>Ga0105050_10004861_pt1 | contig 17621 bp, 6 predicted proteins | sample FRY01_FD_78088 | JGI IMG/M metagenome (GOLD analysis project Ga0105050, IMG submission 78088) | Freshwater microbial communities from Lake Fryxell liftoff mats and glacier meltwater in Antarctica - FRY-01 | ecosystem: Environmental > Aquatic > Freshwater > Ice > Glacier meltwater ... | reverse complement strand
CGCATTGGCCATCGTGATCGCCAGCCCCATGTTGCTGGAGATCAGTTGCAAGACCCCGGAGCAAATGGCGCTGGTCAATACGCTGTGCTGGATACGGGAGTACGCGGGGCAAACGGGCAGGTACCCGATGAATACGCTACCCCTAGTGTACCTCGAAAACGAAAATACTTAGCGACAGAACCGTTCAACTTGCCGGTCAATACCCGGAATCCCATTCAAAAATACATAAATGGAAATGTGAGAACTTGCCAACGTCGACCCCACCGCTGCGTCCAGCGTGTGAAGACTTCCCATGAATGCATATTTCAGCCCATCGTGGACGGCATTTCAAATTGATCGTGGACGCTGTTTCAGTGTGATCGTGGACGATTTGGGGGGATACCCCCGCTCATGCGGTCTCACCAGCGGCTTCAGGGGATGATCGCGCAACATGATGAACTGTGTAAGTGGAGTAGTGACGGTGCCACCCTCGGGATGGCCGCTGAATCCGTCTCAGCATTCGTGCAAAGCGTGGTGATGTGGACAAATAAAGTTGCCCCAGAAAGTAACCTCCAGGCGAGCATGGTGCAGATGGAGGTGGACATGCACCTCAAGGCCATGAAGGCCACATTGAGGTACTGTGCTGTTAACTAAGTCGGCCGTGACCGGCAAGACTACACCCCCGGTGCAGTCACCACACACCCGACCAAGGCCATCACTCTTCCAATAAATTCAGGTTGCCCCCTGGCATCGCGGTCGCTCATGAAATAAACATGGTTATCCGCCCACTCTTGCTGGGTCAAGCCACGATCTTTCACGCTCGCGAAGTACGTGGGGGTCACGATGGCGCTCTCCAGCCTCAAATCCGCATCGCCCAGCCGTCTCTCAATTTCCTTGATGGTCTTGTGGAACTGAATCTTGGCGTGCCCCGGCCCTTCATGCGAGATACCGTGCGGCTCAATGAACGCCACCACCTGCTTGGCACCCGTGACCGCCCACAAGATGAAGTCAGGGTAGAAATTACCTGCCTCAAAGAAACCAATACCGCTACCGCGTGATTTGTTGCGCAGCAGGTAAATCGACGTTCCTTTTGCGTGCACCGCTGCCTCGTGTTGCGCCAGCCAGCCCATCAGCGCAGTCACAAAAGTAGTTTCACTCTCATTCAAAGCCACGGGTGCGATGGTGATAGCAGCCCCACGGTTGGCCGAAATCAAGGGCTCGTAGAGGTGATTGGCCAGGATGCAGGCTTTCAAATGGCCGACCTCGATCAATTGACTTTTGGGCTTGACTAATCTGGCCGTTTCGATTTCAGCTTGCAGTTTTTTAATGTCTGCAATCAACTGTGTCTCACTCGCGTCCACGGTCAGCGTGTAGGCATCACCCAGTTGGGGCAGGTTTTCATGGTTGGCATCGAGCTCCGTCACGCGCAAGCGGGGCCGAATGAACTCATCGCGTTTGAACTCAAACAATCGGCTGCAGTATTTTTTGAGCAACTCCAGCGCCAACTGATTCCAGACCGCAACATTGCTGTACCGGGTCAAAGCCATCAATTCGGCAGGCACCAACAAGGTGTACCAACTGGTGTCGTTCAGCAGGCCCCGAATCAATTGCGGGCAGATGATCAGGCTGTACAGGTTTTCTCTGGCCTTGTAGCGCTCCAGATCAAAGTAAAGCTTGTCCACGTCGAGGAAGGCCACATGCTGGGGCGAAAACCGACACTCGTTTTTCTGCACCGCCGCACCCGCTTGTTGATCCACCTCCGGCGCAACGATAGCCGAAATTTTGGGATACCAATCCACCTCGATGCGGTTGTTCTGAATGTAGGGCGGCACCTCGCCCAACTGCGGCATCACACCATCGCGGTTGAAGCTGTATTCCCGGCCCGTACCATCTTTTTGCTTGGGGCGAATGATCTTGAGCTTGTGGCCAAAGTCATGTGTCAGATTCATCGGGATCGTGAATACCTCTTTGCAGTCGTTGGTCGGCAAGCCCTCGTCTTCCAGGAATTTGCGAAACTTCTCCATGAAATCCGCCTGCACGCCAAACACATTGAGCGTTTCGATCAAGCGAATGTGCTGCGGCGCGCCCATGGGCCTGGCATGGCTTGATCGTTTGAGCGACCACTGCCAACCCTTGAGGCGTACGCCACGGCCAAACAACTGAATAATCTGGGAGCCTTCTGTGCGACCCACACGCATCAAGCCCAGCGTACTGACCCGCCAACAATCCCAGCCCTCGACAAACTTCTTCGCGCCAATCAACACATTCACCGGCGACGAAGACTCTTTTACGCTGCTGAACTGTGCGGTCAAAAACTCGCTATCGCTCACGGTGATCGGCGCAATCTTCTTCGCTTTGACCAAATCATCCACATGCTTGGCCAAACTCGACGCATCGCCCACGTTGATGAGGCCAAAGTGCTTGTCCGCCTCGCCTGCCTTGAGCACCAGCTCGCCGCTGTCGCCTTTGATTCGCTGTAATTGCAACATGCCACCCGCCGGGTTGTTGAACAACTTGGCCAGAATGTCGGTTTGCAAAGCCTCGGCAGTCATGCCCGCACGCATTTTTTCCAGCAGGTACAAAAAGGCCCCATGGAAAATATCCACGTTGTTGCTCACCAGACCTGTGCTTGCGCCCGTCTTGGCCAGTAGCGTTTGAACAGCGGTTTTGGCTTGGTCGGGCTCGGCCAGAAAACGGGCCACAAAGCCCAACACCTTGCCCACATCAGCCACCGTGTCTTCTTCGTCAGCCGACTTCTTTTTGGCCGCAGACACGCTGGAGCCCACAAACACCCACAGCGGCTTCTCCAAATTGAACTCGGCATAGTCTGCTTTGCGTTCTTCATACAACAGCAACTGCTGATAGAACGACAGCAAACACCCCGTCAGATACAAAAACTCCACATCGTCTTGCGACTTGGGAATGTTGAAAATGCGGTAGTCCTTGCCGTAGCCATCTTCATAAAAATAGCGGTACGAATAATCGAACAACACCGCCTTGGCATAGGCCTGTTCAATCTTGGCGCTGGCTGCAGCGTTCACGGCCTCGCGAAACGTGGCGGAATACTCAAAGGCAAAGCCCTTTTCGGTCAGCATGGAGCGTTGCTTGTACCAACCGTCTTCTTCGGCCTTGCCCATGCCCCGGTGGCCCTCGTCCACCAGAATCAGGTTTTGATCGCCCAGGTTGCGGGTCGCAATCGAAGTTGGACCATCCTTGTCCCCCAGCTTGGTGATTTCGACAAAATCCACCCGCGTTAAATGCCCCGTCTGGCTGGCAAACATGTCGTTGTTGTCCAGCACCAGGCGATTGACCTCGATGCCGCTTTGCCGCATTTCCTGCTCATGCTGCTGACTCAAGCCCTCATTGGGGGTAATCAGCAGCGTGCGCGTGACCGCATCGCCTTGGCCCGCTTGGTGGGCGTAGTGCGCAAACTGGCGGTAGTTCACATGCATCAGCAAGGTCTTGCCCGAGCCGGTGGCGTTTTGCAGACATAGCTTGTTCAACTCATCGGGCGTGTATGGATCAATGCCGGTAGCCTGCGGCATAGGCTGCGCGGCCCAGTGAGCGTTAAAGCGATTTACGTAGGCATTGAGTCGCTCTAACAAGACCTCGCGCCGGTTGAAGTAATGGTCCAGATACATCTCAGCAAACAGCAAAGACAACCACTGGTAATACTTCCATTCAATCGGGCGTTCACGACCCTCATTGAGCCACTGCGTGTGGGCCACGATGTTTTGCTCGTATTGCAGCAACGCATCGGGGTGCAGCTTGGCCGTTGGCAGCCAGCCCAGTTGCAACTGCTTGTAGAAAAAGTGCAGGTTGTCCGCATCCATCCCCTCGCGGCAGTCGCGCAGGGTTTTGGTCAGTGCGTACATGGGGCGCACAGGCCGCCCGTTGTGCTGGTGGCTGGCCAGTGGATCGATACCAAACAAAGAAATCAGCCATTGGTTGAGCACCAATTTTTGAGAAAAAGGCAAGCTTGGTAAGGCTTTCGCTTTGGTGTTTTTTGTGGTTTTGGTTTTAGTCGCCATGATGGGTCTTCTTGTTTTCCAGGGTGCACAGCTCCAACTGCACATGGCTCCAAGGCATTTGTCCCGCAGGCTGTGGGAGAAACATCACGCCCCTGCTTGCGACCACATGGCGCTGTGGAAGGCTTCTTCAATCAGGCGCACCTTGGTTTGCTCGCCGTCAATCAGCGGATTGGGTAAGGTGTGGCTGCCGTTGACGTAGATCACGTCATAGGTGCGCTCACGCGGGGAAATGCCCAGCTTCTCCATCAAAAACTTTTGCAGCGCGGCGTTGTCTTGCTCGCGGTTGTCGGTAAGCTTGCGCCAGACGATCAGTGTTTTTTGGCGCGTGCTGTCGTCGCCCGGCACCTTCAGGGTGTAGCCCTCTACCAGTCGGAACCAGTGCGGTCCATCGGCATCTATTTTCAGGCGGGTACACACCAAACGGGTGTTTTGGTCTTGGGGCAGGTCTTTGTCCACCTCGCGCTCAAACTCGGCTTTGAAGCTTTGCGGGGCCGCCAAATGCACCACCCACAAGCCCAGCAGCCAGTTGAAGGTCTCGACCAAATCGACCCGCTGCAGGGCTTGCGCCTCGCTGCTGGGTTTTTTGATGTGCATGACGTAATTCGTCGGGTCGGCAAAGGCTTGCACATTGAGCAAGCTGGGGCTGCCCTGGGTTTCAACATCGAGCCAGTAGTTCAGCAAATAGGCCGAGCGCAACTCTGTGTTGTTCTCCACGGCACGCTCACGCGCCACATCGCCTTGGACGACCAGGTTGTTCAGGGTGTCTTCATAGCTTTCAAGGCGGAGGTATTTGAAGCAGTGGCTGATGCCGTCACGGGCGACGGGTTTGCCGTCTTTCCAGTTTTTGGAGTAGACGGTCTTTAACAACCTTGGTTTAAGCGCATTATCAAAATGCGCACCCATCTCAATCATCACATACTTTCGTTTCCCGCCATCTCTTCTATTTAAATTGATAATTGCATGCCCGGATGTACCAGATCCTCCAAAATAATCCAAAGCTATATCATCTGTATTTGACATCGAAACAGAAAATATTTTTTCATAAAGCGATACAGGATGACAGTACGGAAAATCAATACCCATTGGCTCAGTTGTACCCTTGCCCTTTAATGCGTCTTCTAATACAGAACCGAGTTGCCTAACAGTATTGAAAGTCAAATATACTTTTTGCCTTGGCTGAGTTGAATTGTCTTCACCGAAGATTATTTCACCATTATTCACCATGGCGTCAAGCGTTTCAGGCGTTCGAGAAAAACCATTAGGAGGTACAGCGCATGGCTTGCCAGTTAATGGGTGAATTAATGGTCTATAAAATTTTAGATCAATCCTTGGTTCAGGTGCTCTAAGACTTACGCTCTGATATACGCAACCTTTATTATCAATGTAACGATATGCCTTTTCACCACCACTCAATTTATCATTGTTATTAATCCATTGAGAAAACGCGAGCCTTGCTTGTTCGGTTAATCCGTAACGTCCTGTAAGTGCTTTGGCTTTCCCAAGAATTTCAACCGCAATGTCATTAGGTAAGTTTAATGCTACCTCCGAATTGGTCCACCATAAAATGTATTCATGTTGAAGCGCAATTCCCTTTCCCCCAGTCATGGGATTTCTTTTATCCCAAACAATAGTGCCAGCATTATGAAGGTCTGAAAAAATACTATCCAATAACAGAAATAGCCTTTCGTACTCGTTTTCATCTATGTGGCAGACAAATTGTCCTTTGCTGGTTAGTAAATGCTTTGATGATAAAACTCTTTCACCCATCATAGAAAGCCAGCTTGAATGTTTATAATTGTTTTTATAAACAAAGCCACTCGTATTAGTATTATAAGGTGGGTCAATATGTATTACATTGACTCTTCCTTTATAAGAATTCGATATGAAATTAAGTCCCTGAAAATTCTCCGAATGAATCAGCACGCCATCGCATTGCGCATCCAGGTTATCCATCGCACCCAACACATCCACTGTGAATGCCTCATCAAACAAAGCCGTGTCAATCAACAAAAATGGATTGGCCTTCAAGAATTCCACCATCAGGGGCGTGGTGTATGCCACGGTGGCCATGTCGCCTTTGATCTCATCAATGGCAAACAGCTTGATCCATTCCTGGCGCTGTGCGTCGTTGGCGGCAATAGCGGGGTACAGGCGCTCGGGCACACGGTCCAGGGTGATGCAGTAGTTGGTCTCGGTCACGAACTTCTTTTTGAGCCAGAGCTTTTTCTGAAAGTCTTCCAGTTGCGCCACGAAGGCAATCAACCGGTGGGCAATGCGGCGCAAGACCTTGATCTTGCCCAGCACTTGCTCCACCTTGGGGGCGTCTGCGCTTTCGATGTCGTCTAGGTGCATGACTTCGTTTTTGATGTAGAAGTCCAGCTCGCGGCGCAAGAAGCCACCCAGGTCTTTGTGGATGAAGTAGTCCATGGTGTTGCGGGCGGTGTACAGGCTGATGTACTTGGCCAGCAGGGGGCGCTTGGGTTGTTTGTCGGTCGCGGCGATCAGGCCCAGTAAGCGGGCGTAATCCGGGGGGCAAGCTGCCAGGTCAGCCACACCCAGTACGGCAATGGCTTTGAGGAACACGTCTGCCATCCAGTGCGCGGGCATGTCACCTTTGTTGCTGAACCCGTAGGCGGCTCTTAGCGCTTTGTCGGTGACCTCGTCCACCGGGTAGCCAGCGGGCAGCACTTTGTACTCAAAATTAAGCACCAATTCGCCAGCCGCATTGATGTCGGCAGGGCGCTCCAGCAGGGGAATGAATTCGCGCTTTTGGTCGCCTGCGGTTTTGATGTTGCCGTGTTCGCCCTCTTGGGCATCCGTGATGCGCAGGTGGACTTTGAGAGGCTTGCCCGTAGCGTTGGTGTTGACATTGGTGGTGGGCACTTCCAGACCCAAACCTTGTCCACTAGCCTGCATGAGTTTGTTGGCGGCCTCCGTCAGGTCAAAGCTGTAGTGGCTGAAATTTTCGCCGCTTTTGATGTAGTACTGATCTTTGTTGGCCCAGTGCAGGTACACCTCGCGTCCGTCGTAGGGCACGCTGTAGGGCGCGGCACGGGTGTCGTTTTCGCGGGCGTAGTAGCGCCGGCTCAAGAAGTCGCCGTTGTCGTAGTAGCGTTCAAAGAAGCGGTACAGGTGGTCGTAGATTTCGGCGTCGGCGCTCAGCGTGTCTTTGACTTGTTCTGCTGCAGCCATCTCTTCTAGGTATTTTTTGCCGGCTGGCAAAGTTACAAAGGCCGGGTTGAGCTGGCCGTTGCCGTCCAGCGCCGTGTCACCTAATGTTTCCTGCAACCTGGTTTTGGCCTGTGCCGTGAGCTGCTCGGCGTTGGCACCGTCGCGTGCGCCAAAGGCTTTTTCAACCTCCTTGAGCAGGTCGTTTTCCAGGAATTGGGTGATCTGCACGCTTTTGGCGTGCATGATTTTGTAGAGGCCAAAGTCCAACTCAGGTTGGTCGAGTTGGAACAGGTCTTTGAGCAAGCTAGTCAGGCGGCTGAGTTGTTTGTTGTTCTGTGCGGTCATGGTGGGCGGTCTGTTGGGTGGCCTGATTTGGTTTGGCAGGGCTTAGCGTACTTGCCAGGCGATGGTGAAGAGAGCTTGTGTGGCCACGCGCTGACTCATGCGCTGGGTTAACTGCGCAATGAGCTGGTCGCGCTGGGCATGAATGTTGTCTTCAATTTCAAAAATCTCTTGCCGTTGGCGGCGCTGCACACGCTCCAGCTTGGCAATGTGCTCTTGCAGGGCTTGTTGCTCGGGCAGTGTGGGGGCTTGGCGGGCCTCGCGTTGGACTGCCTTGATTTGTTCTTTGGTGTCTTTCAGCGCTTTTTCTGCGGCCAGCACCATGTCGTCGGCCCAGCGGTCGAGGTGGTCACGCGCTTCTCTAAAGTGTTGGTTGTTGGTTTCCAGTGAGCGGGCCACGGTGGCATCCGCATGGCGCTTGGCTTCGGCTTGCAGGCGGGAGGCTATAGGGTTTGCCAAAGTGTCGATCATTGACTCCACTTGGGCATAGCAGTCCATGAGTTTTTGGCAAGTTTCCTGATCCAGGGATTCGCCACGGTCGGTCACGGCAGAAAACAGCAGGTACTCCTGCCGCTCAAAACTGTCCACACTGAGTTTTTGCAGGTGCAGCGTGCCCGACTGTCCGCGCAGGGCATCCACCACCGAGATACGGGCTTGGTTGTGGCTGGTGTCAAAGCTGATGCGCTGAACGGGTGTGTCAGCCGCCTGTGCGGCCTGCACCACCCACTCGCCCAGCGGGTGTGACAGTCGGTAGGTGTAGCCGTCCAGACTGGGGTCGTTCACGGCCAGTGAGTTCGAGTCTTGCGGCTGCTGCCGCGAGATCAGGTGGTAACGCCCGCTCTGGATGTCTGGTGCCGGTGGGTGCTGGATGTCAAAGCTGAGTCGGTCTTTGTCAAACCAGGCTTTGCCGCTCAAAACATGCTGCGTCAAGTCCCAAAACCGGCGGCTGAAGCGGTCCAGGCAGTCGTTGGTGTCTTGCAGTTGCACGCGCAAACGGTCGTGTACTTCGGCATCGAAGTTTTCCAGCAGTTGGCGGCGGGTGTCTTGCATGCGGGCCTGGATGCTGGTGTCCATCTCGGCACGCAAGGCGGTGAAGGCGGCATCGATTGCGGCGGGTGTGCGACAGGTTTTGTAGATGGCCAGAATACGTTTTTCAAAGTCCACGCCGGATTCGATGGTGCCCAGCACGTCATCAGACGCGCCAAAGACACCGTTGAACAAACTGAATTTTTCAGCAAGCAGTTCCAGCACGCGCTGGTCCGCATGGTTGCGCTCGTTGAAGAAGTTAATGACCACCACGTCGTGTTTTTGGCCGTATCGGTGGCAGCGACCAATGCGCTGCTCGACCCGCTGGGGGTTCCAGGGCAGGTCGTAGTTGATGACCAGCGAGCAAAATTGCATGTTCACGCCCTCTGCAGCCGCTTCCGTGGCAATGAGGATGGCGGCATGGTCACGAAAATGCTCGATCAGCGCTGCCCGAATGTTGATGTCGCGCGAGCCGGTGATGCGATCTGTGCCTTGGTGGCGGGTAATCCAGGTGTCGTAAATGGCCGCAGCCTCCGGGCCGCCGTTGGTGCCGTTGAACAGCACCACTTGCCCGGCGTGGCCGTTGTGTTCCAGATGGCGTTTGAGGTATTCCTGTGTACGTCTGGATTCAGTAAAGATCAGGGCCTTGCGCTGTGCGCCGGTGGCAGTCATGGCGTTAAAGCCGACTTGCAACGCCTGTAACAGGGCTTGGGTTTTGGTGTCGGTACCGATGCTTTGGGCCCAAGTGGCCAAACGATCCAGTTCGGCAATCTCTTCAGCCAGGCGCTTGCGGTCTAGTTGGGTTGGGTCGGTAGTTTCAGTTGCATCGCCTTCGCCCGCACCTTCGTTAAGGATTTCGTCGAGGAGGTCTTCTTCAATGTCTTCATCAGCCACTAGGGTTTCGAGCCAGTCTTCTTGAGACTGAAATTTTTCGTCCCGCAGTGCTTCAAGGCGCAACTTCATTGTTGTCAGGGTGGCGGCAATGGCTTGTGAGCTGGAGGCCAGCAGTTTGCGCAGTACCAGTTCGATCAGGTGCCGTTGCCTAAGTGGAATGGCGTAGCTATCTGGGCGGGCCAAAAAATCTGACACGGCTTCGTAAAAGCGGTGCTCGTCGTCTGTGGGTCGGAATTTTTGGGTATGGAGTTTGCGCTGGGTGTAGCTGATGTACTCAGTCACATCTTTGCGCAGGGTGCGCTTGCAAAAACTGTCCAAGCGCTGGCGCAAGCCATCCGTGTCAGCACCGACACCTGTGAATTGGCTGCGAAAGGCATCGATGTTGCCAAAAATGCTTTCGTCAATCAGCGTGGATAGACCGTACAGCTCAAGAATGGAGTTTTGCAGCGGCGTGGCCGTCAGCAGCAGTTTGCGGCTGTCTGATGTGGCCCAGCGGATGGATTGGCCGATTTTGTTGCTCTCACGGTAGGCGTTGCGCAGTTTATGGGCTTCGTCAATCACCACCAGGTCCCAGGCCATGGCACGCACTTCGTCCTTGATGCGGGTGGCGTAGGCATACGAAACGATGATCACAGCCTTTTGGCGCAAAGGGGCCAGCCCCTTTCGTTGGGCCTCGCGCCAGGTTTTGGAGTCGAGCACCACGGCGGGCAGGTTGAACTTTTCTTCCAGCTCCTGCGCCCACTGCTTGCGCAACGATGCCGGGCAGATAACCAGCAATTGCCGCTTGCGTTCGGCCCAATATTGACAAAGAACGATGCCGGCCTCTATGGTCTTGCCCAAGCCCACTTCATCGGCCAGCAATACGCCTTTGGACAGGGGAGAACGCAGGGCAAACACCGCCGCCTCGATCTGATGCGGATTCAGGTCCACGCTGGCGTTGAAGAGCGCCTGAGAAAGGCGGTCGATTCCCCCCCCTGCGTGCTGGAGCGTCAAGTCATGGGCGATGTACTTGGCTTGATGGGGGGTGAGTTGCATGAAAAGTCCGAGGGCGCTCGTGGGGTCAGTGCGAGTCCTGCATATTAATCAATAAATGAAGTTTTTCCGAGGGCTTGAAACATTTGGTCTAGCGCAGGTTTTATATCGGTGCCTAATGATTGCTTTGATATCAAAGAAATGGTCCACCACCATATCTCGACCACGGTGCCGTACAGCACGGTGCGTTCGGGGCGGAGCGGGTTGTAGTCTTTGGTGGGTTGGCAGACTTGGATTGCGGCACCTTTGACTGGCGTGCAACGGGGCATGGTGGTGCCCACGCGCGTGCTGGTGAAAACGCTGCGGTGATGGATGGGGCGGGCCTAGCATGGGGCAACGCCAGTTCAGGCGGCGACTGGCACTGCCACTAGCTCCGCACATAAATATGGGCCATACTGCGCTGGTTCTCACGGTAAAAAACAAAGGAAGCATCTTGGACATCGAAATTTGGGACGGTGGTCTGCAAGAACAAGAGATTGAGACGATCAAGACAATCAAGGCGACTTTCATCGAGAGCCCGCCTGAAGGAAAGTCCCAGAATCGAGGGGGCTCACTGAGGGATCAGCTGCAAAATCAGGTTGGTCGAAATGGCATGTTTCCCTGGAAGGGGTATGCGGGGTTCCGATTCGTCGACTCCAAGGGTAAGGAAGGTGAGTTTGACCTTGTAATCGTCACGCACTGCAACGTCATCATTGTTGAATTGAAGGACTGGAACCATGAGCCGGTGACTGCACACGGCGACATCTGGTTCAAGGGCGACAAGAACATGGGGCGTTCGCCTGTAAGTGTCACAAGAAGCAAGCTACACACTCTCGTTAACAAGCTAAAAAAGCTTAGCCACCGATTTACCAACAAAGGATATTTCCCGTTTGTTGATTTCTTCGTGGTAATGACAGGAAATGCGGATTTCAGTCAGCTTCCCGAAGTAGAACTTCGTCATACGATTTCCTTGAACGATTTCCTCAAGTTTTCGGACAAGGTCAAATTCAACGACTACTTCCGTCCACATCCGAATGCACAGGTCCTAAATCAGGACTTCCCTGTATTTGATGAACTGTTTCTGAGTGGCAACACGGCGCCGAAAGCACTGAAAATCGGTGGCTATACGGCATTCGAAGAAATCTTCGAGCATCCGAAGCATGTCTATAAAGAGTATTTGGCAAGCTCGGAAATATCGAAAAACACCGAGGCACTGCTGCGTTTATGGAACTTCAAGAAAGTTGAGGGCAACAAGGCATTCACGCCGCAGGGTAGAGCTGAAATCGTCTCGCACGAGCGAAAGGTCTTGCAGTTCATCAGCCACCAGAATCGGGATCTTTATAACCACTGTCTCCGTTCGCTTACGAGTTTCGAAAAGGACGAGGTCACGTCGCAATACAGTGAGGTTTATGAGCTTCCTCATGGACATGTGAGGTTCAATGAATTTGTGGGCAAGTATGGGCAATCACTGAACCAGACTGACAGGTTGAAGCTCACCAAACTTCTGCTTGCAAAGTTCAGTGATTTGCATGAAATTAAGATCGCCCACCGCGACATTGCAGATCACAGCCTGTGGTTATCTCCTTCAAAGGAAATTGCGCTCTCCAATTTCATTTCTGCATACCACCAGCCTATTGGAACGGTCGGAGATTATCGGAGCAGTCTGTCAGTGGGGGCGGTCGAGGTGAAAGAAATGCTGGATGGCACGTCATTGACCCCATTTCAGCAGGATGTGCATGCTCTTGGAGTTGTTTCCTGGCATCTTCTTTCGGGTCAAAGAGTGTCTCCAAAGAGCTTGGAAGCCGTCCAGGACGACATGCTTTCAAGCAACCAATGGTATGCGGGAGTTCTTCTCGACGCCGTAACTACAAAATTCAAGGATGCATCTTCTTTCTTTGATGCACTGATGCGTTCAGAGCCGCAACGCGAATCCATCCCGACGTTCGATGAAGGCGAGTTGGAGGCATACCGACATTCGATAAATCACTCTCGCCAGTATCGTGAAGATGGCGATTTTCTGGTTGAGACTACCGACAAGGAAGTCTATCTATCTGCTGGAAGGCTCGTTAAAGCCTGGCTGAATGTCGGGGGCGAGGGGGACGATCCAGTAAGCAATTTCCAGGTTTTCTCGTTCCTGAAGCGCGTAGATAAGCTTGCCGCAGTCAATCCGACGTATCTGCCTCGAATCCATGAATATGGACTCGCATCAAAGTCCGGAAGTATGTATCTGATTACGGATGTCGTTGATGGAACGACATGGGCTGATGCAGTCGTCGACGATTCCACCAAAATTACTGTTATCGAAAAGTTGACTGCTGCTGTCGAACATCTTCATGGACTTGGGATTTCTCATGGTGACATCCATCCGGGTAACGTCATGCTTGGGAGTGAGGATGGGAATATCTTCCTGATTGACATCCCCGACTTTTCACAGAACACGGCTGAGGTCAGGAACCATCGATACAGCCCCGAGAACATTGATGGCACTTCATCAAATCAGCGTGACATCTTTGCGGTGCTGCGGATGTCCAGCGAGTTGCTTGGGATTGAATGGGGAGAGGAATCCAAGGAATACCCTGGAATCGCAGAGATAGTCATAGCTGAATTGAATGATATCGAGTTCGGTTTCAAGGATTTGGGACGCTTCAAAAAGGCTCTAACTTCTACTACTGACGCGCAGGAGCAGCAGATTGTCGAGATTGTCCTGACCAATCTCGATGAGCAGATAACGATTCTTCCCGATAACGGACATCTCTACGGCAAGGTTGAAGTTTCGAGGAAGGGTGAAAACGTACTTCTGGTGACATTCGCCGGCATCGGCGGAACATTCTCGGCTTTCTACAACAAGGAGCAGCAGTGCTTTGTTGGGGGGCTGCCTCCCCGTGTCCGCCACAACATCCCTATTAGGGATGTAGAGAAAAGCCAGTTCGAAATTTTCACGGCTATTCGAATCAGCCCTGGGCGTCCATCTCAATTCACGGAGTTGTCTGACCTTCTACGCTATGACAAAGCATTCGGTCGAGCGGTCGATGCTCTCAAAGGTTCGCCTCCAGCGATCGATGAATCGGAGTTGAGCCAGCAACCCAGAGAGGCCTTCGAAAAGTCTGAAAACACAGGGGATGAAGACCGTGCTGAAATTTCATTCGAAATTTCCACTCAGGCTCTGTGGAGAGCGATCCTTGATACGGAAACCGAATCGAGTCCTCATATCGAGTTGAATGGGGCGGCAGTGTCCCCATCAGATACTGATTCGGAACTTATCCTCCCCTACGAAGCAGATGTTGATCCGTTAGGTGGATTCGCAAGCACAGATGAGGTTGAGGCACTCTTGATTGACTCGGATGGAGCCGAAAAGAAAATTGGGGAAGTGTCGCTCAAGAAATCTGCTTTGAATGAGGTTCGACTGATCAAAATTCGTTGGGCTGCAAAAGGCCTCAACGATGGAGACATTGTTTTCTTCCGCTCCAAGCAGGATCGGGCTTCCTACCGGAAGAGGAAGGCTGCTCTTGAACGGCTGATAGACAGGGAGGGGGTTTTGCCCGAGCTTCTGGACTTGTTCGACCCCTCATGCAAGAAGGAGGCAACGAGGTACGACATAGCGGTGACTGAGGCTGACTTTGCAAGATACGACCGAGAGGACCAGTACGGAAACAAGATTAGCCTCAACGAGCAACAGCGAGATGCCTTCACGAAACTTCTCAACTTCGGACCTCTAGCTCTTCTGCAAGGCCCACCCGGAACAGGCAAGACGGAGTTCATTGCCGCTTTCGTTCACTTCCTCATCGAAAAACTCGACGTCAGGCGCATTCTATTGGTCAGTCAATCTCATGAGGCGGTAAATACCGCAGCAGAACGAATAAGGAAGCACTGTGGAAGGCTAGGAACGCCGCTGGAAGTCGTCAGATTCAGTAACCGTGAAGGTGCGGTATCCCATGGACTCAAGGATGTCTATTCGCATGCCATCACTGCTGAGAAGCGTGAATTATTCAATGCTGAATATCGCTATCGTGTGGCGACTCTCTCGGATGCGCTTGGGCTTGACGCTGAGTTCATCTTCAAGGTTGTCGAAGCCGAGTTGAGGCTCTTCAAGCAAATCGATCATCTCGAATCGTTGCTTGCGAGCTTCGACAATATTGATGACAAGGAAGACGTCCGGTCCCTCAAGTCTATCGTGGTTGAATTGGACGGAACAATTCGTTTAAAACTTTCCACGGATTATGGTATTTCCTTGTCTCAGGAAGCCAAGATTTCCGAGGCAAAAGCAATCCTGCTTTCCAATCTTTGCACCGAATATAACGTCAGACCCAATGAAGCCAGACGGGTTCGGGCATTGGCGAGGATTTCCAGGGACATGCAGGATGCTCTCTCGGCAGAGCGGGTCAATTACGATGAGTTCTATGCCCGTTCGAGGCAACTCGTAACTGGAACCTGCGTTGGCATTGGGCAGGGACACATCGGAATTCACGACAACATTTATGACTTCGTTATCATCGATGAGGCGGCTCGCTCCATATCGAGCGAACTTGCAATCGCGATGCAATCCGCGAAGCGTGTTCTGCTGGTCGGCGACCATCTGCAATTGCCGCCTCTTTATTCGGATGCGCATAAGGCTGCTCTTGCACGACGCTTGGGGATCAACAACGAACGCACGGAACTTGATGTCGTTCTTCGAAGCGACTTTGCTCGCGCTTTCAACTCGGAGTACGGTATCCAGGCAAGTGCCACGCTGCTTACCCAATACCGCATGGCACCCCCCATCGGGAATCTGGTTTCGAATACCTTCTATGAGGGCAAACTGAACAACGGACCCAGAGCGATTCCCGATATCTATCGGAATGCGCCGACCTCCCTTCGTTGGCCAGTCACATGGCTCGACACGTCATCACTCGGAGAACGCGCCCATCACCATAGCGACCGTGGAGTCAGCATCTACAACCGTTGCGAAGCAGAACAGGTCATCGAAATCCTTAAACAGATTTCGTTGAGTGGTCAATTCCTTAAAGACCTGACCGAACTCAAGGACAAGGACAATGCCATTATCGGCGTAATCTGCATGTATGCGGAGCAGAAGCGGTTGATACGGCAAAAATTCAATCAGGAGATTTGGAGTGAGGGCTTCAAGGAGTTGGTGAAGATCGATACTGTCGATGGCTACCAAGGCAAGGAAAACAGAATCATCATTCTGAGCCTTACCCGCTCCGATAAATCCGGGGCCCCCGGCTTCCTGCGAACCCCAAATCGAATAAACGTCGCGATGTCCCGGGCAATGGACAGATTGCTGATCATCGGCAACGTCGACATGTGGAGCAAGCGCAACAAGGACAAGCCACTTGGCCAGGTCGTTTCCTACATGAGCGATATGGGTGAGGGCGCAGGCTACAAATTCATGTTTGCACAAAAGAACCGTTAGGGTGGCTACATTGGAAAACACTACGACTTATCACGAGATTGATTTCCTGTTGCCGGCGCAACGCTTCAACATCAACTTCTCGTACATCACCCAGAAAGGACTGCCTTTCGTTCGGGAATTCGTTCTCCGACTCGTCCATCTGGCTCCCATGACCAAATCCCAGATTGCGACCTACTTCGGATTCAGTCGGAAGGAGACAGAGGAGGCTATCGCAGATCTGGTCGAGCGCGACGAGTTGACGCTTATGGAGAGCGGTCGATTGACGCTTACGGGGAAATCCAGTGGCTATTTCACGGAAATCGAAGAGGTTCCCCGCCTCCCCCTTCTTCGGGATAGCAGAGCTCTCCTTTCATTTGATTTGGCGACCTTCACTTGTCTTGGCAAGGTTATAGCCTCAGACAATTGGAAGGCGGGCATACAGATTAGAGTCGATGACGAAAATGCTGCAAGGAGCGAGGCTCTCGTGGAAAAGCATTTCCAAAATCAATTCAATGAAATTCTCCACAAGGGATTCCTTTCGAAATCGCTGGTGCAGGATGAGAAAGACTCACCAACCGTCTACACGGTGAATTCGGTCAACAAGATAAGGCAGATACCACTCCGGCTCACCGTGAAGTTCCAGGCGGATATGGACGGCAGAAGTGTCGAGCGGGAAGACTTCGAGGTGCTGAAAAGCTCCGACTATGTGCACGAACGAATTGCAGTGGAACTTAATCGCTTGGAGAGACCAAGCAACTTTATGGACATTGCGAAGGCAATGCAAGAAATTGGCGACAGCGACACGTTCAATCTATTCGACTCAAAGACCAGTTCCGTCAATCTGCAATTCCTTGATGACCTCGCCAAGCTGGAAACGAACAGCCAGAAGAAACGAACCACGTTTCTTGGTCCGATATATTTGCCAGCGAATTGGGGATTGCTTCAAAAGCAGTTGGCTCCTGTGCTTAAGTCGCGGATTGAAAGCAAGACTGATGTAGGGCAGAACACATTCATTTGGCTTGCTCCGAGCGACCCGTATTGGTGCAAAAGCAACAGGCTGCTAGTGTCCCTTAACGACTTCCTCAACAAGGCAAGCACAAAGGAAAAGAAGCTCTATTCGCCGACCATCTATTTGCCCCTCTCCGGACCGGACGACTACAGGGCTGTCAAGCAGTGGAAACAGGAACTGGACGCCTATACGGATAGGACTCATGGGCTAATTGAAGGGTTCCTTGGTGGTAATGTTGAGGTGATGCTTTTGGAAGGAGCATTGGTCGTTGTCGTTTATCACATTTCACTTCCAGGCACTTACCCGGTAACCCTTCCTCTCGGATTCATCAGCACCGACGACAAGGTTGTTTCAACAATTGGGCAGCTTGTAAAGGCGTATGCGCAGGGCAGTTCTGGATTTGACCGTCCAAATGATTGCGGATTGATTTCCCGGTTTGGGCGTAGTGAGTGAACATGACGAGGGGGGATGTTTGACAAGAATTGGCGTGGTTCAAAATCGGGTTTTCCCGAGTGGACATCTGTCATAGACATCCAAAATTCACATTGTCCGAGTTACCCAATCTTCTCTTCAAGCGCCCGGCTCAAACCATCCAGCGCAGTTTGCAGCGCCCCAATCTTCTGGTCATTGGCACCCTGAATCTCAGCCACCCTCAGCTTGGTGTCGGAGTCAATGCGCGCCACCTCTAATTTTGTATCACTGTCCTGCTTGATCTGAAGCGTGCGGTTCGCCAGTTCCGATTGGGCTTTGCGTAAATCAGTGGAAAGCT
>Ga0105050_10004860_pt1 | contig 17621 bp, 17 predicted proteins | sample FRY01_FD_78088 | JGI IMG/M metagenome (GOLD analysis project Ga0105050, IMG submission 78088) | Freshwater microbial communities from Lake Fryxell liftoff mats and glacier meltwater in Antarctica - FRY-01 | ecosystem: Environmental > Aquatic > Freshwater > Ice > Glacier meltwater ... | reverse complement strand
TCCCTCAATCCCTCAATCCCTCAATCCCTCAATCCCTCAATCCCTCAATCCCTCAATCCCTCAATCCCTCAATCCCTCAATCCCTCAATCCCTTCCTCCCATGCCCCGCCTCGCCGCCTTCCCCAAAGCCTTCATGCAGGCTCTCTGCAGAGAAGGGACCATGACCGTCTCCGAATGGATCAAACTTGCCTCGACTCTCGACGTGCAGGGTCTCGAGTGGTATGCCGGTTTCCTCGAGATGGCCGATGAATCGAACTGGAGTCGCTTTCGCAAAGAGGTCGAGGACACCGGACGGGTCATTCCGATGATGTGCTGCTCGCCCGATTTCACCCATCCCGATGCCGCCTTTCGCGACAACGAGATCGCGAAGCAAAAAAGATGGATCGAGATGACCCACACCCTCGGGGGGACCTACTGTCGCGTTCTCAGCGGCCAGCGTCGTCCCGAACTGAGCATCGATGAAGGAGTGAAACTCGCGGCCGAGTCCATCTACGCCTGCCTGCCCTATGCCGAAGAGCGCGGCATCACCCTCATTATCGAAAATCATTACAAGGACGACTTCTGGGAGTATCCCGAATTTGCCCAGAAGATGGATGTCTTTTGCCAACTCGTCGAGTCGATCGATCATCCGAATTTCGGGGTCAACTACGACCCGAGCAATACCTACCTCGCGGGAGAAGACCCTATCGAATTGTTGAAGCGCGTCTCACATCGCGTCGTCACGATGCATGCGAGTGATCGCTACCTCGCCGAAGGCACGATAGCCGATCTACGTCGCGAAGAAGGCGGAGCAACCGGCTATGCGAAACGCCTCCGCCACGGCGAGATCGGGAAAGGACTCAATGACTACGACGCCATCTTCAACGAACTGAAGAGCAAGGGCTTCGACGGCTGGATCAGCATCGAGGACGGCGTCGACGGGATGGATCAGCTCGCACGCAGCGTCGACTTCCTGAAGCGGAAAATCGCCGAGCACTGGGGTTGAACGGACGATCCCGGGACCCGCTCCCGGCGATCTATTCTTTCCCGAGCTTCGTGTTCAGGTCTTTCGTGAATGCCTCGACATTGTCTTTCCGGATCTGGCGGCCGGGGATGTGGATGAACTCCCCTTCGGGAATCACCGACATGTCACCTGCCACGATCGCCTTCAGCACTTTCACCGACTGATAGCCATACTCGTAGGGATTCTGCACGACGGTGCCGTGAACCGTCCCGGCCGCGATACCGGCGAGGGTCTGCGAGTCCTCGTCAAAGCCGACCACCTTGACCGTATTCAGTTTACCCGCCTGTTCCAGCGCCTGCAGGATCGCGGGCGGATTGTAGGCAAAGAGGCCTACCATCGCATCGATCTCCGGATAGCGGGAGAGAGCATCCTCGGCGTTGGCCTTTGCCTTCGAGAGGTCGAAACCGTCCGTCAGTGTCCCTAGCACTTTGAATCCGTTCCCCTCGACGACCTCGGCCGGGGGATCGAATCGCGTGGGGTCTTCGGGCCGATCGAGGAGCTCGTCGATGACTCCCTGGCGGCGCTTGCGCGAGTTGTCCTGCTCCATGCGGCCGATCAGGATGATGATCTCCCCGCCCTGCGGCAGCGCCTCTTTCAGCAACTGACCACAGAGGCGGCCCGCCTCGTAGTTGTCCATCCCGATGTAGGCGAGGCGGTCCGACTCGGGTGCGTCGGAATCGTGCGTGACCATCTTCGTCGCCGCCGCGACCTGATTGAGCATGTCGGTCTGATTCGACGAGTCGATCGGACTGACCGCGACCCCTTCGTAGCCGCGGGTGACAGCGTCTTCCAGCATCTGCTTTTGATCCGAGAGCGAGCCGGGCATCAGCACCGTGACATCGACCCCGAGATCACTCCCGGCCTGTTTTGCACCCGCCTCCGCGATCGTCCAGAACTCGGCGACCCCGTTCGTAATGAAGGCGTAGCGCGGAACGCTCGCGCCACCTTCGCGGCAGGCGGACAGCCCGGTGAGAACCAACAGACAGAGAAATAACCAGGCAAGACGGGGATTCATGACGCGAAGTTAGCGAATCCCCCGATCCGTGAAAAGCAATTTCGACCGGATTCCCGATACGGGAAGAGGCCCGAGGGTTCCCGGGGAGCGAATCGGGGCGATCAGTCCACGAGAGTGTCAATCTTCTTCGCCACCTCGATATCGAGTTCGGTGAGACCGCCGACATCGTGGGTCGTGAGGCGCAGCGTGATCGTGCACCAGCGGATATCCACGTCGGGATGGTGACCGGCCTCTTCGGCGATCTCGGCGACGGCATTCACGAAATCGATTCCCTCCATGTATTCATCAAACTCCATTACGCGAACGATCTCGGTGCCTTCGAGATCCCACTCGGGGAGTTTTTTCAGGAGAGCTTCGAGCTCGTCTTCATCGATACGATCGGACATGTCTGAGAGGGGTAGGAATTACTGCAGGAATACGTTTCTGCCGTATCCGATAATCGCTAGAGGACAAAACAAATTGCGCAAGTGGCAATCTCATTTTTTTGAGGCACTTTTACGACTCTGCTGCGCGCTCTCCCCGTCGCCATGGCCGCGCGGTCATGATCAGGGGTGGAAAATCGCATTGCAGGTTCTTCGTATTTTGGTATAGCACCAGTGCCCGCGACTGCGAAAGCGGCTCGGAATCACGTCTTCCCCTAAAAAACGCCATGGCTCACGGAAAAATCTACAACAACATCGTCGAGACGGTCGGGAACACCCCGCTCGTGAAACTGAACCGGGTCACCGAGGGCCTCGAGGCCACGATCGCGCTGAAATGCGAATTCTTTAACCCGCTCGGTTCCGTCAAAGACCGCATCGGCATGGCCATGATCGAAGCCGGGGAAGCCTCGGGCGACATCACTGCCGAGACCGTCATCGTCGAGCCCACGAGCGGCAACACCGGGATTGCCCTCGCCTTCGTCTGCGCGGCGAAAGGGTACAAACTCATCCTTACCATGCCCGAGACGATGAGCGTCGAGCGCCGCACCCTGCTCGCCCTGCTCGGCGCCCAAGTCGTTCTCACCGAAGGCCCCAAGGGAATGAAAGGCGCCATCGCCAAGGCCGAAGAGATCGCCGCCGCCACCCCGCACTCCTTCATCCCCCAGCAGTTCAACAATCCCGCCAACCCCGCGATCCACGCCAAAACGACCGCTGAGGAGATCTGGGAAGACACCGGCGGTAAAGTCGACATCGTCGTCTCGGCCGTCGGCACGGGCGGCACCGCGACCGGATGCGTCGAGGGTCTGAAGAAGAAAAATCCCAACATTCAGGTCATCGTCGCCGAACCCGAGGACTCACCCGTCATCACCCAGACCCTCGCCGGCGAAACGCCCACCCCCGGGCCCCACAAGATTCAGGGCACCGGGGCCGGCTTTGTCCCGAAAAACCTCCGCCTCAAGAACGAGTCCGGCGAAGACCAGATCGTCGAGTGTGTCAAAGTGAGCAACGACGCCGCCTTCGCGATGGCCCGCCGCCTCGCCAAAGAGGAAGGCATCCTCGGCGGCATCAGCGCCGGTGCCAACGTCTGCGCCGCGATCGAGGTCGCGAAGCGTCCCGAGAACAAAGGCAAGCTCATCGTCACGATCGCCTGCTCCACCGGCGAGCGCTACCTCTCCACGCCCCTCGCAGACGAAGCCCGCGCCGCAGTTGGAGGCTGACAAACCACATTTATCGCTTACGCTTCGGGCCGCCTTTGCCTGAGCGAAAGCGGCCCCTTTTTTCCCACCCATCCAAGACCATGGCAGAATCCCCTCAGAAGCCCTCCGACGATCAGGAACCGCAGAACCTCGGCGCGATCGATGCCATCGCCGTGAGCGAAGCCAGCGGAGTCGTCGACGCGATCGACCGTCACCGCACGAAGATCCTCGCCGCCATCTCTCTGGGGGCCATCCTCCTCTGCGGCATCCTCGTGGTAGGCCAGTTGAAGAAGCAGAAGCACCTCGCCGCCGCCGAGGCCTTCACCACCGCAGCGACAAAAGGCGACCTCGCCGCCCTCGACGCCATCCTTATCGAGTATCCCGGCTCCATCCCCGCCGGCAACGCTCTCCTCAGCAAAGCAGAGATCCAGATCGATCAGGGCAAATCGCAGGATGCCAAGGTCACTCTCGAGCGTTTTGAGGCCGATTTCGCCTCGCACCCGCGCTACCCGCAGGGACTCTTCGCCCTCGCCAACCTCTCCCACGTCGCCGGCGACGCCGCCACCGCAAAGGACTACTACGAGAAGACCATCGCCGCCCAAGCCGATGGAGAACTCACTCCCCTCGCCCGCATCCGCCTCGGTGATCTCGCTCTCGAGAGCGGCGATACCAAACTCGCCGATCAGCTCTACCAGGAGTCCTTCACCCTCCACCCCGGCAACCCCTTCTTCGACTTTGCCCAGGAAAAACTCGAACTTCTGAAAGTCGGCACTCCCACCGAAGTCGAGCGCCCCGCCCCAGCCCCCGAACCAGTCGCAGAAGCGCCTGCCCCGGCTCCCGCAGCAGCAGCACCGGTCGCAACGACTCCAGCACCCGCAACTCCGGCACCCGCAACTCCAGCACCTGCGACTCCGGCACCCGCAACTCCAGCACCTGCGACTCCGGCACCTGCGACTCCGGCACCTGCAACTTCAGCACCCGCAACTTCAGCACCCGCAACTTCAGCACCCGCGACTCCAGCACCCGCACCCGCACCCGCACCCGCACCCGCACCCGCACCCGCACCCGCTACTCCAGCTCCAGCTCCAGCTCCAGCTCCAGCTCCAGCTCCAGCTCCAGCTCCAGCTCCAGCACCTGCTCCTGCTCCTGCTCCTGCTCCCTGATTCCTGATTCCCCTTCACCTTCCCACGTGACTCATGTCCCGTGTCCCATGTCCCATTAACGGGCAGTAAAAAAGTTTCCTTTCCCGGATTGCTCAGTAGATTTCAGGATGCCCTCGACCATTGCTGACGTCCTCCTGATTTCCCCGAACGATCTCATTCGCCCCGTTTCGATCGAAATGGGCGACGACGGCCACATCGGCCAGATCCACGAGGGCCATCACCCGCCCGCCGGGAGCAAGGTCATCTTTGACGGCGGCGGCGAGGTCTACGTCACCGCCGGCTTCATCGACATCCACACCCACGGGGCGAAGGGCTTCGACCTCTCCTACGCCACCCTCGAGGCCGTCGAGACGATGGCCGAGGCCAAACTCTCCGAGGGCGTCACGACTTTCCTCCCCACGACCTGGACCGCCTCGCGCGAGCACACCATCGCCATGGCCGAGGCCGCCGCCGCTTACCGCAGACAAGAGCGTTTTGCCCGCACCCCTTTTCTCCACATCGAGGGACCCTACCTCAATCCCGCCCAGGCCGGAGCCCAGGACACCCGCTACATGCGCCGGCCCGATGCCGAAGAGATCCGCCATCTCCACTCCATCTGTCCCGTCGGCCTCATCTCCCTCGCCGTCGAGATCGAGGGCGCGCTTCCCTTTCTGCGCGAGATGAAGCGTCTCGGCATCGTGACCTCAGCCGCGCACAGTGCCGCTACCTACGCCGAGTTCTGCGTCGCAAAAGAGGCGGGCCTCGGGCATCTCACCCATTACTGCAATCAGATGTCCGCCCTGCACCACCGCGAAGTCGGACTCGTCGGCGCGGGCCTGCTCGACGACTCCATCATGATCGAGCTGATCTGTGACACCGTCCACCTCTGCCCCGACATGATCCGACTCGCCTTCAAGCACCGCAGTTGCGAGCGGCTCATGCTCATCACCGACTCCATCGCCGCGTCGCACCTCGGGGATGGTCGTTACCCGCTCCACGACGGCGAGATCATCGTCAAAGACGGCGCCGCCCGCATCCCCGCCGGGAATCTCGCGGGCTCCATCGTGACCTTCGATGAGTCGCTCCGCAACGTCGTCAAAATCACCGGACTCCCCCTCAACGAAGTCGTGCGGACCTGCTCGGCGAATCAGGCCCGCTCGCTGCGTCTCAACGACCGCGGCAGCATCAAACAGGGTCTCCTCGCCGATCTTACTCTCTTGACTCCCGGGCTCGAAGTCGTCGCCGTCTACGTCGGCAGCGAGCAGCGCTACTCGGCGTGAGGCAGTGGTCCCCAATGCCGCCCGCCAAATTACTCCCTTTCCCGCCATGGCCGAACTCCACCATCTCCAGCGCCTCGTCCTTTTCCGCTACCGGCAGTTCGCCCACGCCGGGATCGATCTGACCGACCCGGAGACGAAGACGATCCTGCCCGATCTCTGCCTCATCGGGCCGAACGGGAGCGGTAAATCGACGCTACTCGCGGAACTGTATCAGAGTATGGACCCCGCCGGCGCACCGGTCACGACACCCGGCGAGAACCTGGCCGATGCCCTCGTCCTCGCGAGATACAGCACCGACGGCGACGACATCTACCTCGCCCGCCACGCCGCCGGTGTCGCCGGCGACACCCTCGTCTTGAGCACCGAGATCGAGCAATCGGATCAATGGGAGACGCTCACGACCTCGCCGCCCGGCTTCGAGGAGTTCCGTTCGCGTTTCTCCGACTACCTCCTCGAGGGGCCTGTCCCCTCCCCCGCACCCGGGAACCGTCGCGCCTGGTTCAGCCCCGGGCTCTCTCTCCTCGACGGCGTTGAGACGGGCGACTTTGCGGCCTTTCTCGAGCGCCACCTTGAGGCGCGCGAGTCGCACTTCCATCGCTACCTGAAACAGCCCGAAAACCGAGACAAGACCGTCGCCGAAGTCGAGCGTGAGTTCGAGTCCGGCTCGCCCTACCTCCTCACGGCATTGAAGGGTGTCTGGGCTTCGCTGATGGCGCCCTGCGGCATTCGCTTTGATTTCGCGCAGGCATCCGCACCAGTCCTGCTGCCCGGCGGTGGCAGTCTCGCCTTCGACGCTCTCAGCCCGGCGATCCAGGGCCTGCTCCTGCCTCTCGGGCAGGTCTACGGCCAATACTTCGGGTCCGACCTGCGGTCGGGCAGTCTCTTTCTCGACACGCCCGAAGAGGGACTTTCGCCGCAGTTGCGCACGGGACTGATCGATCTCTACCGCTCCTTTCTCCTCACCCAAAAGGCGCCCATCTTTGTCGCGACGCACTGTCCGCTCATCGCCGCTCAGTTCCCCTCGCCGCGTCGCCTGCGCCTGACGTTCGCGGCTGATGGCAGCGTGACTCTCGCGAAGGGAGACGCGGCGAGCGGGAGCGATCTGAACCACATTTTGAAATCCGATTTCGAGCCCGATCCCCAACGCACCGCTCCGCGAAACAGCGAGGCGAGGAACAGCCGATACACCCAGCTAAAACGCGCCATTCAGGAAAGCGAAAACCAGGATGAGCTCGCCGATCTGGTCGACGAGATCATCACGATGCGGAAGCGCTGAACGACCCTGCGCCAATGAAGATCCTCGTCGCCAGCGACAAGTTCAAAGGCTCGCTCACCGCCGCCGAAGCCTGCGCTGCAATCGCCGCCGGACTTCACGACGGGTCGCCGGAGGGAGGCCACGAGATCCGCTGCCTCCCCATCGCCGACGGGGGCGACGGCATCGCCGGGACTCTCACGAGTGCGGCGGGCGGAGCGTGGATCACGGTGGAGGTGCGCGGTCCGCTCGGGGAGGAAGTCGCGGCCGGCTACGGGATCATCGACGGAGGAAAGACCGCCGTGATCGAGATGGCTGCCGCCTCGGGTCTCGCCCTCCTCGGAGACTGTCCACTCGACCCGCTTCGCGCCTCGACCCATGGCACCGGCGAACTGATCCTCGATGCGATCTCCCGGGGCGTCACGGAGGTTCTCCTCGGCATCGGCGGCAGCGCCACGAACGACGGAGGCACCGGCATGGCTCTCGCCCTGGGCTATCGCTTTTATGATCCTGACAGCCTGCCAGTAACACAACTTCCGCTCGAGCTGGAGCGAGTCGCACGCATCGACCCGCCCGACTCCTTTGCCCGCCCCGGGGTCACGGTGGCCTGCGATGTCACCAATCCTCTCCTCGGACCCCGAGGCTGCACCGCGATCTACGGGCCGCAAAAGGGAATCTCGCCCGAGACCTTTTCTCTCCACGAAGACCGCCTCGCCCGCCTCGTCGCGGCGACCGGGGCAGAGGGAGCGCACGCTGCCGGAACCCCCGGGGCCGGAGCGGCGGGTGGCCTCGGCTTCGGCGCGATCGTCTTCCTCGGGGCGACACTGGTGCCCGGCTTTGCTCTCGTAGCGGATCGACTCGGCCTCGCTGATGCGGTAAAATGGGCCGACCTCATCATCACCGGCGAAGGCCGTCTCGATCACCAGTCTCTCGAGGGGAAAGGCCCCTGCGGTGTCGTCGAACTCGCCCGCGCTGCGGGGAAGCCGACCGCCGCCTTTTGCGGCAGCCTCGCGGACCGCTCGCTCGAAGCCACCTTCGGCCCCATCGTCGAGACAGGCGATCCCGCCCTCACTCTCGCCGAGAACATGGCCCGGGGAGCAGAGATGCTGCGGGCTGCGGCCCGGGATTTCCCATTGTCTCTTTCCTGTCCGGATGCGAGCGTCTCGCGCCGCCATCTCTAATCCACTTCTCATGTCAGACTCAGATTTTCTTCCCGGACTGGGGGATCCGCAGGGCGCTGCACCCGCTCCCCTCACCCCTGTCGCACCCTCGACACCCCCCGCGACTCGCCGGACCCGCTTTGACCTGCATCTCGGCGATTGCGTCGCCGGCATGAAAACGCTCGCCGATGAGTCCGTCGATATCGTGGTGACCTCACCGCCCTACAATCTCGGGATAGGCTACAAATCCTACAAAGACAATCTCACCTCCCGGGCCTACCTCGACTGGTCTCTCGAATGGACCGGCGAAGTGAAACGGGTGCTCAAGACTAACGGCTCCTTTTTCCTCAACGTAGGCGCAGCGCCCGCCAATCCCTGGATGCCGCACGAACTCGCCCTGATGCTGCGCGACCTTTTTGTGCTTCAGAATACGATCCACTGGATCAAATCCATCACCGTGGAACCACGCGAGGGGGAGCCTGTTTCGGTCGGTCATTTCAAGCCGATCAACTCAAAACGGTACATCAACGACTGCCACGAGTATGTCTTCCACTTCACCAAATCGGGCGAGGTTCCCGTGGATCGAATCGCTGTCGGAGTCCCCTACGTTCACAAAAGCAACATCAGTCGCTGGGGCCACACCGAGGGCAGGGACAAACGCTGCCGCGGCAACAATTGGTTCATCCCCTACGAGACGATCCTGTCGCGAGCCAAAGACCGACCCCATCCCGCGACCTTTCCCGTCGAGCTCGCGAGGAAGTGCATAGCTCTGCACGGAGGTGAGTCCGGCGCCATGACGATGCTCGAGCCCTTCCTCGGGATCGGCCATGCCGCCGCCGCCGCCGGCGAAGCGGGCATCGCGAGATTCATCGGCTACGAGATCGACCCGGTCTATTTCAAGGAGGCGAAATCCCGGCTCGGGATCGAGTAGCGGGATCGAGTGGCGGCCTCGAGTAGTGGCGCGCTACTTCACCTCGACCGCACCCTTGATGAGCCGGCAGAATTCCTTCTTCGAGAGCTGATGGTGCGTCCCCGTCTCGGGGTCGGCCGGATCGAGCTTCTTGTAATCGACGGTGAGTCGCTCCAGATGGACGATGCGGTAGAGATCTGCTCCCTGGCGCCAGAGTTGGTTTTGATGAAGTTTCATGGAGAATTGTCAGTACCACCGTCTTTTCGGTTTGCGCGCGGCTTTCACGGCGGCAGGTGCGGGGCCGGCTGATTTTACCGGCGCTGCTTTTGTTGCCGCCCCAGCGCCAGCCGCCTTGCCCTCGCCGGTGTGGACGGGCCGGGTCCCGACATAGATCCAGTGGATGGGCTTCTTGGCGCGCTCGTGGGCCTTGATCGAGTGGTTCCCGGCGGCAAACCCCTCGCGACGGAGCTTTCTCTCGAAGCCGGGCTCGACCGCTGCGGCCCAGAAGGCGACCGTGCCACCGGGATGGAGGGCGTTCCAAATCATCGAAAATCCGCTGCGACCATAGATGCGATGGTTCTGCGGCTGCACGAGAGAGGTGGGGCCATTGTCGGTGTCGAGGAGGATGGCGGCCCACTTTTCCTCCGAGCCGTCGGCCGCACCTTGGATACAGTCGTAGACGTCCCCTTCGTAGATGGTCACGCGCGGGTCGTCCATGAGGTGCCCGTTGAGGTCGGCGAGGATCTCGCGATTCCAGCGGATCACTTCGGGGAGCAACTCGGCCACAACGACTTCGGCGTCGTCACCGACGAGTTCGAGGACGCGCTGGAGGCTGAAGCCGAGTCCGAGTCCGCCGATGAGGACGCGCTTCACCTTTATGGGCCCGCGCTCCGGACAGGCGTAGTCGGCGAGGAGACGCTCGGAGAGGGTCCAGGTCGAGCTCATCAACTGCGTGCCATTGAGCCGTAGGAAAAAATCCCCGTCGTGCTGATGCAGAGTGAACTTCGATCCGTCGGGCGTCGTCGTCTCGCCGACGGTGATGATGGGTTTCATAAACGAAAAATCGGGGGATCAGTTCACTTTCTTCAGGCAGATGCGGCGGTACTCCATCTGCCCGCGGTCACCCTCGAGTCCAATCGGGCCGGTCGCGGGCACGGCCATCGCGGCTTCGAGCAGCTCGCCGTTGCAGGTCGCGTGCGCCGTGCCGCCAGTGACGGTGACGACGAGTTCGTTCCAGTCCTGGGCCTTGTAATTTTTGAGGTCTTTGTAAGGACCGGCGAGTGGAAAATCACGACACTGGAGCTGTGGCTGTCGGATGAAGACCCCGCTGTCCGCATTCGGCGTGGCACGGAACTCGAGCTTCAGGATAAAATCGCTGCCGAAGTCCTCCGTCGTCCAGAGCTGCTGGATGCGGCGCCCCTCGGCCGGAGTCGTCACGACGAGCCGACCGTTGATCGCGGCGTAGCGTCCGTCATCGCTCACCGATTTGCCGTCAAAGTTCACTGCCTCGGCGATCTCGACAAATACGGGAGCATTGGGATTCGGATTTTTTGCGGGCTTGCGAGGCGGGGTCGGACGATAGCCCCAGCCGGTGAGGTCTTTGCCATTGAAAAGACTGGTGAATCCCTCCTCGGGCGTGAAGTCGTCGGGCGCTGTCTCGATGAATCCCAGCGTCGCCAGGACCGGCCGCAATGCCGCCGCCCAGCGATCATAACCGGCGGGATTGAGATGGAGCATATCCTTGAACCACTGCGGGTCTGCATCTCCGCTCGCGGCGGCGAAGAGCGTCCAACTATCAACGACCGTGACCTGCGGATCGCCTTTTACGGCAGCGGCATAGAGCTCATTGAGCGCTTTGATCTTCTCCATCGGTCGGCTCTTTTCCGCCGCACTGGGAAAGACCAGCGAGAGCACCACCGGCACCTTTGGATCGTGCGCTTTGATTGCGGCGAGGATAAGTTTACAATTGTCCGCCGCGATCTGTGGTTCGATCCCGACCTCGATGTCGTTCGTGCCCATCAGCAGGACGATGGCCGAGGGATTCAGCGCGAGGACATCCTCCTGCAGGCGGATTAGCATGCCCCGGGTCGTGTCACCGCCGATCCCCCGATTGGCCGACTTCATCTCCGGGAAGCGTTTCGGCAGACTCGTCCCCCATCCCTGCGTGATCGAATCACCAAGAAAAACGACCGCTTTCTGATCGGCTTCGACTTGAGTCGCCCACTTCGCACGGAACTCGGGCCAGCGAGTCACGTAGCCCTCGTAGCGACGCAGAGCACCCGCACCGGGAAGGCCTTCCTCGTTTTCGGGAAGGGCATACTTTTTAAGCGCAGCCGCGTCCTGCGCCCGACCGATGCCGGAGCAAGAGACGAGACCGAGAACGAGGAGCAGCGTCGAAACAATGTTACGGGGGGTAACTTTCATGGGGCGGAGACTACGCGCACCGACCGCAATGGGCAACGGGAAGATGGCCGGGCCACCCCAAACGATTGCACGGGAGCTTTCAACGTGTCAGGAGCGCAAGATCCTCACGCCATCGCCGTGAAATGGAGTTTGCTCTTCTTTCGGGCAGCCGGATCAGGGGAAAAAGGGGAGAATGTTTGGTGCCATTTCTGCAATCTACTCGGGCCTCTATCTGATCCTGCCTGGATGTCTGTGCCCATTGCTAAATTGTTTTGGTGTCACGCATGTCGATTCCTCGACGCAGACCGAAGAGCGATGCGTGATGACGGATGGTTCCAATCAGGCCCTCTGTCATTGTCACGACGCCGCTTCCAAAACGGCTGAACCCACTCAGACAAGCGAGAACGGGAGTGGCACGTTTTCCGCCCCCATTGTTCTGTTCGAAGATGCCGTCCAGATTCCCTCACAGAGGATCTCGATCGCATCGGTCGTCCGGTGACTTTCCGGGTGCCGGTCGTGACTTGCCTCGAGACCTGCTCGGACGCCCCCACCAGCCCTCCCTGACTTCCCGCAGGGAGGTTCCGGGGGGAAAAGCCCCGCGATGTCGCTTGAGCCGACCGACCCGCTGCGAGAGGTAAATCCCCGTGGGGCCACTGCACAGAAAGGCGAGGCCGCAACCCAGCGCCAGGCAGGGTCCGTAGGACATGCCGAAAAGCTCCATCCCCATGATCGTGGAGGCGATCGGCGTATTCGTCGCCCCGGCAAAGATAGCGACGAATCCCACCGCCGCGAGCAAATCGACCGGCCCGCCCGTCAGGCCCGACAAACTGTAGCCGAGCGCCGCCCCGATGAAAAAGAGCGGGGTCACCTCGCCCCCTTTGAACCCGCAACTCAGCGTCAGGGCAGTGAAGAGTATCTTCCAGAGCCAGGCCAGGGTTTCTCCGCCACCGGGGGTGACGAATGTCGAGATCGTCATGTCCTCCGGATTCGGCGACCAGACCCCGAGACCGAGATACTCCCTCGTGCCCACTGCAAAAGTGAGCCCGATGAGAAGGAGTCCCCCGACAAAAGGCCGCAGCGGCGCGTAGGGAATCGTCTTGGCGAAGACCACGTGCAGCCCGTGCGTCGTTTCCGCAAAGAGCGCCGCCGCCAACCCGGCGGCGATGCCGACGACGGCGACTTTGGCGAGCAGAGCGAGATCGAGCCATTCTCCCATGCCCCCGACCACACTCGTGATCGCATAGAGCGTGTGCTGTGCCCCCCAGGCATGGCAGGTCCAGTCCGCGAGAAAAGAGGCGACGAGACAGGGCAGCGCCGCGCCCGTCGAGAGACGACCGACGAGCAGCACCTCGAGGGTAAAGATCGCGCCGGCAAAAGGCGTCCCGAAGATCGCTCCAAAGCCCGCCGCGATTCCCGCCATTAGCAGGAGGCGTCGTGACTCCGTCCCGAGCCGCAGCCATTTCCCGAAGCCGCTCGCGAGACTGCCGCCGATCTGCACCGCCGTGCCCTCGCGTCCCGCCGAGCCTCCGAACCAGTGCGTCGCGACCGTGGCGAAGAGAATGAGCGGCGCCATTCGCCGCGGCACGCCATCGCCCGCATCGTGGATCTGGTCAAAGAGGAGGTTATTTCCGCCTTCGGCCGATCGACCCCGGGTGTGGTAAAGCAGCCCGATCCCGAGACCGGCGAGCGGGAGAAAATAGAGCAAGGCCGGATGCGCAAAGCGCGAGGCCGTCGCGAGATCGAGACTCCAGAGAAAGAACGCACTCGCCGATCCCACCGCGACGGCGACGGGCACGACCAAGGCGAGAGGAAGAAGAGTGGTTCGCAGACGAGACATGGAATACGCTTGAGTGAACCTAGAGCAGTGACCAGAGGGCAAGGCAAGCGATGCCCTGACCTTTTCTATTCGTCAGATGCCGGGGGACAGGAGTGTCCCCCCTCCTTGTTCTCACTCCAGCCCCAGCAAACGCAGACTATCGCGGTGGATGAGTTTCTCAATCTGCTCCACGTCGAGCCTTGGCAGAGCAGTCCCCTCGAGCATGTCATTCAACTTCCTCAAGCCATCGATCGTCGCATTCACCGTCGTAAAAGGAAAGTCAGACCCGAAGAGCACTTTCTCCCAGACGCCATACTCCTGCACCAGCATGAGACTTTGATAGAACTGATAGGGCCGGTAGTGCAGGGCGCTGATGTCGGCGAAGACATTCGGGTGCTTGCGTATCGTCACGACACACTCGCCTTCCCAGGGATGCCCGAGATGGGCGAGGATAAATTTCACTCCGGGATACTTCAGTGCGACCGGCTCAATCAAGCGGGGGAAAGTACATTCCAGCGGCGCCTGCCGGATGAAGGTCGTCCCCGTGTGCATCAGGACGGGCAGCCCCTTTTCGTCGCAGTATTGCCAGAGCGGCTCGAGCGAGGGGTCGTCCACTTTGAACCCCGCATACATCGGGAGCAGCTTCACTCCGCGCAGCCCGAGGACCTCGTGTCCGTGGCGCAGTTCGTCCTCCCAGCCCGCCTGCGTTGGATCGACCGAGAGGAATCCAATGAGCGTCTCCGGGTGCCTGCCCACGTATTCCGCGACATAGGCGTCATCGACCCACATCCCCGCGAGCTTCGCCTTGCCGCCGAAGACGATAGAGCGCGTCCCCGGGGGCACCGTCGCCGCGTAGTCCTCATATCGCACCGAGATGTCGATGGTGGCATTCGCCCGCGCGCCCGAGGCCTGGCGGATAAAATCCTCGCTGAAAGCTTCGGGAAAGGGCCAGGCGTGGCTATGTACGTCGATCGTCATGTGTCGGTAGTGGCTTCGGTGAGTCGGTCAAAAAGGCGGTCGACCTCATGGCGGGTCTCGTCGTCGAGGACGAACCCGCGAGGACCGCGCACGATTTCGTTTCTGAAAATCCCCTGCCGGATGAGGAGATGTTTTTCCACCGCGAGGAATCCGTCAAGGCTCGTCTGCAGCGAGATCAGGGCGCTGAGCGGCTCGTGGATGCGGGCGGCAGTGTCGAGATCGCCCGCCTCGAGCGCTTCCCAGAGCGGGACGATCGCGGTGATGAGATCCGCCCCCGGCATCGTTCCGCAGATCCCGCGATGGTAGGAATCGATCAGGGCAATCCCGCCCGTGCCCTCAAAGACCCTCGCCTTCCCCCCGGTCGCGTCGCGCAGAGCCGAGAGACGCGGACCGATCGGTGCGGCCTCGGGTTTGAAAAGGACCCGCTCCGGCCCGAACTCGTCGAGAAGCCGGGCCTGAAAGGCAATAGCCATCGGTTTGCCGACGTAGCCCGAGGCATCCTGCACGATCACGGGGATGTCGATCACTTCGAGGAGCCGGCGGTAATAAGTAAGCAGTTCTTTCTCCTCCACACTGATCGAGACCGGCGGGATCGCCATCACCGCAGCGGCACCCCACTCCTCGGCGTGCCGTGCGTACCCCTCGGCGGTGTGACTGCTCTCGGCCCCGACGCTAATGATCGCCGGCCCCTTCCCCGCAGCAAACCCGCAGGCCTGCGCCGCGAGTTGCTCGCGCTCGCGATCCGAGAGGCGCAACACCTCCGAGACCATCGCCATCACGATCCCGTCAGCCCCCTGACGGAAAAGCCAGTCGATCTCGTGGGCGAGCGTTTCGAAGTCGATCGACTCGTCGGCGAGGTAGGGGGTCTGGAAAACGGGAAGAACTCCCGAGAGGGCGGTGACGCTGGATTCACTCATGCGCGTGTCTGTTACACGAAAAAGTCCGCCCCAGGCAAGCGCAGAATCTCGCGGGTTCACGCTAGAGGAAGGAGGCAGCATTTCCGTAGAACGGGTCTCCAGGCCTGTTCCATCGTCGGCCCGGCGTAAATGATGAACGGGCCTGGAGACCCGTTCTACATCGTGAAGTGAAAACTCCGCCACCCGCCATCGCGCCGCCAACCTTTTTTCTTTCCTCCATTGCCAAACCCGACTCAATAGGGTTGGATCGACGTGGTGACCCTCCCGGGTCCGATCTCTTTTCCTCTCCATGAAACTCCTCATCATCGGCACCGGCTCCATCGGGGAGCGACATCTCCGCTGTTTCCAGCAACTCGGGCGCTGCGACGCGATCGGCTTTTGCGAAACCCACGCCCCGCGCCGCGCCGACATCGCCGAGCGCTACGGAATTCCCCCGGAGCATGCTTTTGCCGATCTCGACAGCGCCATCGCGGGAGGCCCCTTCGACGCGGCAGTGATCGCGACCCCGGCACCGACCCATATTCCCATCGCAATCCGTCTCGCGGAACTGGGGATGCATTTGCTTATCGAAAAACCGCTCAGTCTCACGACCGATGGTATCGAAGCGCTCGTTCGCCTCATCGACGAAAAATCGCTCACCGTCGCGGTCGGCTACGTGCACCGCGCCCACCCCGCCGTCGAGGCGATGAAAGAGGTGCTCGACTCGGGTCGCTTCGGTCGCGTCCTCCAGATCCGCACCGCCTCGGGCCAGGCCTTTGCGACGCTGCGCCCCGCCTACCGGGAGGTCTATTTTGCCAAACCCGAACTCGGCGGCGGCGCGATCAATGACATGATCACCCACTTTTACAACGTCGGGGACTGGCTCGCCGGACCGATCCGCCGGGTCATGACCGATGCCGACCACCAGATCCTCGAAGGCGTCACCGTCGAGGACACCGTCCACTCGCTCGTGCGACAGGGCGCCGACGGCGGGGTGATGGGCAGCTACGCCCTGAATCTCTACCAGCACCCTAACGAAGTGCTCATCACCGTCGTCTGCGAGGGCGGCACGCTCCAGGCCGAGTATGCGAAGAAACGCTGGTCCTGGATGACCGAGGCGAGCGGCGCGTGGCATCACGAACCCGTCGAGATGCCCGAGGTCGATGTCATGTATCGCCGGCAGAACGGGGCCTTTCTCGACGCGATCGAGAGCAAAGGCAGCGTCCTCTGCACCCTCGAAGAAGCGATTCGCACCCTCAACGTCAATCTCGCCTCCCACCTCAGCGTGAAAGAGGGAACCTGGCAGACCGTCAACGCCTAGATCTATGAACCCCGAAGCGACCATCCCCGCACTCTTTGACCTCACCGGCAAGACCGCCCTCATCAGCGGGGCCGGAGGCTGGCTCGGCAGCGCCATGTCCCGCGCTCTCGCCGAGGCCGGGGCAAACGTCATCACGACGAGTCGCGACCTTTCCCGCGCTACGGCCGCCGCCGCTGCCCTGCCAGTCACAGAAAACAACACTCACCACGGCGTCGTCATGGATCACCTCGACGAAGCCTCGATCGAGCAGGGCTTCGCCGGGGCCCTCGCCTGCACCGGCCGTATCGACATCCTCATCAACAACGGGCACGAAGCCAACGCGTCCGACCTCAACACCGTCACCGCCGCCGAGTTCAACCGCGCCCTCGAGAACGCGACCGGCTATTTTCTCCTCGCGCGGAAGGTGCGCGACCATGCCGTCGCCCGCGGCGGCGGCGCGAGCATCGTTCTGATCGGTTCGATGTATGGCGTGGTCGGATCCTACCCCGATGCCTACGAGGGAGTCGTCTCCGCCAGTCCCGTCGCCTATCACACGCTCAAAGGCGGCATCGTCCACATGACCCGCCACCTCGCGGTCTACTGGGCCAAAGACGGCGTGCGGGTCAATTGCCTCTCCCCCGGCCCTTTCCCCGGTCCCGCTGCAAACCCCGGCATGGTCGAGCGCCTTATCACCAAATCGCCCATGGGCAGAATGGGCCGACCCGATGAGATGAAAGGCGCCGTCGTGTTCCTCGCGAGCGAAGCGAGCAGCTACGTGACCGGTCAGAATCTGCTCGTCGATGGCGGATGGACGGCGTGGTGACTTGGCGGTGCCGCCCACCGCTCAC
>Ga0105050_10004857_pt1 | contig 17622 bp, 12 predicted proteins | sample FRY01_FD_78088 | JGI IMG/M metagenome (GOLD analysis project Ga0105050, IMG submission 78088) | Freshwater microbial communities from Lake Fryxell liftoff mats and glacier meltwater in Antarctica - FRY-01 | ecosystem: Environmental > Aquatic > Freshwater > Ice > Glacier meltwater ... | reverse complement strand
CGCGGCGCGGGTCATGAAGCCGAAAGCCTCGACAAAGTTCAGAAACTGATAGCTGCGCGTGATTGCGTCGCGCCCGTTGACCAGTTCCCAGCCATTGGCGAGCAATGGCGCGAGTTTTGCGGTGCGGTCGGTATCGGAGAGGCGGTCGGTCATGGCTGTTCCTCGATCTGCGCCCGCCGGAACGGGCCATAGCGCGTCAGCACCTCGATCTCGTGATCTATGGCTGCGCGTTCCTCTTCCAGATAGCGCGCCACGGCGTCGCGGAAACCGGGGTCGCCGATCCAGTGGAGCGAATGGACAGCCACCGGCATGTATCCGCGCGCCAGTTTGTGTTCGCCCTGCGCCCCGGCCTCGACCCGGTGCATCCCGTGGGCCAAGGCAAAGTCGATTGCACGGTAATAGCAGAGTTCGAAATGCAGGTGCGGGTGGTGTTCGGTGCAGCCCCAGTAGCGCCCATAGAGCGTATCGCGCCCGATGAAATTGAGCGCGCCGGCGATGGGCCGCCCGTCCCGGTAGGCCAGCACCAGCAGGATATCGTCGCGCAGCGTGGCCTGCGCGCGGTCGAAAAAGGCGCGGGTCAGGTAGGGCGTGCCCCATTTGCGGCTGCCGGTGTCCTGATAGAACTCCCAGAACGCATCCCAATGCGCGGGGGTGATCTCGTCGCCGGTCAGACAGCGGATATCGCCGCCAAAATCATTGGCCTCGGCGCGTTCCTTGCGGATGTTCTTGCGCTTGCGCGAGGAGAGGCTGGCGAGGAAGCCGTCGAAATCGGTGTAGCCGGCATTTTCCCAATGGAACTGCTGTGAGGTGCGGCGCAGGAGGCCGATGTCCTCGCCTGCGATCGCTTCGGCTTCGGTGCAGAAGGTGATGTGGAGTGAGGAGATGCGGTTGTCGGCCGCGATCTGCACGGCACCTTGGATGAGGGCGGCCATCCCCTCGGCCTCATACCCCGGACGCGTCAGGAAGCGCCGCCCAGTGGCGGGGGTGAAGGGCACGGCGAGTTGCAGTTTCGGGTAATAGCGCCCACCCGCCCGCTCGAATGCTTGCGCCCAGTTGTGGTCAAAGATGTATTCGCCTTGCGAGTGGCCCTTGGCATAGAGCGGGGCCACAGCGATGATTTGCCCGTCTTTTTCGGCGCTCAGATAGCGTGGTTGCCAGCCAGTGCCGGCGCCGACCGAGCGGCTGTCCTCCAGCGCCTTGAGAAAGCGGAAAGTGGTGAAAGGGTCATGGGGCCGTCCGCCATCGGCGGTTTCGGGACAAGCGCAGGCATCCCATACCTCTGCGCCGATGCCGGCGAGGGTCGTGTGGGTGGTGATGCTGATTTCGGCTGTGGGCTGTCCGTTCATGAACCGCAAGGTGGCCTTTGCACGGCCAGCGTCAAGCGGGATAACCTTCAAAAGTGACGTTCTGCGCGATCCGCCGCGCCTCTGCCTCTGCCTGAGGCGAACGGATGGTCCAGCACAGGACGGCGGCACCCTGAGATTTGAGTTCGGCGACGCGGGGGCGGGACAGGTCAAAGGCCTCGTGGCTGATGAAAGAGGCGCCGCTGCGGTCGTAATCGGGGATGTCGCGCAGCCGGTCACAGACGGCGGCGGGCAGGGGTGCCCAATCTTCGTGCCGGTAGGCGGAGGTGGTCAGGCCGCGTGGCAAGTCTGGCGCGAGGCGGCGAATTTCCATGATGGAATATGGATTGAAGGACATGATGGCGACGGGCCCGGTGTAGGATCGGAGCGCGTCGGCGGTGGCCTGTTCCAATGGGCCGACGTTTGGCCCCATTTCGCCGTCCTGATCCTTGATCTCGATCAGCAGGGCAGACCGACCTGCGATGATGGTCAGGATTTCGGGCAGGGTCGGGATGCCCTCGGCCCCATGCAAGAGCGGCATCGCCCCAAGCGCGGCGGCGGTGTGCAGCGCCAAGGCACCGGGCTGTCCGGTCAGCCGGGTGAGGTCGTAGTCGTGAAACACCATGGCCTGACCGTCTGCCGAAAGTTGCAGGTCGATCTCGATCCCGTAGCCAGCATCGACGGCGGCGCGGATGGCGGCGCGGCTGTTTTCCGGGCGGCCTTGGGTTTTGTCATGATAGGCGCGATGTGCGATGGGGCGGGACAGGAAGGCGTCGGGCAAGGTCATTTGATCTGAAAGATCCCTTCGATTTCGACCGCGACACCAAAGGGCAGGCTGGCCACGCCGACGGCAGAGCGGGCGTGGCGACCGGCTTCGCCCAGTGCGGCGACCATGAAGTCGGAGGCGCCGTTGACCACCTTTGGCTGGTCGGTGAAATCGGGGGTGGAGTTGACGAAGGCGGTCAGTTTGATCACACGCACCAGCCGGTCCAGATCGCCACCACAGGCTGCCTTGACCTGAGCCAAGAGGCTGATTGCGCAAGCGCGTGCGGCGGCGGCGCCATCTTCGGTCGCCATATCCGCGCCCAGCCTGCCGGTGATGAAACCGCCGGGACCGTTGGAAATCTGGCCTGAAACATGCACCAGATCGCCCAGCACCACGAAGGGCACATAATTGGCCGCAGGGGCGGGGGCCACGGGCAGGGTCACCCCCAGCGTGGCCAGTTGGGATTCGAAAACTCCGCTCATCTCATTGTCCTTTGTGCCGTCGTTTGGCGCGACGCTAGCCCCGATGCCGGGGCAGGGCAATCACGACTCGCGGAAGGCGCGGGCGAAATAATCGGACAGAGGTTTGAGCAGGTAGTCGAGCGGGCTACGCTCGTCCGTGCTGATGAAGGCATCGACGGGCATGCCGGGGATCAGCGTGACATCAGCGGGGAGCCGGTCGATCTGCCCCTCGTCCAACTCGATCAGGGCGCGGTAATACGAGATCTGCGAGCCCTGATCGGTGAAGGAATCCGCCGAAATCTGGATCACCTTGCCGTAAAGCTCGGGTGTGCGGCGCTGATCGAAGGCGGAAAAGCGCAAGGCGACGTCCTGACCCAGAAAAAGCTGGTCGATGTGGATCGGTTCGACTTGCGTGGCGATGATCAGGGGCCGGTCCTGCGGCACGAGGTAGAGCACAGGGTCAGCGGGCCGGATGACGGAACGCGGCGCAAAGACCTGCATGCCGTAGACCACGCCGGATACCGGGGCGCGGATGTCGAGCCGGTCGAGCCTTGTGGTGAGGGTGCGACGCTGTTCCGAGAGTTCGATTTCGTTGAATTGCAGGTCGCGCAGCCGCGTGATCGCCTCTTCGCGCCGGGCGGAATCGATGCGCAGAATCTCGATGTCGATCTCGGTGATGCGCCCTTCGGCCTGTGCCTTGGAGGCGGTCAGTTCACCAACCTGCCCCGCAAGGCTCGCTGCTTCGCGTTGCAGGGCGAGAACCCCGCTCAGTTGCGCCAAGCCACGGTCGAGCAGGGATTGCTGGCTGACCAGTTCCTGATTGATCAGGTCTAGCTGCGTCTGCAGGGCGACCTGCTGTGCGTCGATCCCGTCGATCTGGTTGGTGATCTGGGCGCTGCGCCGGGCGAGTTGCTCTTTCTCCTGCGCTTCGGATTCCATCCGCGCCTCGAAAAGCCGCTCTTGCCCCTCCATCAGGGTCGGGGCGACGCTGCTGCCACTTTCGGTCAGCAGGGGGTCAAATGCCAGCCCGTCGGCATTGTCACGCTCTGCCTCGAAACGGGCGCGGCGCGAGAGCACTTCGTATAATTGTCCTTCGACGACAGCGAGTTCGGATTGAAGCGCCTCGGCATCCAGACGGATCAAAAGAGTGCCTTCGGCCACGAGGTCACCCTCGCTGACGAGGATTTCGGCGACGACACCGCCATCGGGATGCTGCACGATCTGGCGGTTCTGATCCACTTCGATGCGGCCGCTGGCAATGATGGCGCCGGTGATCTGGGCCATGACCGACCAGGTGCCAAAGCCACCGACCAGCACCAGCAGCGTCAGGATGCCGCCCAGCAGAGGTCTGCGTGCCGACCAGCGGGCGCGGATGGCTTTGTCATCGCTCATGACACACCTCCGGGGCCTTTGGGATCGGTGATGTCGCTGTGGTTCTGAACCATGTCGCGCAACACCTCTGCCTTGGGTCCAAATGCGCGGCGCGCGCCATTCTCGATCACGAGGAGCAGGTCACATTCCTGAATCGCGGCGGGCCGGTGCGCCATGATCAGGACGCATTTACCTTCGGCCTTCATTGCGCGGATCGCGGCGTTGAGCGCGAGGGAGCCGTCATTGTCGAGGTTGGAATTGGGTTCGTCCAGCACCAGCACCACCGGGTCGCCATACATGGCCCGCGCGAGGCCGATGCGCTGAATCTGACCGCCGGACAGCCTGCCGCCATTAGCGCTGACCCGCGTGTCATAGCCATCGGGAAGTTTCAGGATCATTTCATGGGCCGCCGCCTTTTTCGCAGCACTCACAACCTCGTTTGCGTCTGGGGCGGTTGCGAGACGGGCGATGTTTTCGGCGATGGTCCCCTCGAACAATGTGACCCGCTGCGGCAGATAGCCGACATGCTGGCCCAGCACATCGGGGTCATATTGATCGAGCGCCGCCCCGTCGAGCCGGACCTTGCCGCCCGCCGGTCTCCAAAGCCCGGTCAGAGCCCTGGCCAGCGTGGATTTGCCCGCACCCGAGGTGCCGATGACACCGACCGCCTGACCGGGGCCGACCGAAAAGCTGATCGTGCGCAGCGCTGCCTGCTGTTCGCCGGGCGGCACGATGGTCAGTTGATCGACGTCGAGCATGGCGCGGGGTTTGGGCAGGGCGGTGCGGGTGGGTTCGACCGGCACCTCGCCCAGCAGGATGCTGAGGCTGCCCCACGCCTCGCGTGCGCGCTGAAACAGCGCCCATTGGCCGACGATCACCTCGATCGGGGCCAGTGCGCGGCCCAGCAGGATGGTGCCCGCGATCATGGCACCGGGGGTAAGTTCGTTGATGAGCACGAGATAGGCGCCGAGGCCGAGCATCGCGGATTGCAGGAAAAGCCGGAATGCCTTGATCAGTGCCGAAAAGAACCCCGAGGCATCCGCCGCCCCGATGGTCCGGTCGAGCGCGCGCCCGCGGGCCAGTTGCCAGCGCGCCAACGCCGCGCCGCGCATGCCGAGCGATTGCACCATCTCGGCCTCTTGCCGGATCTGGCTGCCGATCTGTTCGGACTGCAAAGTGGCCGCATTGGCCTGTTCGAGCGGCCGCCGCGCGGTCAGGTGATTGGCGACGGCGAGCACGATCAGAAACGCCGCACCGATCAGCCCGAGAATACCGAGTGCGGGGTGAAAGATGAAAATCCCGAAGAAAAACAAGGGTGCGAATGGAAGATCGAATGCGGACATCAGCGCGGGAGAGGTAATCAGCCGTTGCACCGATTCAAGATCGCGCAGGCCGGTCGATGCCTCACGCGAGGCGCGCCGGGCCGAGGTACCGCGCAGGGCGGCGGAGAAAACCCGCTCATCCAGACGCGCCTGAAACCGTGCTCCGATCCGCCCCATGATCCGCCCGCGCACCAGATCGAGGATGCCCATGGCGCCATAGAGAAAGCCGATCAACACCGAAAGCGCGATCAGGGTCTCGAGCGAACGTGACCCCAGCACGCGGTCATAGACGTTGAGCATGTAGAGCGGCCCGCTCAGCATCAAGGCATTGACAAAGAAGCTGAACAGACCGACGGACCAGTAGAGCGCACGGCTCTCCTTGCGCGCTTCGCGGAGTTCGGCGGCCCCTTTCAACTCGGTATCGCGGGACATGCGCGTCTTTCCGCCAAGGGCATTTGTTACTCGTCCTCGCCTTGTGGCATATTGAGGATCAAGAGTCTGTTTCCAAAAATGGCACCAGATGCACCATTTTGCCCGAAAAGGGCGTGATTGTTTCGCGAGACTGACCTAAGTCACTGAGCGAGGTCAGAGCAAGTCAGGATTTCAAGTGCCGGGTCAGTTGCAGTCGCATGTATTCAAGGTTGTCACACTCCTTTTGCCGGGCGTGCTGGCAGGGTGTTCTATCGCACCGCAAGGAACCGATATTCATGACCCTTATGAGGCGGTGAACCGGCAAGTTCATGATTTCAACAAGGATGTTGATCAGGCCCTGCTGCGTCCGCTGGGTCAGGGGGCTGCGCAGCTGCCTGTGGAACTGCGCCAGCCGATCATCAATTTCTCGGATAATGCGGCGCTGCCGGGGATGGTTCTGAACGGGCTTTTGCAGGGTGATGTTGCGGGACTGACGCAGAACACGCTGCGATTTCTGCTGAATACCACGGTCGGAATCGGGGGGCTGTTCGACCCGGCCGGTGCGATTGGCATCGCCGAGCAAAGCACCGATTTTGGCGAGACGCTGGCGGTCTGGGGTGTGCCGGAAGGGGCATATGTAGAACTTCCGCTGCTTGGACCCTCTACAGAGAGGGATGCCTTTGGCCAGATCGTCGATTTTGTCATTGATCCGCTGGAGCGGTGGGGGACGCGCGAGCAACTGGATTACGGCACGGCGACTTATGTGGCGGAGCAGGTGATCGAACGGGGCGTGTTTGGCGATACGGTGGATTCGCTTTTGTACGACAGTGCGGACAGCTATGCGCAGGCACGGTTATTTTACCTGCAGAACCGCCGATTTGAGCTAGGGGATGTGGCAGGCACCACTTATGTGGATGCCTACATCGATCCATATGAGGACCTGCAATGACTAACTCACTGACTCGCCGTGGTTTTATTGGGCAAACGGCCCTTGCCGGGTTCCTCTTTACCGTGGCTCCTGCCGCCTTTGCGGTGGGGTTGGATCAGGCACGTTCGCTGGTTGATCTGCTGGTGCGGGATGTGAATGCCGTCATCGCCTCGGGCAAGGACGAATCCGGGATGCTGCGCGATTTCGAGGTGATTTTCGACCGTTACGCCGACGTGCCGACCATTGCCCGCTATGCGCTGGGCAATGAGGCGCGCCGCGCAACTCCGGCGCAATTACAAGGGTTTACGGCGGCGTTCCGCACCTATATCGCGCGGAAATATGGGCGTCGGTTCCGGGAATTCATCGGCGGGCAGATCGTGCTGCGCGAGGCGCGCACTGTGCCCAACGGGGTCGAGGTCGAGACCACGGCCGTGTTGCAGGGGCAGGCGCCTTTTCGTGTTGATTTTCAGGTGTCTGACCGCTCTGGTCAGGTGCTTTTCTTCAATATCATCATTGAAGGCATCAACATGCTGTTGTCGGAACGCACCGAGATTCTGGCGATGCTGGACCAGCGCCGGGGTGATATCGACCGTTTGATCGCGGATATGCCGCAGACCTGACGGCGGGTCTGCAAGAAAAGGTTAATTTGCTTAGATTAACGGAAGATTCGACTGCGGTTTCACGTCGGTATTTGGGCGGTATCCCAGCGGTGGGAAAATACCGAATTTGCAGATGAAGGCTGCGTGCGGGGATGGGGCCTTGGGCGCAACGGTTTTTGTCATCCCCGATTTGGCAAGTGACAAATCGGGACGCGCCTGCCTGCCCGTGGAAGGCGCGTTCGCGCCAGCCCAGTCAGGCGCGCCCCGATTGGATATGTCTCAAAGCCATCACAGAGTTGTTGCCTGCAGGCTAGCGCCTTGGGCAAGGCACCGGGCGTCTCTCCACCGGAGAGACGCCTAATCGGTGCCGGTCGGTAACCGTCAGGCGGTGGGGTAGAGATAGACCTGTGCGCCTTCTTCGACCCGGTTGTAGAGGTCGACGATATGGTCATTGACCAGACGCGCGCAGCCGTTCGAGACGGCGGTGCCGATGGTGTTGGGCAGGTTGGTGCCGTGGATGCGCAGGAACGTGTCGCCGCGACCCGGTTCGAACAGATAGAGCGCGCGGGCGCCGAGCGGGTTGTTCGGCCCGCCGGGCATACCTTCGGACCATTGCGCATATTCGGTGGGATTGCGCTCGATCATGTCGGGGGTCGGGGTCCATGACGGCCATTCCTTTTTCGCACCGACAAAGAAGGAGCCGGATTCGTAGAGGCCGGGTCGACCGACGCCCACCCGGTAGCGGATCGCCAAGCCGTCCGGCAGGCTCCAGTAAAGCGAGAAGCGGTTGGGATCGAGGTGGATCTGGTTGGCGGGGATGCCGAACTGGACCGGCACCACGCGCGGGGCCATCGGATCAGTCAGCGCCAGCGACTGGTCGATGCCATAAGCGGCGGCAATCGCGGCATAGGGGTCTGCCGGCAGTTCGGCCACAGGTGCGGCCTCTTGTGCGGCAAGGCCGGTGGTCAGAAGCGCAGAAGCCGCAAGGCTGCTGATGATAAGGTCGCGACGTTTCATATTCAATCCTCGGATCAGTTGACGGGATGTCGCACCGGCGCAGGGCAGATGGCAATCCCGTTCTCAAAAAATTGATCGGGGCCGCAAACCTTTGCCGATGCGCCTGTGGCTGCGTTATTGCCCCGTCAGGATGGTGTTCAGCACATCGAGTATAGAATCGTTTGAGGCGGCCGGTGGTTCCCCGAAGGCTTCGCGCAGGGCCTGATCCGTGGCGTAATCGGTGTTGGTTTCGCCTGCCGTGATGGCTTCGGTAATCTCTTGCGCAAAGGTGCCGCCGCCGGAGGGCGGGTCCATGGGCAGCGGCGTCGGTGACATCCCTTCGAGGACGCGCATCATGGTTTCGCGCCAGATCACGGCGGGCAAGCCGCCGCCGGTGACGCCGGTCAGCGGCCGGTTGTCGTCATAGCCCATCCAGACCCCCACGACATAATCGCCCGAAAATCCGATGAACCACGCGTCCCGTGCCGCCGAGGTGGTGCCGGTCTTGCCCGCAAGTTCCCATCCGTCGATGCGCGCACGCGTGCCGGTGCCGGTTTCGACGACCTGAAACATCATCCAAGTGAGTTCCCGCGCGGCCTCGTCGCGGATCACGCGTTCGCCGATGCCGCCGCCGGAGCCCATCAGAGGCTCGCTTTCGCCCTGAAGCCGCAGTTCGATCAGCCCGTAGGGTGTTACCGAGGAGCCGCCGTTGAGGATGCCCGCATAGGCGCCGGTCATCTCGATCAGCGTGCTTTCTGACGCGCCGAGTGCCAGTGCCGGCCCTGCCGCAAGGTCGCTGTCGATGCCGAACATGGCGGCGACGGTGCGCACGTTTTCGCGCCCGGCCTGTTCGGCTATGCGCACGGCGGGGATGTTGCGGCTTTCCGCGAGTGCCTGAGTCAGTGTGACCATGCCTTTGAATTCGCGGTCATAGTTTTGTGGCGACCACGGCCCGGAGCCGGTGACATTGATGGTGAGCGGGCTGTCATCGACCATGTCGGACGGGCTCATCCCCAGATCGAGCCCGGTGGCATAGACGAAGGGTTTGAAGGCGGAGCCGGTTTGCCGCAGCGCCTGTGTCGCCCGGTTGAAGGCCCCAGAGGCGCGTGTGTCGCGCCCGCCGACCATGGCCCGCACTGCCCCATCCGCAGACATCACAATGATCGCGGCCTGCGCCTCTGACCCATCGCGCACCTCGTTTTCAAAGACCGAGATCATCGCCGCTTCGGCGGCGCGTTGCAGCCGTTGGTCGAGGGTGGTCTGGATCACCACGTCTTCGGTGGTGTCGCGGGTAAAGAACTCGGGCCCGGATTCCATCACCCAGTCGGCGAAATAGCCCCCGGTCTGGTCGCGTGCGGCGGCAGAAAGCTGGGCCGGATTGGCGCGGGCATCGGCGGCAGCGGAAGCGGAGAGATAGCCCTGCTCCTCCATCAGGCCGACGACGAGTGCCGCCCGGTCCTGTGCCCGCTGCAGATTGCCGGTGGGCGCGTAGGTGGAGGGTGCCTTGAGCAAGCCTGCCAGCATGGCCGCCTCTGCCGGGGTGACTTCAGCGGCGGAGCGGGCGAAATAGCGCTGTGAGGCGGCCTCGAACCCGCGGGTGCCAGCGCCGAGATAGGCGCGGTTGAGGTAGATGGTGAGGATTTCATCCTTGGAGTAGCGGACCTCCATCGCGAGCGCATAGGCCATTTCCTGCACCTTGCGCCAGAGCGTGGTGCGCCGGCAGTCGGCTTCGTAGGCGGCCTCACTTTCCCATGTGGCCTGAGCGAAGGGCCGGCCAAGGCAGAGGAGTTTGGCGGTTTGCTGGCTGATCGTGGAGCCGCCGTTGCCGGAAAGTGGCCCGCGCCCTTCGCTCAGGTTGATCCGCACCGCGCTGGCGATGCCGCGTGGCGAGATGCCGAGGTGGCTGTAAAAGCGCCGGTCCTCGGTGGCGACGACGGCGTTGCGCAGATGTTCGGAGACGGTGTCGGCGGTGATCATGCCGCCGAAGAAATCGCCGCGCCAGGCGTAGTCCTGACCCTCATAATCGCGCAGCGTGACCGAGCCGCGTGCGCGCCCGTCCACAAGTTCGGTCACATCGGGCAGGGAGGAGGCGTAGTAGCCGACCCCCAGTCCGAGCAGGATGGCGGTGGCGAGGCCGATCCGCCAGCTTAGCCCCCAGATGACCCGGAGCACGAAGCGGAACAGCCCGAGGATCAGTCCGACAACAAAGCCTACCGGTCCACGCGGTTTGCGCGGGGTGGGCTTGCGTTTTGACCTGCGGTTGCGTGCCTGTTTGGGTGCGGCTGCGGCGGGACGCGCGGTGGTGCTTGTCGTATAGCGCCGATCTGCCACCAGTGGCGGCGGCCGTCTATCACCAGGGTTACTCATGCTCTGCTCTGCCATCCGGGGCTTGTTTTGCCGGAACATAGCCGGATTGCCGGGGAATGTAGAGGGACTTGAGTCGGGCAGTCTGATTTTTTCAGATGCCCGCTTATTGGGCATTTCCGTATATTTGTGCAAAAATTGTGCAAAGTTACCGTATTTTTACCTTTCGCAGTTGCAGCATACCCTTGTCCCCCGACGGCAAGTTGCGCCTTTTGCAGAGGAGCGGCCCGAGCCAGTGGCCCGCGTCATAACTCGCAAGGGGAAGAACGTGAAACTCATCATCGCAACGATCAAGCCGTTCAAGCTCGAGGAGGTGCGTGAAGCGCTCACCTCGATCGGGGTGCGCGGCATGATGGTGACCGAGATCAAGGGCTTTGGCTCGCAGTCCGGACACACTGAAATCTATCGGGGCGCGGAATATGCCGTGAATTTCGTGCCCAAGGTCAAGCTGGAGATCGTGGTGACTGACGGTCTGGTCGATCAGGTGGTGAGTACGATCGCGCGCACTGCCAAGACGGACAAGATCGGTGACGGCAAGATTTTCGTGCTCGATGTCGAAAGCGCGCTGCGTGTGCGGACCGGCGAAACCAATGAAGACGCGCTTTGAGGCGTGAGCGCCAAGGGGAACAAGTGACATGATGAACCTGATGAAACTTTCTGGCCTTTCGGGATTGGTGGCCACGCTGGCCGCAATTCCCGCATGGGCGCAGGAAACGGCCGAGGGCGCTGCGGAAGCCGTCGTCGAAGCTGTGCCCGAGGAAGCGGTCGAGGCTGTGGCCGAGATCGTCGACACGATGGACAAGGGCGACGTGGCCTGGATGATGATCTCGACCATACTGGTCCTGTTCATGATCCTGCCGGGTGTCGCGCTGTTCTATGGTGGCCTGGTGCGCACCAAGAACATGCTGTCGGTGCTGATGCAGTGCACGGTCATTACCGCGCTGGTCATCGTGATCTGGGTGCTCTGGGGCTATTCCATGGCCTTCGGTGATGCGGCGTCGCCCTATTGGGGTGGACTTGGCAAGGCCTTCCTTGCCGGTGTCACCGCAGACTCGATGGCGGCGACGTTCAGCGCCGGTGTCGTGATCCCGGAATATGTGTTCATCGCCTTCCAGATGACCTTTGCCTGTATCACGTCTGCCCTGATCGTCGGTGCCTTTGCCGAGCGGATCAAGTTCGGGTCGCTGATGGTGTTCATCGCGCTCTGGGTCACGATCGTCTATTTCCCGATCGCGCATATGGTCTGGGATTCGGATGGACTGCTGTGTGGTTGGGGTGCGCTCGACTTTGCCGGTGGCACGGTTGTGCATATCAATGCCGGGATCGCCGGTCTGGTCGGTGCCATCGTGATCGGCAAGCGTGTCGGTTACGGCAAGGACAACATGGCCCCGCATTCGATGACCTTTACCATGGTCGGTGCCTCGATCCTGTGGGTGGGCTGGTTCGGCTTCAACGCTGGGTCCAACCTTGAAGCGACGGGCGGTGCCACGCTTGCCATGATCAACACCTTTACCGCGACGGCAGGGGCGATACTGGCCTGGGTGGTGCTGGAGCTGGTCTTGCGCGGCAAGGCGTCGATGCTGGGTGCGGCCTCTGGTCTGGTGACCGGTCTGGTTGCAGTCACTCCGGCGGCAGGTTTTGCCGGGCCGGTGGCGGCGATCATCCTTGGCGCGGTTGCCTCGGTGGTCTGCTACTTCTTTGTCTCGACGGTGAAGCACCGCTTTGGCTATGACGACAGCCTTGATGTGTTCGGTATCCATGGCATCGGCGGTATCGTCGGCGCGCTGGGTACGGCGATTGTGGACCGGGCCAATTTTGGCGGCATCGGTTACAGCGCGGAGACGCTGGGGTCGCAGCTTTATACCCAGTTCCTTGCGGTGGCGGTCACCGTGATCTGGTGTGGTGTGGCGTCCTTTGTTCTCTATTACCTCGTCAAGGCCGTGATGGGTCTGCGCGTCAAGGAAGAGACCGAGCGCGAAGGCCTCGACCTTGCCTCGCATGGTGAGCGCGCCTACTCGATGTGATCGGAACCGGGCCGCACCCTCCCTGCGGCCCGGACCACGCGACACGCCCCACGCAAGGGCGTGCCAGACTGCGGCGTGACAGACTGACGGCCCCGGCAGCAGACGCTGCGGGGGCCGTTCCTTATTTCGGGGGTTGCCTCAGCGTGATTTCGACCCGGTGGTGCCCGCCGGTGAGCGGCAGGGCGAGGCCGGTGATGTCGATGGCGATGTCGGTGCCGTCAATCCGCGCGGAGCCGACGCCGTAACCGGCACCTGAGGCATTGTTGATCACGATCTCGAAAGACGTGTCCCCATGCCGGACCGTGGCGCTGATCTGTGGCCAGTGGCGCGGGAAGCAGGGGTTGAGCCGCAGCACCGGCTGTTGCCATATCAGCCCCAAGAGCCCCTCGATCCCGGCGCGGTACATCCAGCCGGCGGACCCGGTGTACCATGTCCAGCCGCCACGCCCTTCGTGCGGTGCGGTGGAATAGACATCGGCGGCGATGACATAGGGTTCGACCTTGTAACGCTGCATGTCGCTGGGCGTGAGGCTGTGGTTGATCGGGTTGACCAGCGCAAAGAGCCCGCCGGCCGCGTCCCCATCGCCCAGCCGCGCATGTGCAAGGATCGCCCACATCGCCGCGTGGCTGTATTGCCCGCCGTTTTCGCGCAGGCCGGGTGGGTAGCCTTTGATATAGCCCGGATCGAGCGGGGTCTGGTCGAAGGGCGGGGTAAATAGGAGCGCAAGGCCGGGATCCGGCCGCACCAGATGCGTGGTGAGAGATTCCATTGCGGTGGCGGCCCGCACCGGGTCTGCTGCCCCCGACAGCACCGCCCATGATTGCGCGATGGAATCGATCCTGCATTCCATCGCCTCGGAGGTGCCGAGGATGGTGCCGTCGTCAAAGGTGCCGCGTCGGTACCATGCGCCGTCCCAGCCGTCACGTTCGATGGATTGCCGCACACTTTCGGCATGGGCGCGCCAATGGGCGGCGCGGTCGGGGTCGCGGTCCTGCGCGTATGCCGCCATCTTGGTGAGCGTGTCGATCAACAGCCAGCCGAGCCAGACGCTGGTGCCGGTCCCATGTTCGCCGACCCGGTTCATCCCGTCATTCCAGTCGCCGGTGCCAATCAGTGGCATGCCGTTTTCGCCGGTGAGCGTGATGGCCTGGTCAAGGCCGCGTGCGCAATGCTCGAAGAGAGAGGCGGAGGTGTCGGACTGGCTGGGTTGGAAGAAGTCGTCATGCGCGCCGGGCAGCAGGGCGGGACCGTCGAGAAAGGGGATGTCTTCGTCGAGGATGCTGTGGTCGCCGGTCACGCTGACATATTGCGCCACACCGTAGGAGAGCCAGACCCGGTCATCGGAAATGCGCGTGCGCACGCCTTGGCCGGAGTGGGGCAGCCACCAATGCTGCACATCGCCTTCGGGGAATTGCCGCCCCGCCGCGCGCAGCAGATGTTCGCGCGTCAGTGCGGGCCGGGTGAAGGTGAGCGCCATGCCGTCCTGAAGCTGATCCCGAAAGCCGTAAGCGCCGCTGGCCTGATAGAAGCCGGCGCGCGCCCAGACCCGGCAGGCGAGCGTCTGGTAGAGGAGCCAGCCGTTGAGCATGAGGTCGGTGGCCTTGTCCGGCGTGCTGATCTGGACCGCGTCGAGCACATCGTGCCAATGCGCGTGGACCTCGTGCAACAGCGCGTCGAGATCGGCGCTGCGCATGCGATGGATCAGCGCGACGGTGTCGTCGCGGCTGCCGGTCTGGCCGAGCAGGAAGGTGACTTCGATGCTCTCGCCGGGGGCGAGGGTGAGGGTGCGTTGCAGGGCGGCGCAGGGGTCAAGCCCGGCGCCAGCCTGATTGTCGAGGCCGGGTTGGTGCAGCGCCAGCGGGTCGGCCATGTGCCCGCCGCGACCGAGGAAGGCGCTGCGGTCGCCGCTGCGGCTGCTGACCTCGGCCCCGAAGTCGGCAAAGGCGATGCGGCCGGGGAAGGCGGTGGTGTAGGGGTTGCGCGCAAGGATCGCGCCGGTGTCGCTGTCGATTTCGGTGACGACGTGATGCGCGGTGGCACTGCGCGAGGTGCCGAGCACCCATTCGGCATAGCCGGTGACCGATAGCTGCCGGGTTTTGCCGGAGTGGTTGTGCAGGGTTAGCCGTGACACCTTGACCGGGGCGTCAAGTGGCACGAATTGCAGCATTTCGGCGGCGATCCCATGCGCGTCATGCAGGAAGCGGCTGGAGCCGAAGCCGTGCCGCGCGGTGTAGCGGCCCTGATTGCGGATCGGCCGGGCGGTCGGCGTCCAGATCGCGCCGGATTGCAGGTCGCGCAGGTAGATCGCCTCGCCCGCCGGGTCGGTGACGGGGTCGTTGGACCATGGGGTGAGCTGGTTCTCGCGGCTGTTTTCGGCCCATGCGAAGCCGGAGCCTTCGGCGGAGACCTGAAAGCCGAAGCCTGCGTTGGCGATGACGTTGATCCATGGCGCAGGCGTGGTGGCACCCTTGTCGAGCACGGTCACATATTCGCGCCCGTCGGGGGAAAAGCCGCCGGTGCCGTTGAAGAAGGTGAGATCGGGCAAGGGTGGCTGTGCCTGTGGCGCAGGGGTGACCGGAGGACGGGTGGCGGAGAGCAGCGCGGGCCGTTGTGATGTGCTGGAGAGGGGGGCAGTTGCAAGTGACGCCGGTGCAAGGGGGGCCAGCGCACGGGGGGCCAGCGCAAGCGGGCTTGTGGTAAGGGTGGCCAGCGCGTCGAGTTGTTGACCGATGCTGCCGCGCCGGGCCTGCAGCATGACGCCGGCCACGGCAAAGAGCATTTCGCGCGCGCCGGGGGGGATGAGGTCGGTGCGCAGGGTGTAGATCGACCCCTGCGCCGCGCCGTGCCCGGTTTCGGAGCGGGGCCGCGTCTGGGCGGAGCGGATCGCCACCTCGATGGCTGATTGCAGATCCTGCACATAAGAGGAGGCGCGTTCATTCAGGATCACCAGATCGACGGCGAGTTGCCGCATCCGCCAGTATTCATGTGCGGCCAGCACCTCGTGCAACTGCCCGATATCCTCGGCGTCGCTGATCCGAAAGAGGACGATGGGCAGGTCGCCGGAGATGCCCATTGGCCAGAGTGCCGATTGCGGACCCGCGCCGGATTCGATCTGCCGGGGCGAGGCGCGCAGCCGGGGATCGTTGCGCATGAGCATACCGCCAAGCTGCTGAAACTCGGACGAGGCGGCCTGCGTCATGCCAAGGTGGCGCAATTGCACCTGTGCCTGCGTCCACGACAGGGTCAGCGCGCGGTCAAAGGCGGAGGCGTCGCGGTGCCGGTCCACCAGATCGAGCAGCGCGTCGGGGGAGGCGGCGAGCATGGTCCAGAAGGTGACACGGGCGCGCCCGCCAGCCGGGATGCTGACGCGGCGGCGCAGGGAGAACACCGGGTCGAGCACGGTGCCGGTGGTGCCGGAGAGCGGCGCGTTGGCCATGACGGCCTGACCCACGTCATGCCCGCGCCCGATGAAGCGGGCCCGGTCCGTCTCGTGTTGCAGCGGCGCGGTTTCGATGCCTTCGACGACGGCGATATGGGCGGCCCAGACTTCGGTATCGGACGGGGTCCGCTTGCGCCGGGTGGCAATGAGCACGCCGAGTTCGGGCAGGTAATCGGTGACGACGAACATCTTGGAAAAGGCCGGGTGCGCCTGATCGGCGGAGGCGGGGGCCAGCGCCAGTTCGGCATAAGAGGTGAGGTCAACCTCGCGCGGCTGGCGTCCGGCATTGGTGAGGGTGACGCGCCGCGCCTCGGCGTCATCTTCGGCGGAGACGACGACTTCGGTCAGGGTGGTGAGCCGGTCGCGCCGGTGGGTGAAGGCGGCGTGATGATCGCAGAACACCGCCCTGTGCCGGTCGGGATCGCTGCGGGTGGGCCGCAGGCCGGTTGACCAGAGCGCGCCGCTGTCCACGTCGCGCGCAAAGATGAACGAGCCATGCGAAGCCTGCGTGGCGTCGGACCGCCAGCGGGTGACGGCAAGGTCGCGCCAGCGGCTGAACCCGGCACCGGTGGGCGTGAGCATGACGCCATAGGTGCCGTTGGACAGAAGGTGTCCGGTGGGTGCTGTTTGCGCCGGGTTGTCGAAGCGCCGCACGACCGGCGGGTCAGAGGATTCGACCGGTGCGGTGAGCACTTCGGTAGCGCGCGGCGGGGCGGCGCTGGCATCGCGCGGCACACGTTCCTGCAAGAGCAGTTCGACCGCCCGGATCATCGGCACGGCGTGAAAGCGGCTGCGCAGCCGCCCGTCCTGCACCGTGTTGGCGATGGCGGTGATCGTCATCCCCTGATGATGCGCCATGAAGCTGCGCACGATGGCGTGGCCTGCGTCGGCTGGCAGTCGGGATTTGGTAAAATCGACGGCTTCGTAAAAGCCGTAGCGCCCTGAGGCCCCAAGGCTGGCGAGCCGTTCGTAATTGCGCAGTGCCGCATGCGGATCTACCATGGTGGCAAGACCGCTCGCATAGGGCGCAATGACGCAATTCTCGCTTAGCCCGCGTTTGAGGCCGAGGCCGGGGACGCCGAAATTGGAATATTGATAGGTCATTTCCAGATCGCGGGCGTTGTAGGAGGATTCCGAGATGCCCCATGGGATGTGCAGGGCCGCGGCGTAGGATTGCTGTCGCGCCACGATGAGCCGGTTGGTCTGTTCCAGCACCGAGCCTGCGGGCGCGCGCATCACCAGCGAGGGCATCAGGTATTCGAACATGCTGCCCGACCATGAAATGAGCGCGGACCCGGCCCCGATGGGGGTGGCCGCGCGCCCGAGCCGGAACCAGTGCCGGGTTTCCACATCGCCCTTTGCAATAGCAAATATGCTGGCCAGACGCGCCTCTGACGCGAGCAGGTCATAGCAGCTGGGGTCGAGCGTGTTGGTGGTGACGGAAAACCCGATGGAGAGGAGTTTTTTGTCCGGGTCGACTAGGGGCTGTTGACGTTCACTGGAGTCGGATGACAGTTGATGCCAGGGCGATGAATGCGCTGAAACTGGTGTCGGTCTTGCAGTATCTTGTTGCTATACCCCTGTATTCCTTTAGTTTT
>Ga0105050_10004846_pt1 | contig 17663 bp, 14 predicted proteins | sample FRY01_FD_78088 | JGI IMG/M metagenome (GOLD analysis project Ga0105050, IMG submission 78088) | Freshwater microbial communities from Lake Fryxell liftoff mats and glacier meltwater in Antarctica - FRY-01 | ecosystem: Environmental > Aquatic > Freshwater > Ice > Glacier meltwater ... | reverse complement strand
TAGAATGAGGGGTTGATTCTTTCAATATGAAATATTTTTCCAAAATCATTTTCCAATCTTTAGTTACTGACAGCTTTTCTTGGTCAATTATCTGCAAAAATAAGTGATTGTTCAAAACATATTCTTGTTCTATTTTGCCCTCAGAAAAGTTTGGTTTTTGATTTTGAAGCGCACACAGGTGCATGTATATTTCCAGGGCTGTAGGTGGCTTAGCGTAGCACACATTTATTTCTCCTCTTTGCTGCCTTCGAATTAAACATTTGGTTATTTCTCCTATATCATTCGCGGCAAGCAAATACCTAAAAGCATTCCTATGAATAGGAATGTGTTTGCCTTTTGATATTGAATCCATAAAAAATGGAAATAAATTTGCTTTGTTTCCACCCAAACCTACAACATTTGGCAGGCGAATGATTAAGTATTCTGGAAAGTTTTCAATTAAAAGCGTTTCCATATGTTTTTTATGCAACACATATGGACTTTCTTGAATAGTTGGGTTGAAAATACTAACCGTTGAAAAATAAAAAATCGGTTTTTCTATCGACTGATTCAAAAGTAGATCTCTTTCCCTTTTAAATGAGAAATCACTTTTTTCTGAAGAATCTGAAACTCCCGAACAAAATAATGTTAAACCATCATGGTGTATTTCACTTAGATTCTTTGCCAGAAGACCGTTTCCTATTATCATCTGAAATATTTTCTAATTGCAAAAGTAATGTTTCGAAGAGATTTATCCAGTTAAATTTCTCCAATACCATGGATTTCGCATTCAATTTTCGCAAATCTAATTCTTGTTTAGTTATGCTATTGGCCAATACAATGGCATTTACGAGAGATTTTACATTTCCAGGCTTTATCAACCAGCCATTATTGCCTTCAACAACCGCCGAAACGGCACCTACATCGCTGGCGATAGGACACAAACCCCTGGACATAGCTTCTACTAATATGGTGGGAAATCCTTCCGCTAACGATGGAACCAATATACAATCACATTTGTCTGATAGTTCTCTAATGGTTTCTGCGGTTTGGTTTCCATGATAAATGTAATTTGTTGCCTTAAGTTGCTCTTTTTCTGGCACAATACCCACAAAGTGAATTTCAGGCCAAATGCCCATCTTTTGTAATTGAATCAAAGCGGATTTTAAAATATGGTACCCTTTTCTATATTCATATCGGGCTACAAATAGAAATTTTCGAGAACCACGTTGACCGTAGATTGAAGATTTCGGTTCAAGCCAAAAAGCGTCAATTCCGCCGTATTGTTCTATGATTTGTGATTCAGATTTCCCAGTATCAAGAAGCAATTGCTTTATTTTACCGCCGTAGCTTAAAATGTAATCACTGTTTTTAATGATTGCTCTTGCAGGCATTCGTAAAATGAACTTGACGAACCAATCTTTTATTGAAAATGAAGGTTGGAACATTTCCAAACCATGAAGTTGAGAAATAACGGGTATGTTAATGGACTTGCGGTTTAGAAGCAAATGCCAAGCGGTAAAGCCCTTTGCAAGAATCAGGTCAAATTTTTCGGGGCTTGATTCAATTAAATGGGTAATTTTTTTAGAATAGATCCAACTTTGGATTAAATAATGGCCAGGAAAATTTGGAATCAAAGGTGTGGATATAAATTGGATATGTATATTGGGAGGAATGCCCTCTGGAAATAACTTTGCTGCAATATCTTCGCTGGCAATTTCTTGGCTATTGGTAGTGAAAATGGTTAACGAATGTTTAGTATGGGCAAAGTTTTTAACAAGATAGTATGCATGTTTTTGCATCCCTCCAATAGCGAATGGATATATTCCATCTGTGAGAAAAAGTATATTCAATATTTTACAAAATTCGTAATTAAAGTTGAATAATGTGCGGTATTAATGGTATTTATGGATTAAAAGATGAATTTAGGATTAAAGACATCCTGGTTCACATGAATGCTTCAATTGCACATAGAGGCCCAGATGCTCAAGGCGTATTTAGTCGCGGGGGTATTGGTTTGGGGCATCGCCGACTTAGCATTATAGATCTTACAGAAGGAGGAAGACAACCCATGCTGAATGCATCCGCGAATCTTGCAATGGTTTTCAATGGTGAAATTTATAACTATAAAAAGTTAAAAGCCCTGTGTAAAGACTACCCTTTCAGAACTGAAACAGATTCGGAAGTAATTTTAGCACTTTACCAAAAGTATGGAGATGCTTGTTTTGAGCAATTGGATGGTATGTTTGCTGTAGCCATATGGGATGATGAAAGGAAAAAACTTGTTTTGGCCAGAGATCGCATGGGAAAAAAGCCACTTTATTATTCTTGGGTAAATGATATCTTTATTTTTAGTTCGGAAATTAGGGGATTGCTTGCTTCAAATTTGTTTTCTCCGGTCCTGAACGCTGAGGGTTTTAACAATTATGTGCAATACCAAACAGTGTATTCTCCAGCTACAATTTTAAAGAACGTATTTATGTTAGAAACCGGCAGCACCATGACCATTTCACATGGCGTAACGGAAACAAAGAAATTTTGGAGTATTGATAGGGCAAAAGAGAAATATACGTTGCCAGGTCCCTATGATAAAGTAATTAAACAAACACGGGAATTGTTTTTTCAAGCGGTTGAAAAACGTTTAATTTCTGATGTATCCCTTGGTGCTTTTTTATCGGGCGGCATTGATAGCAGCAGCGTTGTGGCGGCTATGGCACGAGTTTCCGGTTCTACAATTAAAACTTTCAATGTAAGTTTTGAAGATGAATCTGCATTTTCAGAGAAAGTATTCGCAGAAATGGTTGCCAAAAAATTCAATACCGAGCATCAAACCATTTCCTTAAAATCAGAGGATTTTCTTATAGAAATACAAGAAGGTTTAAATGCGATGGATCATCCCAGCACAGATGGATTAAATACCTATGTTGTATCCAAATACACGAAACAAGCTGGCATAACAGTGGCCTTGAGTGGATTGGGAGGAGATGAATTATTTGGAGGATATCCTGTCTTCAACCAATTGAAAAAGTGGCAAAAATTTCGCGTATTAGGATCCATTCCTTTTCCGATAAGAAGGGCATTGTTAAATGCAGTTGCAAAAAGGGTTTCTCCTAACAAAGTGGGAAGAATGGCCCAAATTGCGGAGATAAGAAAATGGAATTGGATGGATATATATCCCGTATTTAGAATGGTACTCAGCAACCGTGAGATGGAAAACGCCGGATTGAAACCATACTTTGTAAAAGGGCTAGAACGCAATGAAAATGTAGGATACAAATTGCTCAGTGAAATTTCAATTGCAGAATGTAAAACATACATGGAAAATGTTTTGTTAAGAGATGCGGACCAAATGAGTATGGCAAATGCCTTAGAGATAAGAGTGCCATTCTTAGATAAGGATCTTGTCGAATTCGTGCTTTCTTTGCCCGATGATTTTAAACCCATAGTGCCAGGCAAAAAATTACTTATAGACGCAATGGGTGATTTGCTGCCAGAAGAAGTTTGGAACCGCAAAAAAATGGGATTTACCTTTCCCTGGAAGAAATGGATAAATAGGGAATTAAAATTATTTTGTTCTGATCATTTAGATTATTTGACCCAATGGAAATTGCTTAGCAACGAATATATAAGTCAATTAAAAGCCGATTTGGATTTGCCAGAAAATCCAAATTGGATAAAGGTGTGGAATTTGGTTGTGCTAAGCAATTGGATGCAAAAAAACAATATACAAGTTGAATAAAAAAAAGATACTCATCACAATCGATTGGTTTGACCCAGCCTACAAGGCTGGCGGCCCAATTATCTCCATTGTAAAATTGGTTGAGAATATGTGCGATATATATGATTTTTATATACTTACTGGCGCAAGAGATGATGGAGATTTAGAAATTTTACCAGGTATTAAAACCGATTCGTGGATTGACTGGAAAGGCATGGCGCAAGTTTATTATGTAAGTCCAGCCGAAATTTCAAGAAAAAACATTTTCCAAATTCTCGACAACTGTGATGCCGACATTTACTATATCCAAGGCGTATTTTCATTGTATTTTTCAATATATCCATTAATTTGGTGGCACCAAGCATCGAAGGAAAAGGCAATTGTTGCTGCCAGAGGCATGTTTCACGCTTCTGCATTGGCAGTAAAAAAACGAAAAAAATTGGTTTACATGTATGCCGCAAAAATAATGGGATGGTTTCACCATATTCGGTTCCATAGCACCAATCCGGAAGAAACTGTGCAATTGAGGCGCATCCTTGGGAATGAGGCAGAATACGCCGAAGCTAGCAATTTTCCTAGAATATTGGCTTTTAAGCCAGAAATGCATACAAAAAATGAAAATGAATTAAAATTGCTCAGTGTTGCAAGAATATCCCCCGAAAAAAATTCATTGTTTTTATTGGATGTTATGACGTTGGTTAAATCTCCGATAAAATTGACAATTGTAGGCAATTATAGCGATGAAAATTACTTTAAACAATTCACAAAAAAACTAGAAAAAATGCCTTCGCATGTTAAAGTAATTTATGCTGGGCATAAAATAATAAAAGAATTGCAAAAATATTACGATTCCAATCACGTATTTATTTTACCTACTACGGGTGAGAATTTTGGGCATAGTATTATTGAAGCTCTCTCTTCTGGAATGCCATGTATAATTTCCAAGAATACACCCTGGAATGGACTTGAATCGAGGAGCTGCGGCTATAACTTAGAAAACAATGTGCAAGAATATGCTGATAAAATAGATGCGTATTATCAATTAGCCAAAGATGTTTTTGCGCAACAAGCTTCCAACGCAAGAGCCTATGCAGAGGAGAAAATTGATTTACAGGGAACGAGACAATCTTACATTGAATTATTTAAATAATGCTGCCAACAAAGAAAAGAATTGGAATTTTAGGTGGCGGGCAACTAGGCAAAATGCTGATTGAAGCTTCTCGTCCTTGGAATATTAATAATACAATACTTGAAGCGGATCTGAACTGTCCAGCAGCGCTAGTGGCAGATAAAGTGATTTTAGGTAATCTTTATGATGCCGATAAAATACGGGAAATTGCAAGCGAAGTTGATGTCCTTACCTATGAGATTGAACATGTAAATACGGATGTTTTGTTGGCACTAGAAGCTGAAGGTTTGGAGATTATTCCTTCACCTAGAATTCTTCAAATCATTCAAGACAAAGGCCTTCAAAAACAATTTTTTGAGAAGAATTCTATTCCATCCGCCCAATTTAAATTGGTGGCAAAAAATGATGAATTTGTGGCGTGTATGCATCATTTTACTGGTGAGAAAGTGGTGCTTAAATTCAGGACAGGGGGATACGATGGAAAAGGCGTTCTAATTGTTAAAAAAGAGGATCTCATTCAAGGAAAAGTAATTATAGACCAACCCTGTTTAATTGAACAATACCATGAGAATATTGTCGAATATGCTGTGATTGTTGCTCGAGGAAAGGATGGTGAATCTGTTTCATTCCCCTCCATTGAAATGTACTTTAATCCAATTACAAATTTAGTAGAGTTTTTATTTTCTCCAACAAGAATGGATGAAAAATTGGATCAAGAGTGCAGAAAAATTGCAATGGCTGCCATTGAAGCTTTTAATGGTCCAGGTTTGTTTGCAGTGGAGTTATTTGTTGACCAAGGTGGCGAGGTTTTGGTGAATGAAATTGCACCTAGACCGCACAACAGCGGCCATCATACCATTGAGGGCTGCTATACTTCGCAGTTCGAGCAATTGAATAGAATTTTATTGGGATTCCCGCTAGGTAGTACACAATTAATACAGCCTGCCGCCATGTTAAATTTGGTTGGACCAGAAAATTTTACAGGAGAATATGTCCTTACCAATACCGAAGATTTATTGGCAATGGAAGGTGTTTATATTCATTTGTACAATAAGAATGTAATAAAGCCAAATCGCAAAATGGGGCACATAACGATATTGGCAGAGACGCTAGACGAGGTTTTTTTAAAGGCTGAAAAGGTAAGAAAATGGCTTACTTTCAAATCGGTTTGATGCTTTGCCATATTCAGAAGAAATAAATAATATTTAGTGTCGGCAATTTTAGGAATATCTGCTTTTTATCACGATTCTGCTGCTGCGATTCTTGTAGATGGCAAAATTATTGCGGCGGCTCAAGAGGAAAGATTTACAAGAAAAAAACACACTGCTGAATTTCCAAAGAATGCCATTCAATATTGTTTGGAAACCTCTGGCTTTTCCTTGGATGAATTAGAAGCGATTGTATTTTATGATAAGCCGCTATTGAAATTTGAAAGAATATTGGAAACCTATTATGCGTTTGCGCCGAAGGGTTTGTTGTCTTTTTTAAAGTCGATGCCAATCTGGATTCGAGAAAAATTGTTTCTAAAAAAATTGATTAAGGATGGACTTGCCGAAATAGGAAAATTTGAGAAAAAAAAACTTAAAATCCTTTTTCCAGAACATCACTTATCTCATGCCGCGAGTGCATTTTTTACATCGCCATTTGTAGATGCGGCTATTCTGACGATAGATGGCGTGGGCGAGTGGGCAACCGCAACCATATCACACGGGAAAGGCAATGAAATTAAGATACTTAAAGAAATGAAGTTTCCGCATTCTTTGGGGCTATTATATTCTTCCTTCACGTATTATCTTGGTTTTACAGTAAATTCTGGAGAGTATAAATTAATGGGTTTGGCTCCATATGGCAATATTGAGGCCCAGAGGACGCAAGATTTTATTCGAATTATTGAGCAAAAATTGATTAAAATATTTGAGGATGGCTCTATATGGTTGGATAAAGAATATTTTAATTTTGCCACTGGGCTTACCATGGTTAAAAATGGGAAATGGGAAGAACTATTCGGCTTTCCAAAACGGACAGAGAGTGATGATTTATTGCAAGCGCATTGTGATTTGGCTCTGGCAATTCAAAAGGTTACCGGGGACATTGTATTAAAAATGGCAAAAACAGCATTCAGTTTAACAGGTTCTTCAAATTTATGCTTGGCAGGTGGAGTGGCCTTAAATTGCGTATCCAATGGGATGTTGAAAAATTCCGAAATTTTTAAAAATATATACATTCAACCGGCCTCAGGTGATGCGGGCGGTGCATTGGGTGCGGCATTGGCTGTAAATTATATGTATTTTAACCATCCAAGGCTTGAGCCAATTGAAGGCGATATTATGGAGGGCACCTACCTAGGACCTGACTTTTCGGACAAGGAGATATTAAGAATGTGTAATGCCTTTAAGTCGAAGTTTAAAAAAGTAGATGATTTCGACAAACTCTCTGCAGAAATTGCAGATTTAATAGCGGCTGGAAATGTAATAGGGTGGTTTCAGGGCAGAATGGAGTTTGGACCGCGAGCCTTAGGTAATCGAAGTATTATTGCAGATGCAAGGAATGAATTTATGCAAAAGAAATTGAATTTAAGCATCAAATATCGGGAGGGGTTTCGGCCTTTTGCCCCTGCTGTTTTAGAAGAAGACTGTCACCAATATTTTGATCTTGAAACAAAATCGCCATATATGCTTTTTGTTACTCAAATTAAGGAGAGCATAAAAAATTTACAAGCAACTTTGACCATAGAATCGAGTATGATGGGACGTTTGTATCAGAAGAGGGGTTTAATACCTGCTGTTACCCATGTTGATTTTAGCGCCCGAGTGCAAACTGTGAGTAAAGCAACAAATCCAAGATTTTGGACTTTAATACAAAAATTTAAAGAAAAAACCGGTGTGGGTGTGGTTATTAATACAAGTTTCAATGTAAGAGGAGAACCAATTGTTTGCACCCCAAAAGACGCATTTCAGTGTTTTATGGCAACAGACATGGATTGTTTGGTAATTAATAATTTCGTGTTCATGAAAAAAGATCAACCATTTTGGGATCAAAAGGATAGATGGGGTTTTAAGTTTGACAAGGATTAACAAAAGAATATTCATAAGAAAACAGGAATTAAAATGGATTTTATAAAAGATCTTTGGCAATTTATGAGAGAGAGAAAAAAATTTTGGCTTTTGCCAATAATTGTAGTTTTGCTCCTATTGGGTATTTTGCTTGTTTTTGGCGGAAGCAGCGCAGTAGCACCTTTTATTTATACTTTGTTCTAATATGCATTCAAATTCAGAAAAAAACAACACCAAAGTTCTGCTTACAATAACCCTAGGTTTTATATTTATATTTTTAATATTTAAAATAAAATGGGCGTTGGTTGCTGCTGTGCTGATTGGTGTTATTGGCATAAGTTCTGACACCTTGAGTCTATACGTTGCAAAAGCCTGGATGAAAATCACTGCTATCTTAAGTTTTATTGTGCCCAATATTTTATTAACCATTATTTACTATTTTATTTTATTTCCAATCGCATGGTTATCCAGGCTTAACAAAAACCCCTTATTGTTAAAAAGAAATATGGAGACTACGTTTACAGATTGGGAAGGAAAAATAGATAAGGCATATTTTGAACGACCATGGTAATGAATGGAAACCAGATATGCATTTATAATTTGCGACACAAATAGCTAAATCAAACGAATTTGAAAAAAATTATTTCAGTCATTGGCGCGAGGCCTCAGTTTATTAAAGCGGCACCAATTGAGGTTGCAATTGCCGAACATAAATCCTTAAAGCATTATTCAGTGCATACTGGTCAGCATTATGATCCAAATATGTCTGATATTTTCTTTAATGAATTGGGTTTAGAAACACCTCATATAAATTTGAATGTTGGGAGTGGAACACATGCTTCGCAAACGGCTCAAATTCTTTTGGCCTTAGACCCAGTTTTAGATGAAATCAATCCTGATTTATTAATTGTTTATGGAGATACAAACAGCACTTTAGCCGCCACTTTATGTGCAGTAAAAAAACACATTCCGGTTGCACATATTGAAGCGGGTTTGAGAAGCTTTAATCGGGCAATGCCAGAAGAAATAAATAGGGTACTTACGGACCATGCAAGCACACTTTTGTATGCACCCACCCAGGTTGCGATTGACAATTTAAAACAGGAGGGTATTGAAAATGCTGAAATATCCGGAGATGTAATGTTGGATATGATATTGTTGGCCAAAGGAAAACTTAATATGGATGCAATTGTAAAAGATTTTTATTATGTAACGATTCACAGGCCATACAACACAGACAATCCGGCGAGAATGCTGTCTATTTTAAATGCATTAAATTCTTTGAAGCATCGGGTAATATTTAGCGTTCATCCCAGAACCATGAACCTATTGCAAGCGGAATACAAAATGAATTTAGGCGTATTTGGAAACATCGAATTTATTGAACCACAAGGATATTTCGAAAATTTGAAATATTTAACGACATCCGAGGCCATTATCACAGACTCCGGTGGAATGCAGAAAGAGGCTTATTTTCTGAAAAAGCAATGCGTAACGGTAAGATCTGAAACGGAATGGATTGAAACTTTAGCCAACAATTGCAACCAATTGGTATGGGAAACCCCCTCAGATATCCTAAAAGCACTAAATGTAACCCCGGGAAATTTTATAGAAAATATTTATGGCAAAGGGGATGCCGCCAAAAATATTGTTGCTTCGATCTACAAGTATTTGTATGCAGATTAAAAAACTTTAAACTGTCATAATTTCTTTTTCTTTTTTTGCCAGCACATCCTCTGTTTTGGCAATGAAATTGTCTATCATTTTTTGAATTTGGTCTTCGCCGTTCTTGGCGTCATCTTCACTCAGACCATCATTTCTTAGTTTCTTTATTTTTTCATTTGCTTCTTTGCGAAGATTGCGAATGCCGACTTTCGAGTTTTCTGCTTCGTTCTTTGCCATTTTCACCAAATCTTTTCTTCTATCTTCAGTTACTGGTGGAATGCTAATTCTAATGAATTCGCCATCATTGCTAGGAGCAAAGCCCAAATTGCTATTAATTATCGCCGTTTCTATGGGACGCAGCAAGGTTTTATCGTAGGGTTGAATAGACAATGTGCGAGAATCGGGTGTGTTTACATTGGCCACCTGACCCAGGGGAGTCATGGCTCCATAGTATTCTACCATTACACTGTCGAGCATGCCGGGGGCAGCTTTTCCAGCGCGGATGCGTGAAAATTCGATTTGCGTGTGATCCAGATTTTTTTCTAACAAATCATTCAAGTTATGGAGTGCTTCAGAAACAGTTGACATGCGATAGGGTTTAATTTTTGTGCAAAAATACTCAGTTCTATCCATTCAATCCAAAAATGTGTTTTAATTATTGCGGATTTTCCTTTGTAGTATGAGATAAAATGACCTAATTTTGAAGAAAAATTAGAATATGAGTAGTACTGTAATACTTGCATTTTTGGGCATGCCCGAAATCATTCTTATCCTTTTGGTGGTGGTGTTGTTGTTTGGCGGAAAAAAAATTCCAGAGTTAATGCGCGGCATTGGGCGTGGTGTTCGCGAATTTAACGATGCAAAAGACTCCGTAAAGAATGAAATAAAAAAGGGAATGGACGAAGATCCAAAGGCTGATAAAAGTTGAAAAAATACAACCGCATTTCAGAAATCCAGAAAGATCTGTTTGCGGGTGAAATAACCTGTGAACAACTGGTAAAAAATTATCTCACGAAAATTGAGGAAAACAAAAATCTCAATGCATTTTTGGAAGTATGGGACGTTGAAGCTCTCGAAAAGGCCCAAAGTATTGACTTAAAAATAAAAAATGGCACAGCCGGCAGATTGGCAGGTATAGTAATAGCTTTGAAAGATGTTATTGCCTATAAAAACCACAAAGTATCTGCCTCAAGCAAAATTTTAGAAGGATTTGAATCCCAGTATAGCAGCACGCTTGTTGAAAGGTTACTTCATGAAGATGCCATTTTCATTGGACGTACCAATTGTGATGAATTTGCCATGGGAGCCAGCAATGAAAATTCTGCATTTGGCCCGGTTTTAAACGCTATCGACAACACCCGTGTTCCAGGTGGAAGCTCTGGAGGCAGCGCAGTGGCAGTTCAAGCAGGTATGTGTCATGCATCCATCGGCTCAGATACTGGCGGTTCTATTCGCCAGCCCGCGGCCTTTACAGGCCTTTACGGCTTAAAGCCTACCTATGGCAAAGTTTCTCGTTGGGGTTTGCTCGCTTATGCCAGTAGTTTTGACCAGTTAGGCCCATTTACAAAAAGTATAGAAGACATGGAATTGTTAACCCAAATAATTTCAGGCCCAGATGATTTTGATAGTACGGTTGCCATAGAAAATAATGACAAATTGTTTCATGCAGAACCCAATGGTAAATACACTTTTGCTGTAATGAAAGAGGCCATTGAACATCCGGGATTGCACCCTGATGTGAAAAAACAAACCATGCAGGCCATTCAGGCATTGGAGAAACAGGGTCATAAGATTACCTATTTTACTTTTCCGCTGTTAGACTACATGGTTCCAGTTTATTATGTACTCACCACTGCAGAAGCTTCTAGCAATTTATCTCGATATAACGGTTTGCTTTATGGCAATAGAAGTAAGGATGCGAAAGACTTGGAAACCACATTTACTTTATCCAGAACGGAAGGTTTTGGCACTGAGGTGAAGCGCAGAATAATGCTGGGAACCTTTGTTTTAAGTTCTGATTATTACGATGCATATTATAGAAAAGGCCAACAAGTGCGTAGGTTAATTCGCGAAAAAACTTTACATGTGCTTTCTGAATGTGATGCTATACTTATGCCTACAACGAGCACCCCGCCCTTTAAATTGGGCGAAAAAAGCAAAGATCCTATTAGTATGTACTTGGCAGATTTATTTACTGTGCAAGCGAATTTGGCAGGCGTGCCGGCAATTTCCGTTCCCTATGGCCAAAGTGAAACTGGTTTGCCAATTGGTTTGCAATTGATGTGTGCTGATTTTGAGGAACGAAAATTGTTTGCATTGTCACAAATATTATTAGAATGCAGAGACTTGGCTTAATATATTATTTACTTTTTTCAATTGCTTTTTTTTCACTGTCCTCATTAAAGTCTCAGGGTTATGAAAGTAAAATAAAACAATTGCAGCAGCATGGCATGCCCTATTTTTACAATGCAGATGTGGAAGCAAATATAAAAAAATGGTTGCAAAATGATAACAATGCTACCAGTGATATTCTAGGGAAAGGGGTTCTATATTTTAACCAAATGGAATCTTCTAGAAGAATAAATGGATTGCCATGGTTTATAAAATACCTGCCAGCGGGAAATACAGGCTATAATAATTTTTTCATTGGCAAAGATGGCAGTTCTGGCATGTGGCCACTCAATTATTCGATTGCAAAAAAATATGGTTTAAAGCAAAACTCATTGATTGACGAAAGAAGATCTTTAGATGCAAGTTCAGAGGCAGCATGTCAATATTTGGCGGATTTACAATTTATTTACAAAGATTGGCTCAAAACAATTACCGCCTTTAGAATTGGTGCAATTCGTCTCAACCAAGTAATACGCTTGTCTGGAAACAGTTTAGATTTTAATGTCATCTATGAACATTTGGAGCCAGCGGAAAAGGAACCTGTTGTGCAGTTTATTGCCGCAGTAACGGTAATGTATTTTCGAGAAGATTTTAGAATTCAAGAATCTGATTTGCACATGATGGCAACCGACACTGTGAGTGCAAATACTGAATTATCTTTTACATTAGTAGAGCAAAAAACGGGAATCATTGCATCTGATTTGAAGAACATGAATCCAGAATTTAAGAGCAATGTAATTCCTTATTTTGGTACAACTTTATATTTCAATGTGCCTAAAACACAACGCGCTATTTACAATTCCATGCGCGATTCGCTGCATAAAATAGCTACATATACCCCTGCTCCGGTTATTGAATACGACACCATAATGCGCGTTGTAGATAGTATAACGTATATTGAAATTAGGCCCAAGGAAAGCAAACCAGATGAACCCAAAACTGAACTTCCAAAGCCAAATATTCCAGCTTCACCTGCAAAAATTTGGGTTTGGTATAAAATCAAACCGGGAGATGGATTTTATACCTTAAGCGACATTTTCGATTGTTCCATTGCCGAAATGAAAGCTTGGAATGGTATTAGAAATAACAATTTGATTGCCAATGTAAATATTAAATTTTATGTTCCCTCGTCCAAAATTGAGTATTATAAAAAATTAAATTATTTTAACCAGACGCAAAAAAGAAATATTGCGCTAAAAGATTGATCTCTATGAAAAACGCACTTTCCGTTCTTCTTTTTCTTCTTTTTATAAATTTAAATGCACAGCAAAAGTTTGAGAATTACTTTGTTCTCAAAACCAATGAATCCGTAGTTGTGGATGGCAATTTAAAGGATAAAATTTGGAAAATATCCGAGAAAAAGGGCAACTTTATTCAACATTATCCTTATGACACTTCGGCTTCAAAAACCAAAACAGAATTTATGTTTGCATATGGTGAAAAGTCAATCTATTGTGGCATAATTTGTTATAATAGAAACCCAAATAAGGATTTTGTTCTACAAACCCTAAAAAGAGATTTTTCTGTTACCAACAGTGATGCAGTTGTTTTGTCGATTAGTCCATTTCAAGATGGGCAGAATGGATTCTCGTTTGGATTAACGCCTAAGAACAGCCAGCGTGAGGGTGCCATCGAAAATGGAGGAGGTTTTGGTGTAACTACGGCATGGGATCAAATTTGGTACAGTGCAACGCGCATTGTAAAAGATACTTGGTTCGCAGAGTTTGAGATTCCATACAAATCTATACGATTTGCAGAAGGCAACAAAGAATGGAAATTCAATGTTGCACGTATAGATTTAAAAAACAATGAAGTAAGCACTTGGATAAAAGTACCAAGAAATTTTAACATTAGTGTTCTTAACTTTGGAGGGGGTTTAATTTTTCCAGAAGCACCTGTTCGCAAGGGAAAAAACATAGCCATCATTCCTTATGCAAGTGACGTAACCTCTGGCACCAGTCCATACAAATCTGGGGAACCTTTCAGCACTTCTAAACCTAGATTTGGAGCAGATTTAAAAATTGGTTTAAGCTCATCGCTAAATTTAGACATTACCTTAAATCCAGATTTTGCCCAAGTGGATGTGGATGTTCAACAAATTAATTTAACCCGGTTCAATTTATTTTTCCCTGAAAGAAGGCAGTTTTTTATTGAAAATAGTGATTTGTTTGCAAATTTTGGGTTTAGACAAATACGCCCATTCTTTTCAAGACGAATAGGCTTAGGCAACACTGGTAACGTGCCAATTGACGGAGGGGTGCGTATTACCGGAAAAATAAATAACAAATGGCGTGTAGGTTTGATGACAGTGCAAACACGAATTGATACCTTGTTCGGCACAGGGTCAAAAAATTATCAAGTATTGGCCTTTCAGCGCAAAGTTTTTAGATCATCCAATATCGGATTTATTTTGGTAAATGATATGGAGGGTAGCAAATCAGAATTTGCAAAAAATAGCAATACTATTTCGGGCATTGAATACAATTTGCAGTCCAAAGATTCACGTTGGATGGGCAAGGCATTTTACCAACAGGCATTTTACAAAGGTGCGGGCAAAGAAAATTATTCGCATGCAACGTTTTTATTGTATCGCACATTAAAATGGGAATGGGCATGGAACCATGAATACGTAGGGAAAGATTTTAGGGCGCGAACAGGATTTGTGCCTAGAATCGAAAACTACGACCCTATTCTTAAAAGGACTAGACTTCTTTCTTATTATAGGCTGGAGCCTTCAGTAATGCGCACATTTTACCCTAAAAAAAGTAAGATAAACAATTACAGTTTTAACATTTACAATAGTTCATACTACGACAGTTTCTTAAAACCCACCGAAAGTCTGTTGCAGGGTCAGGGGAAAATAATGTTGCAGAATTCAACCGAATTTAGAGCCTCCTTGGGTAATAATTTTATCAATTTTTATACGCCCTTTACGCCTGTGAGGGATGGTAAATTATACATGCTTGGGAAATACCAATGGAACGCAGGAAATGTGGGCTTTACTAGCAACAATCGGAAGAAATTAAACGGTGTATTGGACGTGTATTTTGGCGATTATTACAATGGAAAAAGATATGCAATTGATGGCAGTTTAAATTACCGCAAGCAACCCTGGGGCACCATTGGTATAAACTACCGCCGTGAAGACATAGACTTAGGTCAGTTGGGAAAAACAGTGTATAATTTGGTCGGTACAAAAATAGATATCAGTTTCTCCACAGTGATGTATTTTACGTCCTTTTTGCAATACAATACACAAACCCAAAATGTTAATGTCAATTTGAGATACCAATGGAGATTCCAACCTTTAAGCGATTTCTTTATTGTGTATTCTGAAAATTATACACCTGAATATAATTCCAAGAATCGCACTTTGGCATTTAAATTATTGTATTGGTTTAATACATAAATTAGGACCTTGAAAGACTTGATGCCTTCAGTAAAAAATGGCGGAATTTGGGATAATATTTCAATAATCTTGTTATTGCGTAAAGATTACAATGATGACAAACGTCCAAATAAAGTTGATCATGTAGTTTTGGGAGAAACAGAGTTTATTCGTATCAACTGAATACTAAAAATTATTCTTCTATTTTAGGGTTGTATTTTAATTGCAAACCATGAATAAAATTGCGTAAAATTTGATCTTGGCAGGGTCTGTATTTTCGGTGATTTGGATTGTGAAAAAAGGCACTCAATTCATGCGTACTAATTGGAAATCCTACCAAGTCTAAAATTTCAATGATATCTGTGTCTTTTAAATTCAATGCAATTTTTAATTTGCGAAAAATCAAATTGTTGTTTAACCTATCTTCTGGCCTAGGCTGCTCTCCTTCTCTTTTCCCACGCCTTTGGTTGATAAAACCGTTTAAGAATGTGGCAAGGTCTTTATCAGATATTTCCTGAGAAGCAGGATCTTCTTCCTTTTTTAACCAATCGCTGATTTGGGATCTTGTAACCGTTGCATCGACAGCCCCGAATAAGCTTATCATGTCTGAATCGGTAAAGTCGAAAGTAAAACGCAAACGGCGTAAAATGTCGTTGTTATTCATCAGGCCAATTGTTGTAATTTAATTAAACTTGCGTAGAGTCCATCCAATTTAAACAGTTCTTGGTGTGTTCCTTTTTCTACAATTTTACCCCTATCCAATACCACAATTAAATCTGCATGTTTTACAGTACTTAGTCTATGGGCTATAATAAAACTGGTACGGTGTTGCATGAGAGTTTCAAGCGCGCCTTGAACAAGTTTCTCACTCTGGCTATCCAATGCGCTGGTTGCTTCATCAAGAATTAATATTTCTGGATTTTTAAGCAATGCCCGGGCAATAGAAATGCGCTGTCTTTGGCCTCCACTTAATTTGCTACCACGTTCACCAATGTTGGTGTCATATCCATTTTCGGCTTCCAAAATAAATTCGTGCGCATTGGCTGCTTTAGCCGCATCTACAATCATTGCATCTGTCGCATTTTGGTTACCCAATGAAATGTTGTTTTTAATGCTGTCATTAAATAAAATGCTTTCTTGGGAAACAATGCCTATTAACCTGCGTAAATCTTCTTGTCGGAATTCGCGAATGTCGATACCATCCAAGGAAATACCGCCTTGTTTTACATCATAAAAACGGGCTATTAAATCGGTAACGGTGGTTTTACCCGCACCAGATGGTCCAACAAATGCAATGGTTTGGCCTTTATTAACCGACAAATTGAGGCCGAATAAAACTTCTTGGCTTTGGTTGTAAGAGAATGAAACATTTTCTAACAATATATTTTTATTAAATACTGGATTTTTTGGATTTATTGGATCTGCAACTACTACAGGTGCTTGCACCAATTCATTGATTCTATCCAAACTGCCTATTCCTTTTTGTGCAGCATATATTGCACTGGAAAATGCTTTAAATGGGGGTATTAATTGTGAAAAAATGGCAAAATAGGTAAGGAAAAATTCGGGGTCTAATTGTTTCTTAAAAACCATACCTCCCCCAATCCATAACAATGCTGCGGATACCATAATTCCAATCGTTTCAGACAAAGGTGAGGATAAATCGTAACGGCGTTGCACGCTAATGTTGTTTTTGGTGTATTCTAAATCTTCATCGCTATATCTCTTTTTAAAGAAACCCGATGCATTGAATGCTTTGATAATTCGAATGCCACCAATGGTTTCTTCAAACGAACTTAAAATGCGGCCAGCGAGCATTTGGTTTCTAGCAGATTTTTTACGCAATGAACGGCCTACCAAACCGATGAGTAATGCTGTTATGGGTAAAAAAAGAAGAATATACAGGGTTAAAGCTGGTGATAATACCACCAATGCCACCAAAAATATGAGAATGTTTAGAGGTTGAAAATACAACGCTTCTAAGGAAACCATAAGGGCAAATTCAATCTCCTTCATGTCATTACTCATGCGTGAAAGCAAATCCCCTTTTTTCTCTTCATTAAAATAGGCAACAGGCAATTCCAAACATTTTTCATATATGTCTGTGCGCATTTTGCGTATGCTGTAATTCCTTATTAGGACCATGAAATTCATGGCGGTGTAGCTAAAAATATTTTTAAAAATAGTGGCTACAATCAACGCGATGGCCAAAAAAGCCAAAGCATTATAAGGTTCTCCTTTTGCCATTTCTGAAAACCAAGTAATAAAGTTGTGGTATTGATTGCTAAACCAAGAACCGAATTGCATGCCATTGTTGCTCATTGACGGGGCCACTTGATC
>Ga0105050_10004837_pt1 | contig 17678 bp, 12 predicted proteins | sample FRY01_FD_78088 | JGI IMG/M metagenome (GOLD analysis project Ga0105050, IMG submission 78088) | Freshwater microbial communities from Lake Fryxell liftoff mats and glacier meltwater in Antarctica - FRY-01 | ecosystem: Environmental > Aquatic > Freshwater > Ice > Glacier meltwater ... | reverse complement strand
CGCCGCTCGTCTGACTTGTAATAAGCATCCTGCATCGACCGCAAGACCCTGAACACCGTGCCGTTGTCTTTCATGAACAGCTTGCGCGCAATGGCCAGATCCTTGGCACGGCCTGATCGCAGCATCGCCTGCGCCGCAGTCGCGGCGACACGACCACCCACCATGGCATAATAAATACCCTCGCCCGACGACGGCGCGACCACGCCCGCCGCATCGCCCGCCAGCACAACGTCGCGCCCGTTATCCCAGCGATCCATGGGGCGCAAGGGAATGGGCGCGCCTTCGCGGCGGATCGTCTGACAGCCGGTCAGGCCCGCCGTCGCGCGCAGGTCGGCGGTGGCTTTCTTCAGGTCCACCCCTTCGATACCGGTGCCCATGCCCACGCTCATCTGTGCGCCATGCGGGAACACCCAGCCATAGAAATCCGGGCTGATCTTGCCATCATAGATCACGTCGCACCGCGTCGGATCATAGTCATTCGCCGCCGCCAGCGCGGTCGCTGTGGCAGGGGCCGCGATGATCTCGTGATAGGCGATGACATAGGGGATCTTGTCGCCACCCGGCACTTCGGCCTTGGCCACGTTGGACCGCGCACCGTCCGCGCCGATCACCAGCCGGGTCAGCGACCGGCGCTCCTCTTCCGATGCCTTGTCGCGCCAGACTACATGGGTGCCGTCAACATCCCGTTCGATCCGCAAAAAGGTACCTGTCAGCCGTGCGGCCCCTGCGCCGGCCGCGCGCACCCGCAGGAATTCATCGAAATGTTCGCGGTCCACCATGCCGACAAAGCCGTTTTCAATCGGAATATCCACGGCCCTGCCCGTAGGCGACACCATCCGTGCCGTGCGGATACGCGCCACGATCAGGCGGTCAGGAATAGCGAAATCGGCAATGGCACGGGGCGGTATGGCCCCGCCACAGGGCTTGATGCGCCCGGCCCGGTCCAGCATCGCCACCTTGTGACCCGCACGGGCCAGATCATCGGCGGCAGTGGCACCCGACGGCCCGCCGCCCACCACGAAAACATCATAAGCCATGGTCATTCTCCCGGAACCAGCTGCCCTGCGGGGGATCGCCCGCCTTCCATGATCCGCAGCGCCATCACGGCCGCTGCCACGAAAATTACCGCCTCGGCAAGGAACACCAGACCAAAGGCTGCGGCGGCATCCACGCCCAGCCGCAGCAGGTCAACGGCCGCCGCACCTGTCAGCCCGCCAAAACCAGCGGCAAGCGCCTGCGCAGCCCCCCAAAGGCCCATCCGCGTGCCTTCCCGCGCATGCCGCCCTTCACCCGCCAACGCCATCATCGACCCGATAGCCGCCACTGCAAACATCCCGTTGAACAGGCCCAGCATCACTGTCGCCGGCACCAGCAGGCCCATGCCAAGCTGCCCCAACGCCGCAATTACCGTCAGCGCAGCCGCAGACCCGGCACATCCGGCCACCACCCATGCCCGCAACGAGCCGAGCTTCAGCCCTGTCGCCGCAATGCCAACCGCCAGCATCCCGAGGAAAACCCCCCCGTTTTGCGCACCTGACAGCGACGTGGACTGCCCTGGCGTGAAGCCGAACACCAGCCCGGCATAGGGTTCAAGGATCAGCTCCTGCATGAAATAGGCGGTCATCGACAGGAATACAAAGATCGTGAAAAGACGGGCCTCAGGCTCCGCCCATATCTCGCGCATCCCGTTGCGGAACGGCATGACGGCAGAGGCGGCGGCGACCGGCATACCGCGTTCAATCCGCCCCACAGCCAGCGTGGTCAAAAGAACGGCAGCAAGGCAGACCGCACCCACCACCTCCAGCAGCCGCGCAGGGGTGTAGGGGTCAAGATACCCGCCCACCACGAAGGCGGTCAGCGCAATGCCAAGTATCATCATAAGCCAGGTGATCGTCGCCGCTGCCGCCCGGCGGCGCGGATGGGTCGCTGTCGCCAGCAAAGCAAGCAAGGATGTGCCAGATGCTCCCACCCCCAGCCCGATCAGGGCGTAGGCCGCAACCGACAGCGCCAGTCCCGGCCAGAACGCACCTTGCATGACAACCAGCCCGACCGCTGCGGCAAATCCACCCAACGCAAGCGCCACCATGCCGCCGATGATCCACGCTGTGCGGTTGCCGCCGGTGTCTGACCGAAACCCCCAGGATGGCCGCGTGATCTGGATGCCGTAATGCAACGCTACAAGGAAACCCGGCAACACGGCCGGCAAGGCAAGTTCCACCACCATCAACCGGTTCAATGTCGATGTGGTCAGCACGACAACCGCGCCGAGACACATCTGCACCAACCCCAGACGGATGATGGACAGCCACGACAGCATCACCCCGCAGCCTCCATCGTGCGCAAGGCGAATGCCGCTATCATCATGCCCGACACATACAGCAGCACCCCGGTGCCGTTGTACCAGGGCGCCTTGCCCTTTGGGTCACGCAGCAGCACCCTCATTGCAGCCACTTGCGCAGCCAAAGCCACTGCAATCGCCAAGGCATGCCAAGGGCGGCCCCAGACCAGAAGCAAGCAAATCACCAGCAATTGCGCCATAGCCATCACTGTGCAGGCAATCACAGCGGCCACATCCGGGCCAAGCGTGACTGGCAATGATCGCACTCCGTGCAGCTTGTCACCCTCCAAAGCTTTGAAATCATTCAGTGTCATGATACCATGCGCGCCAAAGGCGTAAAGACAGGCAACGGTCACCACCTCAAAAGTCGGTAAACCGCCTGACAGCACCGCCGCGCCCGTAAACCACGGCAGGCCCTCATAGCACAGGCCGACCAACCCAGGCCCCCACCAGCCCGACCTTTTCAGCCGTACAGGTTCAGCCGAATAGGCCCAAGCCGCCAGCACACCAAACACGGTCGCTGCAAAGCCCCATGGCCCCAGAAGCGACCCTGTCGCCAATGACAGCACCGACATTGCCAGCGCGATCCACAGCCCCCACCGCCCCGGTATGCGCCCCGAAGGGATCGGGCGGTACGGCTCATTCACCGCATCAACATGTCTGTCACACCAGTCGTTTGCGGCCTGGCTCATGCCGCAGACGATCGGCCCGGCCAATACCATGCCCAAGACTATCATGGGCCAGCCTGTACCCGGCCACACACCAGCAGATACTGCGCCGCAGAGATAGGCCCAGATCGGCGGGAACCATGTGATAGGTTTGATCAGTTCCAGCATAGCGCGGGGCTGAGGGATAAGACGGTTATGTAATGCCAGATTTACACTCATGTGTAAACTAAACACTACATCCAAGAGTCGATCAAGCGTGATTGGGGCAAAATCGACAGGTTTGATGTCCGGTCTTGCAAACGTCATCACAACTTCCGGAAAAAATTTCATACGAAATTTTTTTTCGCACGGCAAAATGCGGCCGAATCTGCAAACCAAAAAATTTTTCGTACGAAAAATTTTTGTGCATTTACCAATGATCCCGGTTATTCTCCGTCCCGGTTCAACAGTCCGAACTTGCGCAGCTTCACGTACAGTGACTGGCGCGACAGGCTGAGCATTTCCGCAGCAGCCACCCGGTTATTGCGGGTCAACTCCAACGCAGTCTCGATGCACATCTTTTCCACCACATCGGTGGTTTCCGCCACGATGTCTTTCAGCGTGGAATTGCCCACCAGCTCCATCACATTGCGCGCGGGTTCTTCCGGACCAGCCACCGCGGCCACCGACCGGCGCGTGGTTTCGGCGCGACCTGCATCGCGGATCACCAACACAAGCAAAGGATGCATGCGGTCGTCCAACCACGTCGCTGACAGCTCGGCGGCAATCTGGCCCGCAAAATCGGTGGTCAGGCGGGTGGCATAAAGCCGCAACTGCCCTGTGCGCTTCACGGAATCAAGCAACACCCGCAAATCCACCGCACCTCGAACCAGATAATCGGCCAGAGAGCGGCCCCGCACGGCGGCAAGGTTGGAACTGTCGGTCAGGTTCAGGAACGCCTCGTTTGCACCCCGGATCATGCCCTCGGCATCGGCAAAGACAATGCCATCCACACCTTCGTGGAACAGGCGCGACAGGTTGTCGGCCAGTTCATCGGTGTTCGACACCGCAGCTTCCGCCGGATCAAGCTGGCACAGCAGCAACCGCTCGCCCGCAGCGCGGAACACCTTGGGCGTCACCAGCAAGCGCTTCTGCGATCGCCGCGCCGACAATTCAATGGGGCCCGCCGCTTCGGCAACCGCGAGATTGGCCATGGTTTCCATGAATTCGCCGCGCCGCCGCCCTTCAAATTCCTGTGCAATCGCCGCGCCCAGAAGATCGGCCCGCGCACCGCCAAGAAGATGGGCCGCCGCCGGGTTAAGGTCGGCAATCCGCCCGGTGCCCATGCTGACAAGCACCATCGGATCACGCGACACTTCCATGATCACGCGATATCGCGTCTCCATCTCGCGCTGGCTTTCATACTCGCGTTCCATTGCCAACTGTGCCGACATCAGCTGCTGCTGCATTTCGGCCACCTGGCGCAAATCGCGGCCCAACATCAGGATGGTATGATCGGCGGTGATGTGATGGAGCGCATAACGGACCGGAAATTCAAAATTCGCCGGGTCCGAGTGGTTCAGCTCCACCGCCACCGACCCCTGTGCGCCACCTGCCAGCAGGGCCGCCATCCGGCCCATCAGCTTGCGCTGGCTTTCCTCGGTCAGCACCTCGTTGATATGCGCGCCTTCCCAAGCCTGCAATTGCCCGAAACTGCGGTGATGCGGGTTGATCATCACCGATATGATCCTGCCCTCCGCAGTAAGCAGCAGGGTAATGTCGGAGGCCGTGGAAATGATATCGCGCAAAAGATCAGGCGCGATGAGCGGAACAATACCGCCGTTCAAAAGATGTCGTCCGTCTGATGTCACACGATTACCGGTAATTCCTGCCGTCTACCCTGATCACGGGACGACGGGTGCTAAGCGCAAAGAGGCGCGCAAGGGGAGTCAAACGCGGCTAACTGCGCGGGCCGCGCTGCCAGTCAGGCCAAGGGCGTGAAGCGCCGCGTTCAGATCATTCGTCATAATATCAGCCCCAATGCATGGCACTGCGTCCTTGTCCTTTAGCAGCACCGCCCCGCCGACGGCCACTGCAAGCCCGCCACCTGACACATCTTTCAGGGTTTTCACCAAGTCGGCGCAGAGTTCAAGCCTCTGCGTGCAGGCAACCGAAATCATTGCCGCGTCAAAACCGCGCTGCACAAGAAGATCGCGCAAAGCCGCGCGCCCGATGCCGGGGCGCAGGCAAACCGATACCCCCATGCGGCGCAACCGCGCGGTGGCAATCATCGCTCCCAAGGTGTGCTGATCGCCCTCCGGCACCAGCATCAGCACCGCAGGACCATCGCGCGCACCATCATCATCCGCCGACCACCCCGATCCGATGTTGCGCAAGATCGCCTGCAACCGTGCCGTCCTGATCGACACTTCGGCAAAGCTTACGCGATCCCCGGCCCAATCGCACCCCAGCCGCCGCGCCGCCTCGGGGATATAGTGATCGGTGAGAGTGGCGGCGTTGACCCGTGCGCGCCGCATGTCAAGGCGCAGCGCCTCTACCGGGTCCTGGTCCCGCCCGGTGGCTGCCGCGACCTCCTGCAAGCGGCGCAGCAAGGGTTCAGACAGCGCGCCCGCGTTAATGTCGCGCCTCACGATTCGCGCCATGATCGCTGCGGCCAGATGGGACACGGCGACAGGCGCGCCGACAGCACGCCCTACCATTCCTCTGTGCCACTCATCCTGCATCGCCCAAAACTCCGCAAGGCACCAGGGCAAGGCAACCGGCCCTCAAGCTCCGAAGCCCGCGTGGCCATGGAAACTGCCATGATCCGCAACGCCGGCGTCATTCGCTTCAAAGACTGTCCCCCACCATGAAAAAAATGTCAAAGAAAATTGACACTCGGGAATTTACTGCCTTCGCCTGCTGCCGTCAACACGATGTTATTCCTGAAATAACAAGGAAAACCAATCACGGCTGGCAGCGCCACTGTCTGAGGAAAAGCACAGCGCGCAATGGCAACACTTGTAAGTTTCAGTTGACACTTTTGGAATCGGGTTGCTAGATTTGGTCATAACGCGGCCACTCCACGGGCTATCCGCAGCAAGGCGATACCGATGCACCACCAACCTGCCCCTTCCCCCCGCAAGCGCCTTTACACGCCAGCCGAGCGTGCCCGGCGCGATGCAACGGTCTGGACGCTGGTGCAGGGCTTGCTGGCCCCGGCGCAGTTTCTGGCCTTCGCGGTGTCGCTGGCGCTGGTACTTTGGTTTCTTGTCACCGGCGAGGGCTATGCGGCGGCGACTGTTTCGATCCTGGTAAAGACAGGGTTTTTGTATGTCATCATGATCACCGGCGCGATCTGGGAAAAAGTGGTGTTCGGACAATATCTGTTCGCACCGGCATTCTTCTGGGAGGATGTCTTCTCGTTCGTCGTCATCGCTTTGCATTCGCTGTATATTTACGCCCTTGCGACCGGTGCCCTGACGCCTTCCGGTCTGATGGTTCTGGCCCTCGCAGCCTATGCGGCCTACGCGATCAACGCGGGTCAGTTCTTGTGGAAACTGCGCCTCGCGCGGCTTGACGCAGAGACCGCGCAATGAACGACCTGTCCTTCCCCCCTGTTCCCGCCAAAGGCTGCCGCGATGTGCCGGTGCTGAAAGAACGCGGCCAGCGCGAGGTGTTCTGCGGGCTGACCGGGATCATCTGGCTGCACCGCAAGATGCAGGATGCCTTTTTTCTGGTGGTGGGCAGCCGCACCTGCGCCCATCTGCTGCAATCGGCAGCGGGGGTGATGATCTTCGCCGAACCACGCTTCGGAACGGCGATTCTCGAAGAGAAAGACCTTGCAGGCCTCGCCGACGCCAACACCGAACTGGACCGCGAGGTGGCGCGGCTGCTGTCACGCCGGCCTGACATCCGGCAGCTGTTTCTGGTCGGCTCTTGCCCGTCCGAGGTTATCAAGCTGGATCTCGCCCGTGCCGCGGAACGGCTTTCGGCGCTGCATGCGCCGTCCGTCAGGGTTTACAACTATTCCGGGTCCGGGATCGAGACGACCTTCACCCAAGGCGAGGATGCCTGCCTCGCGGCCATGGTCCCCGCATTGCCCGAAACGCAGGCGCGCGAGTTGCTGCTGGTCGGGGCGCTGCCCGATGTGGTGGAGGATCAGGCGCTTGCGCTGCTGGCAGCACTTGGAATTGGCCCGGTGCGCTGCCTGCCCGCCCGCCGCGCCGCTGCGCTGACCGGCATCGGCCGAAACACGGTTTTCGCACTGACGCAACCCTTCCTCGGCGACACCCACGCCGCCCTGATCCGCCGCGGCGCCACACATATCGCCGCGCCGTTCCCCTTCGGTGAAGAAGGCACGACCCTGTGGCTGCGCGCCGTGGCCGACGTGTTTGGTGTCAGCGACGAACGCTTCCATGCCGTCACCGCCGCCCCGCGTGCCCGCGCGGCAAAAGTCGTCGCCGCCCATGCCGCGACCCTGTCCGGCAAATCGGTGTTCTTCTTCCCCGACAGCCAGATGGAACCCTGCCTTGCCCGCTTTCTGACCCGCGAATGCGGCATGACAGCGCTGGAGGTTGGCACACCCTACCTGCATACCGGCCTCCTTGGTCCCGACCTCGACCTTCTGGCAGAAGGCCCAGTCATCTCCGAAGGCCAGGACGTAGATCTGCAACTGGACCGCGTCCGCTCCCTGCGGCCCGATCTGACGGTCTGCGGTCTCGGCCTCGCCAACCCGCTGGAATCCGAAGGTCTGACCACGAAGTGGGCGATCGAGCTGGTCTTCACGCCTGTGCATTTCTACGAGCAGGCGGGCGACCTCGCCGCGCTGTTCTCCCGCCCGCTGCGCCGCCGCGCGCTGCTCTCGCAGGAGGCAGCGGAGTGAACAGCGTCGCCCTGCCCATTCCCGGTTCAAAAATATCCCGGGGTCCGGGGCAGAGTCCCGGAGGCCAGCCATGAAACTGACCCTCTGGACATATGAAGGCCCCACTCATGTCGGTGCGATGCGCGTGGCAACGGCGATGCAGGGCTTGCATTATGTGCTGCACGCACCCCAGGGCGACACCTACGCCGATCTTCTTTTCACCATGATCGAACGCCGCGGCGCGCGGCCCCCGGTCACCTATACGACCTTCCAGGCCCGCGATCTGGGTAGCGATACCGCGAACCTGTTCAAGGACGCCTGCCGTGACGCCTATACGCGCTTCAAACCCGACGCGATGATCGTGGGGGCCTCCTGCACTGCCGAACTGATCCAGGACGATCCGGGCGGGCTTGCCGAAGCCATTGGCCTGCCGATCCCGGTGATCGCGCTCGATCTGCCCAGCTACCAGCGCAAGGAAAACTTCGGCGCAGATGAAACGTTGTTCCAGATATGCCGTGCGCTGGCAAAACCGACAGCGCGGACCGGGCCGATCACCTGCAATCTGCTCGGAGCCACCGGCCTTGGCTTCCGCCACCGCGATGACGTGACCGAAATCACCACCCTGCTGGGTCAGATGGGCATTGCCGTGAATGTGTGCGCCCCGATGGGTGCACGACCGTCCGATATCGCCCGCATCGGAGCCGCGCATTTCAACGTCCTGCTTTACCCCGAAACCGGCGAGGCTGCCGCGCGGTGGTGCGAGAAAACCCTTGGCCAGCCCTATACCAAATCCACTCCCATCGGTGTGCAGGGCACACGTGATTTCCTTGCCGAAGTGGCGGGCCTGACCGGCCTCTCGCCCCGGATCGACGCATCCCGCCTGCGCCAGCCATGGTGGGCGGCATCCGTTGACAGCACCTACCTCACAGGCAAGCGCGTCTTCCTGTTTGGTGACGCAACCCACGTCATCGCAGCCGCCCGCATCGCGCGCGACGAGATCGGCTTCGAGGTGGTGGGCATGGGTTGCTACAACCGCGAACAGGCCCGGCCCATGCGTGCCGCAGCCAAGACCTACGGTCTGGAGGCGCTGATCACCGACGACTATCTGGTGGTGGAAGATGCCATCATTGCCCTTGCCCCCGAGCTGATCCTCGGAACGCAGATGGAACGCCACATCGCCAAGCGTCTGGGTCTGCCCTGCGCCGTTATTTCGGCTCCTGTGCATGTGCAGGATTTCCCGGCGCGTTATTCGCCTCAGATGGGATTTGAAGGCGCGAATGTGATCTTCGACACGTGGATCCACCCTCTGGTCATGGGGCTGGAAGAACATCTGCTCACCATGTTCCGCGAGGATTTCGAGTTCCACGATGCCGCAGGTGCCTCGCACCACGGTGGCCACGCCCCTGCAATCCAAGCGCCAGCGCAGGTTGCAGCGGATGAGGCGGGCTCGATGCCCGCCGGGGCCGTCCCTGCGCCGGTGGCGGGTTTTCCCGAATCGCTGGCTGCGGTTGAACGGGCACCGGCTTCCGGCAGGGACAATTCAAGCCAAAGAATGAACGAAGCGGCCGTCTCTGCCGAGGTCGTCTGGCTGTCCGAAGCCGAGCGCGAGTTGCGCAAGATCCCCTTCTTCGTGCGCGGCAAAGCCAAGCGCAATACCGAAAAGTTCGCCGCTGAAATGGGTCTGACCCGGATCGGCATTGACACCCTTTATGAGGCAAAGGCCCATTATGCGCGGTGATGACATCTGCACGGGCCAGCCAGCCCCCGCCCACCCGGGCGGCAAGGCCAGCTATTCCGTAGTGATCGTCACACTTGACGCCCACGCTGCCGGACCGACCACCCGCATTGCTCCCCGCCTGCAAGCGGCTTTCCCCGGTATCACCGTGGCGGTGCATGCCGCCGCGGAATGGGCCGAAAATCCAGCGTCCCTGGCCCGCGCCAAGGCCGACGTGGCATCGGCCGACATGATCGTGGCGAACCTGCTGTTCATCGAGGAACACATCACCGCCATTCTTCCAGATTTGCAAGCCGCCCGCGCCCGCGTCGATGCCTTTGTCGGTGTCATCGCCGATCCGCAGATCGTCAAACTGACGCGGATGGGTGATCTGGATATGTCCAAGCCCGCATCCGGTGCCATGGCGCTGCTGAAAAAGCTGCGCGGCACCAAGGCACCGTCGGCATCGTCGGGGCAAAAGCAGATGCAACTGCTGCGCCGCCTGCCGAAAATCCTGAAATATATTCCCGGCACATCGCAGGATGTGCGCGCCTGGTTTCTTTCCATGCAGTATTGGCTTGGCGGGTCGGATGACAATCTGGAACAGATGCTGCGTTACCTCGTGTCGCGCTACTCGCGCCACGCGGCCTGGCAGAAAGTGACAGCCAAAGCCCCGATCGATTACCCCGACGTGGGCCTTTACCACCCCGGCCTCGCCACCCGCATCACCACCAGCGCAGCCGACATTCCCCGTGCCGAAGGTGCTGTGGCTACCGTTGGGCTGCTGATGCTGCGCTCATACATCCTTGCCGCCGATACCGCGCATTATGACGCCGTGATTGCCGCTTTCGAGGCCAAAGGCATCGCAGTGCTGCCCGCCTTTGCCGGGGGCCTGGACGGCCGCCCCGCGATTGACGCCTATTTCGGAGGCGGACGCATCGACGCCATGGTGTCGCTTACCGGTTTCAGCCTTGTGGGCGGCCCTGCCTACAACGACAGCCCGGCCGCGGTTGATGCGCTGAAATCGCTCGACGTGCCCTATATCGCCGCACACCCGCTTGAATTTCAATCGCTTGGCCAATGGGCCTTGTCCGGCACCGGTCTTGGTCCGGTGGAAACCACGATGCTGATCGCCCTGCCCGAGATTGACGGCGCAACCAACCCCACTGTCTTTGCCGGCCGTCACGACGCCTCTGGCTGCACTGGCTGTTCCTACCGCTGTCAGCCCGGCACCGGCAAGGCCGATGCCCGCGCCATGGCCGCCTGCCATGAACGTATCAACGTGCTGGCCGACAAGGTGCTGCGCCTGTCCACGCTGCGCCGCAGCCAGGTGGCGGATCGTCGCGTTGCCATTGTGCTTTATGGCTTCCCGCCAAACTCCGGCGCCGTGGGAACCGCCGCATATCTTGCGGTATTCGAAAGCCTGTTCAATACGTTGCACGCGATGAAAGCCGAAGGCTATCGCGTGTCGCCCCCCGAAAGCGTGGAAGCGCTGCGCGAGATGGTCCTTGGGGGCACGGCATCCCGTTATGGTCAGGTCGCCAATGTGGCCGCTCACGTTCCTGCCGCCGAAATCGTGGCGAAAACGCCGTGGCTGGCCGAGATCGAGGCCGCCTGGGGGCCAGCGCCGGGCCGCGCGCAATCCGACGGGCGCGGCGTGTTCGTGCTTGGCCACCAGTTCGACCACGTGTTCGTCGGTATTCAGCCGGTCTTCGGCTATGAAGGCGACCCGATGCGCCTGCTGTTCGAGAAAGGCTTTGCGCCAACCCACGCCTTCACCACCTTCTACCGCTGGATGCGGGAGGATTTCGGGGCCGACGTGCTGCTGCATTTCGGCATGCATGGCGCGCTGGAATTCATGCCGGGCAAGCAGGCCGGGATGTCGGGCCGGTGCTGGCCGGACCGACTGATCGGCGGGTTGCCGAACGTCTATCTTTATGCGGCCAACAACCCGTCCGAGGCCACTTTGGCGAAACGGCGCAGCAATGCCATCACGGTTACGCATCTGACGCCGCCTTTGGCGCAATCCGGGCTTTACCGCGGCCTGGCCGATCTCAAGGACAGCATTGGCCGCTGGCGCACCCTGCCCGCTGACGCGTGCGACCGCATGGACCTTGAGGCGCTGATCGGCGAGCAGGCCATAGCCGTCGATATGGCGGGCATCGGCCCCGATCAGATGTGGCTGAAGTTGCTGGAAACCGAAGGCTCGCTGATTACCGATGGTTTTCATGTCGTGGGACGCGCCATGACGCCTGTGCAGCGGGCCGAGAATATTGCCCTGATGCCCGCGATGGACAGAAAATCCGAGGCCCGCATCGACCGCCTTCTGACCGAGGATCACGAAACGCCCGCGATCATGCGCGCGCTGTCGGGCCGTTTCATGGCTCCGGTACCGGGGGGCGACTTGATCCGCGCACCCGAGATTTTGCCCACGGGTCGCAATATCCACGCCTTTGACCCGTTTCGGATGCCGACCGCATTTGCGCTGCGTGACGGTGCGGCACAGGCGGCCCGGCTCCTCGACGCGCATCCGAAACTTCCGCGCACAGTTGCGCTGGTGCTGTGGGGGTCGGACAATATCAAGTCGGACGGCGGGCCGATTGCGCAAGCGCTGGCTCTTATGGGAACAACACCGCGCTTTGACCATTATGGGCGGCTATGTGGCGCGGAACTGATCTCGCTTGCCGATCTCGGCCGCCCACGGATCGACGTTGTGATGACGTTGTCGGGCATTTTCCGCGACCTCTTGCCGTTGCAAACCCGGATGCTTGCGGAAGCCGCGTGGAAATGCGCGGTGGCCGACGAGCCGCTGGCGCAGAACTTCATTCGCGCCCATGCGCTCGCCTATGCCGAGGAGATGGGCGTGGATATGGAAACCGCGTCGCTGCGGGTATTCTCGAACGCCGAAGGTGCTTACGGGTCGAACGTCAACGTGCTTGTGGGTCAGTCGGCCTTTGGCGAGGAAGACGAGTTGGCTGATGCCTACGAGTCGCGGAAATCCTTTGCTTACGGGCGGATGGGCAAGCCGGTGCAGAACGCGGCCTTGTTGCAAAAGACGCTCAAGACCGTGGATATCGCCTATCAGAACCTTGAGTCGGTGGAACTTGGTGTCACCACGGTGGACCACTACTTTGACACTCTGGGCGGCATTGCCCGCGCGGTGAAGCGCGCGCGGGGTGGCGAGGACGCCGCGGTCTACATCGGGGATCAGACGCGGGGTGCAGGCACGGTGCGGACCCTGAAAGACCAGATCGCGCTGGAAACCCGCTCGCGTAGCCTGAATCCGAAATACTTTGAAGGGTTGCTGCGCCACGGCGCGGAAGGCGTCCGCCAGATCGAGGCGCAGGTCGCGAATACCCTCGGCTGGTCGGCCACGACCGCGCAGGTGGAGCCATGGGTTTATCAACGCCTCTCGGAAACTTTCGTGCTGGACGAAGTGATGCGGCGGCGCCTGTCGGCGCTGAACCCTGAGGCAAGCGCCAAAATGGCGGAGCGTTTGCTGGAAGCTTCGGCGCGCAACTATTGGCAGCCTGATGCGGCAACGCTGGCGGCCTTGCAGGGTGCTGCGGATGAGCTGGAAGACCGGCTGGAAGGGATCGCGGCGGAATGAACGGGCGTTGCGCGGGATGTGGCCGGGGAAGCGGGGGGCCAGCCCCCCGCACCCCCCGGGATATTTTTGAACCGAGAATGAGGGCAGACATTGCCCTCGCTGGAAAGGACAGATCATGAGCCCCCGTGACGAGATACCGCTGCTGCGCGGTCAGGATGGCGAAGGGTCCGTGCAGGTGCATCAGGATGCCGGGGTGAAGATCGACGGTGCGAAGGTATTTTCGGTCTATGGCAAGGGCGGGATCGGGAAATCGACCACGTCGTCGAACCTTTCAGCGGCGTTTTCGATGATGGGCAAGCGGGTGTTGCAGATCGGCTGCGACCCCAAGCACGACAGCACGTTCACGCTGACGGGGCGGTTGCAGGCGACCGTGATCGACATTCTGAAAGACGTGGACTTCCACGCAGAGGAACTGCGCCCCGAAGATTATGTCGCGGTCGGCTTCAATGGCGTGAAATGCGTCGAGGCGGGCGGACCGCCTGCGGGCACCGGCTGTGGTGGCTATGTGGTGGGGCAGACGGTGAAGCTTCTGAAACAGCATCATCTGCTGGAAGATACCGATGTGGTGATCTTCGACGTGTTGGGCGATGTGGTGTGCGGCGGGTTTGCCGCCCCTTTGCAGCACGCCGACCGTGCGGTGATCGTGACGGCCAATGATTTCGACAGCATCTATGCGATGAACCGCATCATCGCGGCGGTGCAGGCGAAATCGGGCAATTACAAGGTGCAGCTTGCGGGTTGCGTGGCGAACCGTTCGCGCGAGACCGACGAGGTGGACCGCTACTGCGCCCGCGTCGGGTTCAACCGGCTGGCGCATATGCCCGATATCGACGCGATCCGCCGGTCGCGCCTGAAGAAGAAAACACTGTTCGAGATGGACGATGCCGAGGACGTGGTGATGGCCCGGGCGGAATACATGCAATTGGCCAATACCCTGTGGCAAAGCGTGTTGCGCCCCGGCACGACCCCGGCCCCGTTGCCTGACCGCGAGATCTTTGAACTCCTGGGCTTCGACTGATTGCCGGCTCGCCTGCCCGATGCTTCAACAACGGACCTGTCAGATGACCGATTACACCACCACACGCGACCGGGTTGAAACCTACTTCGACCGCACCGCAACATCGGTCTGGGAACGGCTGACGTCGGACGCGCCGGTCAGTCGTATCCGCCAGACGGTACGGGCCGGGCGTGACCGGATGCGCGCGGTGATGCTGTCGCGTCTGCCCGATGATCTGCGCGGTGTGCGGGTGCTGGATGCAGGGTGCGGAGCCGGGCAGATGACAGCGGAACTCGCGGCACGGGGCGCGGATGTGGTGGCGGTGGATATATCGCCGTCGCTGGTGGAGATCGCGCGCAAACGCCTTCCCGAAGCCGACAGGTCGCGCGTGACATTTGCAAGTGGCGACATGCTCGGCGCCGATCACGGGCGGTTTGACTTTGTTCTGGCGATGGACAGTCTGATTTACTACACAGCACCCGATATTGTTGCTGCATTGGAAACACTCGGCGCGCGAACACGGCAGGCCGTGGTGTTCACCGTCGCCCCGCGCACGCCGTTTCTGATGACCTTCTTCACGCTCGGCAAGGCGTTTCCGCGCGCGGATCGCTCGCCCGTCATGATCCCGCAGGCGCATGCGGCGCTGACCCGCGCCATGCAAGGCCGGGTGACGAAAATCGAGCGTGTGACCAGCGGCTTCTACATTTCCGAATGTCTGGAGTATCGGCCGTGATCCTTGGCAAATCGCAGGTCAAGAAACTGACCCTCAGGTCGCTGCCCTTCCTGGACGCCGCGTCGGAAGGCTTGCCGCTGGGCCAGCTGCTGCGGCTTGGGTTGTTTCAGGTGTCGGTCGGGATGGCGACGGTGTTGCTGCTTGGCACGCTCAACCGGGTGATGATCGTGGAATTGTCGGTGGCTGCATCCGTTGTGGCGCTGATGATTGCGCTGCCGGTGGTGTCGGCCCCGTTCCGTGCGATGTTGGGTCACAAATCGGACAATCACAAAAGCTGGATCGGATGGAAGCGCATTCCTTATCTGTGGTTTGGGTCACTTTGGCAGATGGGCGGTCTGGCGATCATGCCCTTCGCCCTGATCGTGCTTTCGGGCGACCAGATCCGCGGGCCGGAATGGGCGGGGCAAGCGCTGGCGGGGCTGGCGTTTCTGATGACCGGGGTGGGCATGCATATGACCCAGACTGCGGGCCTTGCGCTGGCGTCGGACCGCGCGACCGATGAAACCCGGCCGCGTGTCGTGGCACTGCTTTATGTGATGTTCCTGCTGGGCATGGCGGTATCGGCCGTGGTGCTTGGCTGGTTGCTGCGTGATTACAACGACATCCTGCTGGTGCGGGTGGTGCAGGGTTGCGCCGTGGTGACGATGGTGCTGAACCTGATCGCCCTGTGGAAGCAGGAAAAGGTCAAGCCGATGACCAAGGCCGAAATGGCCGAGGTTCGCCCGATATTTCACGAAGGCTGGCAGGATCTGATGGCGGGTGGCAACGCCGGGCGGCTGTTGCTGGTGGTGGTGCTTGGCACGATGGGGTTCCAGATGCAGGATGTGCTGCTGGAACCGTATGGCGCGGAAATTCTTGGCCTGTCGGTCAGCAACACGACCTGGCTTACAGCGTGCAATGCCATGGGGGCTTTGGTCGGGTTCATTCTGGCTGGACGCTGGCTGAGCAAGGGTCAAGATATGTTCCGCATGGCTGCGCGCGGGCTGCTGGTCGGGGTGAGCGCCTTTCTGGCCGTGATCTTTGCAGCACCGCTGGGATCGGTGGTGCTGTTCTATGCTGGTGCTGTGTGTATTGGCCTGGGAGCCGGGTTGTTTGCCGTATCGACCCTGACCGCCGCGATGGCGCTTCCCGAACAGGGCACTGCCGGCCGCGGGCTGGTTCTCGGCGCCTGGGGCGCGGCACAGGCAACGGCTGCGGGCCTGTCGATCGCGGTTGGCGGCGCTCTGCGCGATACGGTCGGCGGATATGCCATGGCGGGCGATCTGGGGGCGGTATTCGTATCGCCGGCCTTTGGTTACTCCTTTGTCTATCAAATTGAAATCGTGGCCCTTTTTGCCACAATGATTGCCCTTGGCCCGCTGGTGCGGGTCATGCCGCATACCCAGAAATCCAAATCCAGCGAGGCCCGCATGGGCATCGTCGAATTCCCCACCTGACCTTCGGAGGACCACAACATGGTTGGTGTAACTTTCTTTGGCAATTTCGATCTGGCCAGCCTTGCCATCTGGATGTTTTGGGGCTTTTTCGCCCTGCTGATCTACTATCTGCAAACCGAAAACATGCGCGAAGGCTATCCTCTGGAAACCGAGGATGGGGCCGCTGCTCCCAATCAGGGGACGTTCCCGCTACCCAAGAAAAAGACCTTCCGGCTTCCGCATGGCCGGGGCGAGGTCACCGTGCCCGACGGCGCGCGCGAAGCCCGTGAAGTGGCGCTTGGCCGCACGGCGGTATCCGAAGGCTTTCCCCATGCGCCCACGGGCGATCCGATGGTCGATGGTGTTGGCCCGGCGTCCTGGGCACCGCGCCGCGATATCCCCGAGCTTGACGGCCATGGGCACAACAAGCTGGTGCCGATGGCGCGTGTCGCAGGCTTTATAGTCTCGGCGGGCCGCGATCCGCGCGGGCTGCCCGTGCAGGCGGGCGATCTGGAGGTTGTCGGCCGCATTTCCGACATGTGGGTCGATGCCCCCGAACAACTGGTGCGTTATCTGGAAGTGGAACTGAACACCGGCGAAAAGCGGCTGGTGCCAATGCCGATGGTGAAGATCTGGGGTGACCGGGTGCGGATCAACGCGCTCACGTCCGACCTGTTCGCAGGCATTCCGACGACGCGGTCCACCACTGAAATTACCATGCTCGAAGAAGAGAAGATCTCGGGCTACGTCGGTGGCGGCACGCTTTACGCCGCAGCCAAACGCAAGCGCGGCTACTGAACGCAACGGCGTGGCACTGGTTGCGCAGTGCCACACCTCAATCAAAAAACGACAGGAAGGGCCTGACCATGGACCATGATGATTTCGCCTTTGAACCGATGCCGGGCCTGCCTGCCCTTCCGCCCATGGGCGAGGACGTGCTTTGGCAAGGCAGCCCGGACACGTATGCCTTGGCGCGTGAGGCGTTCGGGTTGCACTGGATTGGCGGCTATTTTGTGTTGATCGTGCTGTGGCGCGGCGGTGTGGGCGTGGCCGAAGGTGGCGCTGCCTTGGGGCTCGCGATGGGGTTGCCCTATGCGTTGTTGGGGGTTGCTGCCTGCCTGATGGTGCTGGCGCTGGCGTGGGCGCAAGCGCGCAGCACAGTCTACACTGTCACCTCGGCCCGCGTGGCGATGCGGATCGGTGCGGCGCTGAGCGTGACCCTGAACCTGCCGTTCAAGCAGATCGGCACCGCGAAACTGGCGCTGCGCAAGGATGGCACCGGCACGATCGTGCTGGATACGCTGGGGTCTGCGCGCATATCCTACCTTGTATGCTGGCCGCATGTCCTGCCGTGGCACGT
>Ga0105050_10004831_pt1 | contig 17693 bp, 9 predicted proteins | sample FRY01_FD_78088 | JGI IMG/M metagenome (GOLD analysis project Ga0105050, IMG submission 78088) | Freshwater microbial communities from Lake Fryxell liftoff mats and glacier meltwater in Antarctica - FRY-01 | ecosystem: Environmental > Aquatic > Freshwater > Ice > Glacier meltwater ... | reverse complement strand
GATGAAGTGCCGGATTGGAAAGCGATCACGATCCCGACTCGCCGATTCAATACCCTTCGCGAAGACCAGCTTGAGGCGCTGAATTGTTGGTCGCATTCGCGACGCGGCGTTGTCGTGATGCCGGGTGACCAAGAACGAGTATGAAGCGGAGTACGAACGGGCTCGGCAGAAGGCGACGACACCACAATATGCCGCAGTGCGTCGCGAACACCCGGCGATCGAACGGAAGCTCAACGAGATCGTTCGCCATCACCACGGTCGAAAAGCGAAGGATTGGGGACAGGCTAAAATACGAATGCAGCAGATGATGACGTGCTTCGCGGTCAACGTGAAGCGAATGTGTCGGTTGCTCCGGGAGGAGGTACGTCCGCAGTTCACCGGATGATCGAAAAAGGGAAGAAATTAGGCGTTTAGCGACTGCTTTCGCTTGAAAACGAAAGTTTTAAGGTACGAAACCACTAGCCCCCAGGAACTACACAGCAAGCGACGCCGCATGCCGAATCGAAAAATTCAAAAATCCGTTTCCCACGGCCTACCCTCGCTGAATCAATGCTGATATTTCAGCACTCTCTACTGAAGCGTCGGTAAAATTTTGACGTAGAAGCCGACAGTGAAGCTTCGTGAGTTGCTGAAGTACAACTTGAAAAGTGTTCGGGGCTACCTCCTCACGTTGGGTCGCTCCCCCGATTTCCACGAAATACCCGGATGGACCAAATTTTTGGCAAGCAGGCTCGATAGATGGGTTACAGCGGACCGGTCACCACCGCCGTTCCGGATCCGCAAACCAAACGCCGATGAGAAGCACCGGCAATTCGAAGTGGACCGCCATACTTGATGTCATGCTTGACCCGACGCAAGCCGCCATTGCCATCTACTGAGTCGCAAAGCCGCTGCGGCTTTATTGACCCTCCAAGCGTTTACCTCGACCACATTCCGCTTCGATCACTTCGTTGCTCGGTAATAGTGCCCTATGGTCATGATTTGGGTGTAGACGAGCAGATCAAATGCGGGCAAGAGCTTGCGATCATTGGTTTAAAAAACTTTCTGCAAAGCAAAGGGATTGACTCGCGAAAAACGACGCAATAGAGTAATAATTCAATCCGTTAATTAATTTTTTCTGCTATAGTTAGGCGCTGTCGATGTATCGCACGATGATTTTGGTTTGTGTTTGCTACGGACTCTCGTTAGGTGGCTGTGGCTCCAAAGCCAGCAACGACGTTCCGACGGGCTTGGCACCTCCGACGGTCGCCGAGGAAAAAGCAATGGAGGATTATGATGCCTCCCAACAGATTGATCCGAAGACTGGTCAGCCAGTCGGAAATTGATTTCAGTATTTGCATTGCAAAGGCTTTAGTTTTAGTTCTTTGAGCGGTGTTTGCTGCTCCTTGTCTGGTGTTTCCTCTTTACTAGTTCTGTTACTGGAGTATTTCCCGTGAGTTGGACCGCGTCTCGTTCGCGGCGAGCGTTTACGCTTGTCGAACTGCTAGTGGTGATTGCCATTATCGGTGTTATGGTTGGTCTGTTGCTGCCTGCTGTGCAGGCTGCCCGCGAGGCAGCTAGGCGAATGTCGTGTAGCAACAATTTTAAGCAGATCGGACTTGCTCTGCATAATTATCACGCCGCCTACAACAAATTTCCGATGATGTCGGGCGGAACAGGCGCAGTTCTTGCCCCAGGTGTAAATGTCGGCACTAACAATAACGGTTTTTGGCTGAGTTGGCGAGTTGGAATTTTGCCATTTATGGAGCAGCAGGCTCTATGGGAGCAAATCAGTGCACCCAATAGACTCGATAGGACAGGAGCTGTGACTCAAAATTGGCCTGCGATGGGGCCGCAGGTCTGGAATACCAACTACGTACCTTGGCTGACTGAGGTTGGTGGCTATCGATGCCCCAGCGATCCTGCGACCCGGTCTGCGGGTGTTGGAGCAGACCAAGTAGGCTTTGCCAATTACAATGGCTGCACAGGCGACGCGACTTTTGAGCAGCAGCATGGCGGCGTTCAAAACAACGGAATCCCAAGCAATAATGGAACCTGGGGTAATCCAGGCTCGGGTCGCTGGTCAAGAGGTTTTTTCCGTGCTCGTACTTTTCTGAGCTTCCGAGATATTCTTGATGGAACGGCCAACACCATCGCGGCCGGCGAAGTGGCCGCCTATAATGGTGACTTGGCTCTCAAATCGATGATCTATACTGCCGGCGGGAACGCTCAGGGCGCGGTGAACAATGCACCGGCCAGCTGGGCGCCGATTTTGCCGGATCCGCTGAATCCGAGCAGGTACAACCCAGCGCTAGCGCAGACAGCTTTTGGTGGTGGCAACGTTGGCATTGATACCAATACCGTACATCACCATAAGGGACGGCGGTGGTCGGACGGCCGTTTACCGTACTCGTCATTTCAAACGATTCGGCCACCGAATAGCTATAGTTGGCAGCAGGCCGAAGGTAACACCTGTGCACTCTCAGCGAGTAGCAATCACCAGGGTGGCGTCCATGTGCTGATGGCTGACGGTGCCATTTCCTTCATCACTGAATCCATCGACTCCGGAAATCAAAATTCGCAGCCAATGGGAAGTAACCCGGTCACTGGTGGCTGGGGAAATAATGTGGACTCTGGTAGGCAAAGCCCCTATGGTTTGTGGGGGGCACTCGGAACGCGAGCATCTAAGGAGACGAATGCTTCGCTGCCGTAGGTGCTGAAGGAACTAAAAATTGTGACGGAGCCTTGGCTATGTCAAGGCTCCGTTTTTTCGTTGATGGCCAAAAAGCAAGGGTTTGTTTAGGCGAGTGATTTTCTGATATTTCTCGCTGATCGCCAGTGCGTTAAATTGATTTGTAATGGCGAGGGCGAGGCTCCGGCCAAACCATTATCGGTCGGCAGGAGCCTCACCCTCCCGCCTTGATCTCATCTTCGATTTCCAAGGAAAAAAGCGAATCGCTAGCGATCAGCGAAAATTCTCCATTTTCTTCGTATTTTTTGCTTTGCCAGAGAGTTTCTGGCAGGCCGTTCACGCATCGTTCAAGAGCGACCCTTGGCCATTCATTGTCTTCTTGATGCGGTCGGTAGACCGTCGCGCCGAGCGCTGTTCGTTGTTTTCGCATCTGCTGCGTTAACGTGGATAGGGTGTCGTGAGTCAAACAACATTGAAGTAGGGCAGGCATCATCCAACGGCGAGAGCCTGCCCTCAGAATTGAGGGCACCGTCCCCTGACCTGATCGCTATCGCAAAATCGTCGATGGCTCGACAAGACTTCGGGGCCGCTGAAACGGCCCTGCGAAGTCAACTGCTGATCGCCCCTCAAGATTCGATCGCACTAGAACTTTCAGGTGACATAGCTTCCCAGCGCGGCGATACCCAAACCTCGACGTCCTTGTACAGCGAAGCAATTTTGAATGCTGCCGCACCAAGCCATGGACTGTCAAAGAAACTAGCCGAAGAGTTTATGCGGGCTGGGCGACCCTTTGACGCGATTGATTCGCTGCAAAAAACAATTGATCGATATCCGGATGACGTGCAATCCATGTACGACCTCGCTGGATTGGCAACGTCGGTCGGGGTGCCCCAGTTGGCCATACCGATTCTTCGTTGGCTTGCACAACATGGACAGGGAGATCAAGATTCGTTAGTACTGCTCGCAGAACCTGATCGTATCGAACCGGACGGAGAATGGTGCCAAAAGCTGGTGGCACGATTGATCGTGGATTCGAAGATCGATTACAGTTTGGCTCGCCTGGATGCGATGGAAATGAAATGGGCTGCAGTTGCCAAACGACTGGAGCCGTTGGTGACACAGCACCAAGATTTCGTGCCGGCATTTACTCTCTACGGTCAGTCGTTGATTGAGCTAAACGACTTCGAAAGGTTACTGTCTTGGAGCCAACGGCTACCCGCCAGGGTTGAGTCCTCGCCTGAATATTGGGCGGTCGCTGGGATGTGGGCGCAAAGACAAGGTAGGCATGAACAAGCCGCAAGGGCATTTTGGGAAGGCCTGCGATTGGAGCCCACCAACCATACCGAATCGCTAACAAGTTTGATGTTGAGCTTGAATCAAATCGGACGTCGAGGAGATGCCGACATCGTTGCCGTTCAGATCAGTAGATATGGCGTGATGCATGATGCTTTAAAAACGCATTTTGAACGCAAAAGCAACTCGCAACGGGCCGCGATGCGAGTCGCAGAGGCGATGCTGGAACTTGGTCGCATATGGGAAGCAGAAGCGTGGGCAAGGTTAGCAGCATCACTGCCGAATGAACCGCTGAGTGATCTACGCCCTCGATATTTGGCGATTCGTTCAAAGTTAACGGCTGACGCTCCTTGGCAAACACAGGAAACGATGATCGGAGCGCAGATCGATTTGAGTGATTTACCGCAAGTCGATTGGGCGTTCATTCGGCCAAACAAACTCGCGTCCGACTCGCTCGGCGATGGCCAGTTTAATTTTCAGGACCAAGCGACTCAGCGAGGCTGGGTTCACACCTGCGAAATCGCCCCTGCTGCGGTCCAGGAAGGACATTGGATTTACCAAACCGTCGGTGGTGGCGTCGGCGTGATCGACTTTGATCTGGATGGTTGGCCCGACCTTGCGACCGCCATGCTAAACGGCACACCGCTGAAGGAGGACTCTTCGCCCAATCGGCTGTTTCGAAGCGTGAATGGATCTTTTGTTGATTGCAGTTCTCAGGCGAACTACGTTGACACTGGATTTTCACAGGGGATCGCGATCGGTGATTTTAACGAAGATGGCTTTCCGGACATCTTTGATGCCAACATCGGTCGAAATCGATTGTATCAGAATAATGGTGATGGAACCTTTCAAGACGTCTCGACTCAAGCGGGGCTGAGTGGCAACTCCTGGACGACATCCGTTGTCATTGCTGATATTAACAGTGATGGGATTGCCGATCTCTATGAAACGAACTACTGCCGAGGGTCAGAACCTTTTGAACGCGCTTGTCACAATAGCAGCGGGCGAATAACAACCTGTCCACCGCTCCAATTTGAGGCAGAAAATGACCGCGTTTGGCAAGGTGTTGGCGATGGAACGTTTATCGACGCAACCAGTCAATGGATGGACCAAACATCGCCAGGACGTGGTCTTGGCGTTGTCATTGGCTCACTCGATGAACGGCCAGGCTTGGATCTCTATATCGCGAACGACATGACGGTCAATCATTTATGGTCCGCCGACCAAAGCGCTGGTCAATTTCGGTTGGCAGAATCGGGAGCCATCCGAGGCCTTGGGTTTGATGGGAGGTCGATGTCTCAAGCATCCATGGGCATGGCGTCTGGCGATCCCGATGGCGACGGCGACATTGACTTTTTTCTGACGCACTTTTCAGACGATCACAATACTTATTACGAACAGATTTCCCCCGGTTTTTGGAGCGACCGTTCGTTCGTCGTCGGCTTAGCCGAGCCTTCGATGAAGCTCTTGGGGTTTGGGACGCAGTGGAGTGATTTTGATAACAATGGAACGTTGGAGCTGGTGATCGCCAATGGACATGTCGACAAACTCGAACAAAAGGATGCTGCCTATAGGATGCCGCCGCAATTGTTCGGGCGTGAACCGAGCGGACACTGGATCGAGCAGGACCGAAAGAAGCTGGGCGATTATTTTGAAGCCGATCATCTCGGTCGCGCCGTGGCTTTACTTGACGCCAATCGCGATGGCCTGATAGATGTTGCAATCACTCACCTGTATGACCCTGTCAGTTTGTTAATCAACCAAACGGCAAGTAGCGACTTCAAAATTGGCTTGGAGTTGAAAGCGACGAAAGGATCACGCGACGCGATCGGTGCTCGCGTCAGCATGATGGTCGGGTCGAGACACGTATCGGTTCACCTAACTGCCGGTGACGGGTATATGTGCAGCAATCAACGCCAACTGAACGTGGGTACTGGCCCTGCTGACAAGGTCAATAATATGGTCGTGACTTGGCCGTCTGGCACGGTCCAAGTAATCGGCACACTTGAAAGTGGAAAAGATTACGTGCTAGTCGAGGGCTCCGGCGATGTTTTCATGCATGGGAGTCTCGATCAATGATGTCCCCAGCGAGGCATTCTGTTCGCCAATCGCTTCGAATGGCTCGCCTATGTTTTGCAATCGTGTCCTGCTTTGCCTGTTTCGGATGCACACAACAAGATTCTGGGCCTTCGGTCGAAGAACTGAATCGCCGCCGCAAGCAGCGGCAAAAGGAAACGCTAGCCGACGTAGGCAATCCTCAAGAACGCCTAGAACTGGCGCAGTCGTTATTTGCCGATGGAAACATCGGTGGTGCCGAGGCTCAGCTGCGTCCGATTCTCATTGCACGGCCCAACCATCCTGCGGCTAATTTGTTAGCGGCCAAATGCGCTGCTGCCAACGGTCAAATGCTCGAAGCGATTACCATGCTTGACGCAATTGATAAATCCGATGCAATTGCCTACGCGGCGGCGTTGTGGCTATCCGGCCAATGGTTAACCGATGCGAAGCAGTATGACGCTGCGGAGCAAAAGTTAAAAGACTTGTTGCAATTTCAAGGCGACTCGAATCGAGTGCATCGTCGATTGGCAACACTGATGAACAATCAGGGTAGACGAATTGAGGCCGCTGTTCATTTGCGATCGCTAGCACGCAACGGTGATGTCAGCGAAAGAGAACTTTTTGCCATGAACGCGTACAGCGAAGAGTTCGTTGATGAGTCGATGCCAAAACCCGACTTTGGACCTGACTTGATTCCGGCCGCTTTGGTCCTTGCAAGACAATTGCGATCTGAAGGCAACCTGCCAAAAGCGGCTATTCTCATCGAACGCCTTGCGGAGGCTTTTCCTGCTTCGACGCAAATATCAGCTTTCCAAGGTCGCATCTACACGGAGCTACTTGATGATGAAAAAATAAGACAGTGGGCAAGCAAAACTCCCGTTGGAATCGAACGTGAACCAGAGTACTGGTCCGCATTGGGAAGCTGGGCCCAACGCGATGGTCGGCATCGTGAGGCCATTCGATGTTTCGGCGAGACGGTCAACCTCGACGAGACGGACCGCCAGTCTTACTTGGGACTTGCTCGATCACTGACCGTATTAGAAGACCTCGACTCAGCACAGCAAGCAAACGATCGATTTCAATTGCTTGATGAGTCCGCCGGGATTGCAAGAAAGCTTGGACGCGCTCCAGGGACGATAGAACAGTTGAATCGAATGGCCGAAATCTATGACCAGTTGCGAAGGCCATGGGAAGCGATCGCGTGGCGATCGGTCGCGCTTGCAACACACGGCAGCTCAGCCCCAGAGTCCGCTGCGCTCCGAAACCAACGAAAAGCGTTATCGATGCAAACGACTCCGACAGCTGATCAACGGTTCCAAACTTGTGGTCTCAAATTGGCTGATTGGCCGCTGCCAGAGATTGAAAACACGCACTCCAACACAGGCGCCGAACCCATCAATCGCGCCAGCATCACGCCGATGCTTTTGCAGGACGTGGCCGCTGCGGTTGGGCTGGAATTTCAATATGACAACGGCGACGACCCGGCCGACGATTCTCGATTGCTGCATCAATTGACCGGTGGCGGTATTGGAGTCGTTGATTTTGATTTAGATGGCTTTGTTGATCTGTATTTCTCGCAGGGTGGCGGAGACGCTTTCAACAGCTCAGGCTCCAAGCCAAATCAACTCTTTCGCAACCTCAGCGGCCAAATGTTTGTCGATGTCACGGCACTGGCCCAGGTCGGTGACTTGGGATACGGACAAGGTGTTGCCGTTGCGGATCTCAACCAGGACGGATTTGCCGACATTGCGGTCGCCAATATCGGTCCGAATATTCTTTACCTAAACAATGGTGATGGCACCTTCAATCGCCGCGTCTTGTCATTACCAATTGACGATGGTGGTTGGACGACGTCAATTGCTTGTGGTGATTTAAGCGGTGACCAGCTCCCCGAAATCGTCGAGATCAATTACATCGACGATCCGTCAGCGTTGACGATCGCCTGCACGCCAAAGCACGACATCTGCAATCCAAGTGTTTTTCGTCCTGCCGCAGATTGCGTTTGGAGTGTTGCGACGGATGGAGAAATTGCTCCGTGGAATGGTTGCCAAGAAATCGCGGCTAAACCTAATTATGGTTTTGCTGCCGTGATCGCTAATTTTGATTCAAAGGTTGGCAACGATTTATTCATCGCTAACGACACAGGGATCAATCACTTCTGGGTCAGTCGGAAAACACAGGACTTAAGCAAGTTTTCCTTAACGGAAATCGCTCAGGTTCTTGGGTGCGCCACCGGGGTGCTTGGGCAACGGCAAGGTTCCATGGGAATTGCCATCGGAGATTTTGACCGCAACGCCTGTCTCGATTTGTATGTGACCAACTTTTGGAACCAACCTCCCGATTTATATCTACAGCAAACCACCGGGTTGTTTATTAACGCCAATTCAAAGTATGGGCTCTACGAACCGGGGCGCCAGACCGTCGCGTGGGGCGCTCAAGCATCCGACTTCGACCGCAATGGATGGTTGGACTTAGCTGTACTCAATGGACATTTAGCCGACCATCGGCATCTTCAAGAACCGTTTGAAATGCGCCCGCAGCTGTTTCGCGGCGACCGCAACGGTTTTCAATCCGTTGAACCCAGCGGCACGGGACACGACTACTGGGCAACCGCAACTCTTGGAAGGACGATGGCAGTACTCGATTGGAACGCCGATCGCAAACCCGACCTAGTTGCGAACCATTTGGACGTCCCCGTCGCACTTCTCGAAAATCGCACTAGCGCTGCGAGCAGCATACAGTTGGAATTGGTCGGTGTCAGAAGCGAGCGTGACGCTATCGGCGCTACTGTGACAGTTAGCTGCGGCGACCAGAGCTGGGTAAGCTGGGTCACAGGAGGCGACGGATTTTTATGTAGCAATGAGCAAGTTATCGATATTGGTATCGGCGCTTACGAATCGATTGACCGCATCGACGTTCACTGGCCATCAGGAAAGTCGCAACGGTTTAGTGAATTGGCCGCAAACCATCGCTACTTGCTCGTCGAAGGTGATGACGATGCCTTCGGTCGCGAATAATGTTCATCAACATTCAAATGGAGACGAACCATCAAAAAGGGACGGGGACAATAGTGTTCAGCACTCCGCTTGCCTTGGGCCGCGAAGTGGCGAATGATAACGCCTTGGTCGCGTGATTTGATTTTGGTCAAGAGATACCAATCGGTAGGATTTGTTGACCGCGCAGCATCAATCGCAGGCAAAAATCGATTGCAATGCTCTTTGATCAATTCTTAGAGGTTGATCGATTTCCCCTCGTCGGATGGCTTCTGAATGTGGAACAGCGAACTACGTTTCTGATCGACAACAATCGAGTCGAGCAGTTGATGAAGCAGGTGGCATTAGGTCGCAAGGCATGGTTGATTGTGGGCAACGTTGAGGCGGGCGAGCAAACCGCGATGTTGATGAGTTTGGTGAGTAGTGCACGGCGTCATGACTTGGACGTATGGACTGAAGCAGTCACTTTCCGGCCTCACTGCAAACCATCGATAGCTTATCGTAGAGGGCGTGAAATTCCATTTTCTCGCAACGAGTAACGCTTTACGATCTACCGCCGGAGTAGCTCACCTTCGCCTTCGATGACAAGAAATCTGCCGTCAATTTCAAGATTATTAAAGACTTGAGTTTGTCCACTTGGCCAGCGCACTTCAACTCGATCAACGACGGAACAGTCGCCTAAGCCAAAGTGAATGACAGGTTCATTTGTGCACATATAGCCATCGCCGCCCATTTGCCAACCTGTCCATTGTTCGGCCCCCGCTTTGACTTGAACTTCGGCGCCGATCGCATCACGCTCACTGATCACACCGACCAATTCAATCTGAAGCCAATGCTGGTCTTTCGACTGATTTTCTAGCAAAGCAATAGGCGTATCGAGATGATTCGTCACCATGTCCATCCGTCCATCACGGTTCCAGTCTAAAAGAGCTAGCGTTCGACCAAGTTGTTCGATTTGCCAATAATCACCCCCTAAGGATGCTTCCTGGAGCGAAAACCCGTCCTCACTTCCTTTCAGCAACTGCGCCCGCATTCGAAATGGAACACCACCGTCCTTCGGTTCATAAACATGTCCGTTAAGGACTGCCAAATCCAACCATCCATTGTTATCGAAATCCATCGCTTGTGTGCCAAACCCTAGTACATCAAACGACGGCTCCGTCAGCCGAAATTTTAAAGCTTCATCTGTGAAATAGCCCGCCTGATTTTGAAGGAAAAGGTTGACGGGCTCGTGATAGAAATTGGTGACGTGAAGATCTAGCATGCCATTGCGATCAAAGTCACCTGCCCCGATGCCCATGCAAGCCTGACTGTTCCCACCTCGGCCGATGCTGCATCCTCGAATCACCGCCGACTCGACCAGTTGGTACTTATCAGACGATGCGTTAAGTGCTTTCTTGCTGGCCCAAAAGTGGTTCAGATCACCATCGTTGGATACGAAAACGTCATTTCCGTCGTGTCGGTCGAAGTTGGCAATCACTAGGCCAAGGCCAAATTTTGCTAAAACGCGACTTTCCGCATCATCGACCCAGGGCACAAATTGTCCATCTGGCAAGCATCGCCAAAAACGATCCGTTGCTGCGTTGAAACGCTGAGGCTGGCACGGGGGATCTGTGGTTTCACAACTGCCTGAGCGCGCGCGAGGATCATCGATATAGTTAATTTCGATGATTTCAGGTAAATGATCCCCGTTTAGGTCAGCCAGCGCTATGCTGGAAGTCCAGGCCTCCCACTGTGGAGTGATCAAATGACTTGCCTGAATAAAGGTTCCGTCTCCTTGGTTTATGTACATCACATTGGCTCCGATATTCGCGACTAACAAATCGGTAAACCCGTCTTGATTGACATCGCCAGCACAGACCCCTTGCCCATAGCCTCGATCGCCAGTCCCAGAAGTCTGTGTCACCTCAGAAAAAATACCGCTACTGCCGCAGCGGAATAGCTGATTTGCCTCCGAGCTCAACCGGTCGTTTGGCCGACCGCCGGATTGCACCACATATAAATCGGACTGGCCATCATGGTCATAGTCTAGAACTGCCAGTCCGCCACCATTGATTTGGTATGCATAAAGTTTTCCGCCGTCCAGTGGGAAATTGCTAATGAACTGAGTTTGTATTCCTGACTCCTTCGCCACATCTTTGAACTGGAGATTGTTGCTCCTTTGTACGACCGCTTTGGGTGGGCTCGATATCGCCTGGGCTTCCAAATCGGGCATTGGCCATGGTTCAATACTGAATCCCAATATTCTCTGGAGCCTCGCGTTACGAATTTGTTCAAGCGAAGCTTTCCGCTCCCAAGCGGCAACCGATGCATGCCGGGACTCCATTTCGTTAATTTTCTCGGTAAACTGACCTGCAAGTTGCGCCGAGTACATTCGCCAGGCGAAAGACTCCCAAGGCCGCACCATTTCATTAAGCTTGCTTGAAATCCACGCAGCGTCTTCGGATTTAGCGTCTCGCGCAATCCGGAAGATCTGGTCAAGCACGGCGAGACGTTCGCGAACCGATTCTGCCTGGTCATTTTTCCCCATCTCCTCGAGCGATCGAACCAATGAACGGAGTGATCCTCGATCGCTGGCATCGCGGCGAATGGCTTCTCCAAAAGCCCGGACAGCTTCCGCGTGTCGGTCGTGGAAGACTAGCCACTCGCCACATGCTCGCCAGTATTCAGGGTGCTGCTCGATGCCAGCAGGCAGTTTCATGAACCACTGGTTCAAGTCCTTCACTCGTCCGGATTCCGCGAGAACGCGTCCCCTAAACGCAGCGGCCGCTGCGCTACTCGGGTATTTGTCAGTGATTTTCGATAGCAGGTCGAGCACTTCTTGGGGGCTCTCAAGCATCGCAATGTAACGATATCTTGCGTTACCTAAAGCGAACAGATTGATCTCTGAAGGGTTGATGAGCTCATCAAAGGACGCCAGGGAACAAGGACCTGACAGATCGATCAAACTGAGAATCTCGTCTGGAAGCACCGCTAGCAGACGAATCAAGTGCAACACATGCTCACGCGTCTCGAATCTCCTTCCCTGGGCGTTCAGAAACTGTGCAAGCAGCCGTCGGACCGTCACGTTATCAGGAACTAGTTCGATGGCACGGTTCAGATTTGCTTCGGCGGCTTCATAGCCTCCGCCCCGTAAGTTCCAATCAAACGCCTTCACCAAAATCTCGCCCGCGTTGGGGATATCGATTTCAGCAAGTTCATTGGCAATCGCAGCTGCTTCCAGGTACTCGTTGAGCGACGAATGAATTTTCATCGCCAATGCCATGGCACCTTTGTCTTGTGGTGAAATAATTAACGCCCGCGTAAGCGTGTTAAGGGCCTCTTCGCCGCGTCCTTGCTGGTCTAGATTGTACGCAGCCTGTAACATGGAAGGGATTTGCTTCCGTGCGTCTTCGGGACTGGTTGCACCGCGGAAATAGCCGCCGGCAAAAACAAGAATAAGACCAAACGCGAAGATGGCTGCCAAGCATCCGATACCCCGCACGAAAGATGTTCTAAACACTGCAACAATTCCCTAAGGAATGATTAAACGTCCGCCTGCTTGCGTCAAATGATAATAAACTTAACGCTCTCGCCTCAATGGTCCTGGGGAACAACGTCGCAACATGCTCAAAAGTACCTATCATTCCGACTTCGACCCCTGTCCTTAATCTAAACATCGAAGCGCCCATGCCGGAAACATTCGCGTCATCGCAATCAGCGCTTCGCAATAGGAATTCCACTTCCCGATGCTCCCGGATTATCCCGTACTCAATCGCACTTTTTTGCACCTTGAGCGTCGTGGCAGGCTGCGTCCCTGAAATACAGGACAGCGAACAAACGGCGCAGGCTATGCCCGAACGAGTGATCGAAGTGACTGGAAACGATTATCAGTTGTATTTCCGGTATCCTGGAAATGACGGACAGCTTCATTCCGACGATGACCGCCATGGAACACAGGACATGATTGTCGTCGCTGGTGAGCATGTACGACTGCGACTACTGAGTCAAGATTTTATTTATACAATAGAAATTCCAGATGTTGAAGTATATGAGATGGCAGTGCCAGAGCTGGTTTTTGAAAGCCAATTCGTGGCGCCTGACATCGGCACTTTCCAAATCCTCGGCAGTCAGATGTGCGGCTATGACCATCCGGGCCTAATTGGGAAGCTCCTCGTAGTAACCGGAGCAAATTTCTCCAAGTCAATGAGCTCGCTTTCAACAATCCCCATTCATTAACCGTAATCGTTGGTCCCTATGCTAATAAAACAAAGTCATCTGGTTCTACTATTGTCAATGTTATTGCTTTGCTTGATCGGTTGCAAAAAAAACGACCAACTGGATACGGCTTCAAAGCCGATTGAAAATTCAAGCTCCTCGAAAGACACGCTAGCAACAGCTTCCGCGGACGATTTGAAAGTCCTTGGCGAGGTTCCTGCGTTTGCGTTGATTGACCAGAATGGCAATCCTTTTCAAAGCGAAGACTTGAGCGGAAAAATCTGGGTAGCTACTTTTATCTTCACTCGATGCGGATTGACCTGCCCGGCACAGACCGCAGCTTTCACGAAACTACAGGACCACCTCCGAAGTATAAATGGACTCGGCCGTGTACAGCTTGTTTCGATCACCGTAGACCCTGAATATGACACCCCCGCAGCGCTCACACAATATGGTAAGAATGCGGGAGCAGATTTCCAACATTGGCGGTTTCTAACGGGAGAGAGAAATCAAATATGGGATCTCAGCAAGGATGGATTTAAATTGCCTGTCGAGTCCGCACGAGACGAAGCGACAATTATCAACCACAGCCAATTATTTGTCTTAGTGGATCAAGAGTCTCGCGTGCGGGGCTACTATTCAGGCCTCTCCCCGGCTGCCAACCTGACCTTACAAAACGACATTCGATTGTTGCTCGATAAGGCAGATCCGGACTGGGTGAATGCTGTCGAAGACGTCTTCGCACCCACAGATGTAATGGCTCCCGCTTGGATGGCGGAGCGCGCGACGACCCAGAAAGCGAAATCGGCTGAATATGACGTATTCTGTGACTTCAAATTTGCAGATGAGGCCGTGCGGAGCGGAATCGTTTTCAAAGATCAAGTAGTCGAAGATGTAACTCGACTATTCAAGGCAGCTCATTACGACCATGGAACGGGTGTTGCCGTTGCGGACGTTGACATGGATGGCCTGCTGGACATCTACTTCGTATCTCAACTGGGGCCTAATGAACTTTGGAGAAACCTTGGCGATGGAAGGTTTGAAAATATCACCGAGAGAGCCGGCGTTGCCGCGGCAGACGGAGTATCAGTCGCGGCATCATTTGCAGACATTGACAATGATGGCGACGCAGATTTGTACGCTACAAGGGTTTGTGCCCCCAATCGGTTGCTTTTAAATGACGGAACTGGGCGTTTTGAAGATGTTTCGGAGGCCTCAGGCCTAGATCACATTGGGCATTCCTCCGCAAGCACGTTCTTCGATTACGACCGCGACGGATTGGTAGATTTGCTATTAACCAATGTGGGTAAGTATACGACCGAAGTACAAGGCGAAGGTGGATATTTCATTGCCTATCCGGCGGCATTCGCCGGCCACCTTCTCAGAGATCGCGATGAGAAAAGTATCCTCTTTCGAAATATGGGGAATGCGCGTTTTGAAAATGTGAATAACCAAGTTGGATTCGACGACGTAAGCTGGAGCGGTGACGCCACACCCATTGATGCTAATGACGACGGTTGGATTGATATCTACTTGCTAAACATGCAAGGTCACGATGAATACTATGAAAACCACAAAGGAAAGTACTTCACAAAGAAAAGTCGCGAGTTATTTCCCAGAACACCTTGGGGATCGATGGGTGTAAAGGTATTTGATTACAACCGTGATGGACGACTTGATCTCTATGTAACAGACATGCATACCGACATGGTCGAGGATTTGAGCCCAGAAAGTGAAAAAAACAAAATGCGGCGCAACCTTCCTTTGAACATGCTCGCAACGGACGGCAACCACATTCTAGGGAACGCTTTTTATCGTAAGGACGACAAGAATCAGTTCACGGAGATATCGGACTCTATCAACGCGGAAAACTATTGGCCTTGGGGGATAAGCGTTGCCGACCTAAATGCGGATGGATTCGAAGATGTTTTCATTTCGGCAAGTATGAGCTACCCTTACCGCTACGCCATCAACTCCGTACTGCTCAATGATCTTGGTAAGAAATTTCTTGATAGTGAATTCGTTTTGGGCGTTGAACCACGAGCAAAAGGTACGGCTCAGCCATGGATGCGGCTCGACTGCAGCGGGAAAGACAGTGGGTTAAATACATGTAAAGACTACAGTGGAAAGGTTCAGGTCTGGGGAGCTATAGGCACTCGAAGTTCCGTGGTTTTTGACATCGATGGCGATGGTGATTTAGATATTGTGACGAATGATTTCGGCGGAACCCCGATGGTCCTTATTAGTAATCTGAGCGAGCAGAAAGTTCTTAGATATTTACGGGTTCAATTAGTAGGAAAACAATCCAATCGCGACGGGCTCGGAGCGACGGTTGAAATCCATTTTGACGACAAGAGATTTATCTCTGTGAACGATGGCAAGTCTGGGTATTTGTCCCAGAGTAGCATGCCGTTGTATTTTGGGCTGGGAGAGGCGGACACAGTTGATCGCGTGGTCGTAAAGTGGCTATCAGGAAACGCACAAACGCTCGAAGGTCCGATCCTTCCGAATCAACTACTAAAAATTACTGAAGAGTGAGACGCGGAGTCTTTGAGTGAAAACTTATCTTGAGCTACTTAGGTCCTGTCAAGCAATGAATGGTCAGCGTCTTGCGAAGTCTACATTGCTGTTGATGTTTGCTTTAACATTGGCAGGAAGCGAAGGATGCAAGCGAGAAGACCATTCCTCCCTTCCGATTAGACCGAAAGCCTTTTTAAAGCCAAAAAAGGAAGCTCTTTCTTTGCTAGGGTATCCGTCGCAGTGGATTGGTTCAAAAACATTAACCGTTGCCCCAGGCGTCCATGTTCTGGGCGAGCTACACCCTAGTGCTGTCTTTGCGATCGAGACAAAGTTAGGCGTTGTGCTTATTGATAGTGGTGTCGATGAAGAATGCGGGCAACTGCACGAGAGCTTAATATCGGTAGGAATTCACTTTAGTAAGATCAGCCATGTTCTCATTACCCATGCCCACTACGACCATGTTTTCGGAGTTAATAAGATTCGCGCCCTGACAAATGCGGTTGTTTGCGCCGGATCCGAAGATTGCAAGGCACTGGGTGAGGCGGATGAAGACGCGTTGTTTTCGTTGTTCCCGCATCATCAATATACCGGTGGTAAGATTAAAGTCGATCGCGAGTTAAAAGATGGCGACATACTCGATTTTGGCGATGCGTCGATCGAAGTCATAAAGTGCGCCGGACATACACCGGGCAGCGTTTGCTACCTTTTAACGAAAGATAATCAGCGAGTTTTGTTTAGTGGGGATGTCATCGCTTCTCTGAACTTTGGACCTGCAACGTATCCGGTTCATATTTCGCCAAGCTTTCGAGGCGATGCGGGTGACTATCTAAATACAGTCAATCGTTTATTAGAAATAGAAGCCCCCGATTTGCTACTAACTGGGCATCCCCTACAGCAGACAAGATTGCAATCGATTCGCATGAATGAACAGAGTTGGCATGATCTTCTCGATCCAGCCCGTATCGAACTGGAAGAGGTCGTCCGCCAGCATCGTGATGATGGAGCTGACTTTCTAGACGCAACTCCCAAGAAAATCGAAAACAACCTGTTTTATTTAGGAATGCTAGATGGGATAGCTGTTTATGCAATCGACGATGGCGAATCGATTGTGGCCGTCAATGCTCCAGGTGGAAATCGTTTTGCGAATTTTTTCACTACTCAAAGAGGTTTGCTAGGCCTTGTACCCTCAGAACCCACAATCGTGCTGCTGACGTCCAACGCCGATAACCATTGTTCGGGGTTGGTTTCACTACGGGACGCTCCCATCGTTGTTGCTTCAGGGCTTGCAGTTGATGCAATTGCGAACGCAGGTATTGAGCGAGTTCGTTCAGAAGAGTCACTTTCGGAGCTGTTTTCATTTGCCATTGAACCCACACGATTGCATTTACCTCCTAATGAATCTTTGGGATACACGTTTACTGTTGGATCCAAACAAGTACTCGTGACACCCGCGGTTCCCCGTAACATTTCGATAGTATGGACCAATCGTCAAAGCGGAAGAGCGACAAGAAGTCCACTCCAGCCTCAGACGCTTGAATTGGCCGAAGCGTTACAATCGCCGAATACTTTCGCGGATAGCTACCAACAAGCTGTTCAGCAGCTGCAAAAATTCTCTCCCAACATCTGGCTGCCGTCTGTTCCGCTTAGCGGTCAAAATGCGAATCTATATGGTGATAGATGGAGCATCATCGTTGATTCTAATCTGGATCTAGCCCGAGCAGTTCGAAATGCGGAATAGTGGTGGCTCAGTGGTGGCTCAAAGCATGGGAACGGGAGAGCCGTCCTGCGAACACCACGAATGCCGGAGGCGAGATTCCGAACGAACAACTCCTCACGTTTGTAAGCGTTCGGCGTGACTAGCAGCGGGTAGGGAGCTTGCGGCGGCGAGCACGGCGCTGTTTGGTTTTTGCCGCGCGGGCCGCGTCTTCGAGTTGCCGGTACGTACGAATCGACTCCGGATG
>Ga0105050_10004829_pt1 | contig 17697 bp, 16 predicted proteins | sample FRY01_FD_78088 | JGI IMG/M metagenome (GOLD analysis project Ga0105050, IMG submission 78088) | Freshwater microbial communities from Lake Fryxell liftoff mats and glacier meltwater in Antarctica - FRY-01 | ecosystem: Environmental > Aquatic > Freshwater > Ice > Glacier meltwater ... | reverse complement strand
CGCCTCAACACCGGTCATGGCCTTCGGGGGACCATGCGCCCCACTGATTGTGTGGTCCGAGCAGGTAACCAGCGGCGGTGCGTCAGCCATCATGTCGGCGTGTGCAAGTGCCGCCGGAGTCTTCGCCACAGCACGGCCCGTGTCCGCAACCGGCGACAACGCGTTCACCCCGACCGTGGCCGCCAGCCGTGGCGGCACCGTCGTTGCGTGGAGATCCGACGCCGCCGATCAATACCACGTGCGTGCTGCCCTACGCCAGCGCAATGGATCGTTCACGGTGAGCGGCGACGTCTCGCAGGCGAGTGCGAGTGTGTTCGTGGACCCCGCGGTGACCATCGCGCCCACGGGAGACGCGACCGCAGTGTGGACGCTCTCGCGTGGCGCCGACCTCATCACACAGTCCGCAACACTGCCCGCGGGGGGCACGTGGGGCCGCGTGAATGATCTCTCGCGCGTCGGAGGCCACGCGCGAGGCGCGCAGGTGGCAACCGATGCATCTGGCGACGCGGTGGCCACTTGGGTGCGCAACGGCGTGGTGCAGGCAACCACACGCGTCGTCGGCCAGCCATGGGCGCCGCCGCGCGACCTGTCCGACGCCTCCATCACGGCCGGCGGCCCCCGCCTCTCGGTGAGCGCATCCGGCGCGGCGCTCGTGACGTGGCCGGCGGTGACCGGTACCACCGCCATCGCTCAGGCCACACTGCGATCGGCCGGTGGCGACTTCGGTGCCCCCGCCACCATCTCCGACCCGCGCTTCTCCGCCCTCGCGCCGCAGGGTGCCATCGGCGACGACGGCATCGCTCCCGTCGCGTGGCAGTGGCTCGATCCCACACTCGAGTCGTTCCTCGCACCCGCCGGTGTGACGTCGGCAACAGGCTTCGCCGGGTCAGACCAGCCCGGGCCCGCCATCGTCGTTGATCTTCGTGCGCGGCCGTCGAGCGTGCGCCCGGGACAACGCATTCTGGTGACATTTGGGCTCTCGGACCGCTCCCGGGTGCGACTGGTCATCACGCCGGCCTCGGGTGGCGCCGTGAAGGGAGCGCTCTCGGTGAGTGGTGCGGATGGCGCGAATGCGATCGCCTTCGAAGGCGGCCTCGGCGGTGCCTCGCTCGGGCGAGGGCGTTGGCGTCTTCGGGCCACGCCTGCCGGAGGCCTCAGCCGCTCGCTCGTCCTCGTTGTGCGATGATTTCCGCCGTGCCGCGCGCTGCCTCCATCACACGCGACCTACAGATTGACGGTGTCGGGCTCGCCACGGTGGGTGGCCTCGGACTCATCTTGTCGTTTCTGGTCATCGCGGACAGCGCCACGCGCATTATCGTGCCGTGGCTCATCGTGCTGGTTGTTCTGGGACTTGCACAGGTCGTCATCGGTGGCGGATGGCTACGCAACGCTGTGGACGACGCAGTACCGGCGCCCGCCGATCTCACTACCGAGTCGCCATCCGACCAGCTCCGTCGCGCGGGGCTCCCCACCGTGGTGGCCGCCGTGCTCCTTGCTCTCGCGCTGCTCGCCGTGCCGCCCTTCGCACCGATCGTCGCGGGTCTGGCGATGGGTGCGGCAATGACCGACCTGCGATCACGCAAGTGGATTCACGCAGATGAGCGGGCCCGCGGCGTCACCATAATGCGTGAAGCCACCCGCCTGCCGTTCGCCAATTCCCGAAAGCGCCTGTGGGTGCTGGAGGACGTCGCCTAATGGTGCCCCGAGTCGTAAATTCGTATGCAGTTTCCGAGCGAATCCCCCGCGATGCAGCCGGGAACTGCCACGTAATTTACGACTCGGGGCACTAGTTTTCGAACGGGTCGGCGGGACGTCCGTCGGCCGTCAGTTCCTCGATGGTCGCACTGATGCCATCGAGACGTGCCACGCACCAGGCCTCGAGCACCGCGCCACGCCGGAACAGCACGAGCGCCTGCTCCAGTCCCACGTCGCCCGCCTCCAGCGCGTCCACGCACTGTTCTAACTCCGCCATGGCCGTTTCGAACGCGGTGCCCTCCGGCACGTCGTCGGTCGTCGCGATCGTGACCCCGTCCAGCGATGCGCTATCTGTCATGCGTCCTCCTCATCAGCCCGCACCACCGCGGGCACCGTTCCATCCGCAAATGTCAGGCGCACGCGCCCGGCCGTCAGCGCGGCGTCAGCCGACTCAACGGCCCGACCGCTGGCATCGCGCACGAGGGCAAAGCCGTCCGCCAGCGGACGCTCGGGGTCACGCCCCACGCGCCGTGCTGCCAGCACCTTAAGGCGGGCACGCGCCGCAGACGGCACCGCCGACCCGGCACGGCGTCTCCGGGCTGCAAGAGCACGCAGATCGCGACCGGGAGCATCCGCCGCATCGCGCACCTCGCGTGCCAGACGTCGTCCCAGTTCCCGCACGCGCTCCCGCGGGCGACGGACAACCGCCTCGTGCGGTCGCATCAGACCCGGGCGGGCGGACAGCAACTCAAGGGCCCGGCGAGGGCGCACGGCGCAGCGGCGCGCTGTGCCCCTGAGGCGACGGCGCAGCGCACCCAGGTCCTCGTCGAGGGCCTCGCGGTCTGGCACCACGAGGTCCGCTGCCGCTGTTGGCGTCGCCCCCTCGGCATCGGCCGCGAGACAGGCCAAGGTCACGTCCGGCTGGTGGCCGATACCGACCACCACGGGCGTACGAGTTGCGCGAATGGCCCGCACGATCGTCTCGTCGCTGAACGGCAGCAGGTCCTGCAGTGATCCACCGCCGCGGGCGATGATGATGACGTCCACGCGTGGATCGGCGTCGAGCAGCGCGAGTGCCCGCACCACCTCATCAGCGCACGCGGAGCCCTGCATGGCGGCCTGCACCACGATCACCGGCACCGGCAGCCGCGCCGCGATGCGCTGCAGTACGTCAGCGCGCGCGGCGCCAGCCCGTGCCGTGATGAGGCCAATGCCGCGGGGCACGAACGGCAGCGCCCGCTTCAGCGATGGATCGAAGAGCCCCTCCGCCGCGAGTCGCCGTCGGCGTTCCTCGATGGTACGCAGGATCGCGCCCTCGCCCGCGGGCTCGATGCGGTGCAGGCGGATGATGAGTCGGCCGTCCCGCCGCGAGAACTCCGGGCGCGCCACGGCCTGGACGACATCACCATCGGCAAGGGCGTACCCCTGCCCCACATCGGTGGCCCAAGCGAAACAGTCCACGCGTGCATCCATACCGTCGCGCGGGTCTTCGAGACGAAACCAGAACATCCGGGCGCCGCGGCCCGACCGCAGATTCACCACCTCGCCGCGAATGTGCACGGTCCTCGTGTGCTCGCTCAGCACACGCTCCAGCGCGCTGACGACGTCGTCCACCTCGAACACTCGCGCAGTTGCGTCGTTGCCGCTCATGCCGCGATGATCGCAGCGGCTCCCGACGGCAGGCCTCAGACGGGCGGCGGCACCGACACGAGTACGGCCACGGCCACGAGGACCGCGAGCGCCAGTACCAGCTCGGCGCGCATGCTGATGCGAAGGGCCCCAAGCGACGCGGTGCCGCCCGGCGCGATGCCGAGGGCCGCACGCTCAAGACGCGGGTGCAGCACCCACCGGTTCCAAGCCGCCACCGCCAGCATGACGGCGAATATCGCCAGCTTCACGACGAGGGCCGCGCCGTAGGCCGTGGTCCACAGCGCGCTGGGCGACGGCAGTTCCGCCAGCGCGCGGTACACGCCGGTCACCACGAGCACCACCACCGCGGCCATGGCTACGGCTGAGAACCGCACCACGATGCCGGCGCCAAGTCGCACGCGGTCGTCCGGCGCGAGGGCACGAAGCAACGGGATTGCGAGAACCGCGAGCATGAGGATGCCGCCCAGCCACACGGCTGTCGCCCAGCCGTGCAACACGTCAAGCATGATGCCCAGCGTGGCATCCGTTCCCGTGGACGCGTGACCCGACCACGAGAGCACGATGGCCCCGATGACACCCGGCGCGACCAATGCTGTCGCCCGGGTCGCTCCCGGGGATGGCGAGGCGTCCCCCCGGCGCACGATGACGCCAGCCGCCGCCGCGATGCCCGCCAGAATGGCGAGGCCCACCCATGCCGTTCCCCATCGGGTGTCCCCGAGCAGGGTGCCAAGGCCTGCCGTGCCGATCCCCAGCCGGGCCGCTTGCGCCGGAAGCGCCATGGCCAGACCCGCCAGCCAAGAAATCTCGAGTGCCCACCAGACCCGCCACCACGCGCGAACCGGTGCATCCGCGGCGAAGGCGGAGCGGGCGCGGCGCCCATCAGCGTCCACATCACCGGGCGGCGCAATGCCGCCCTGCCTCAATGCGGTGCCCAGCACCCACTCGCGAGTGACCGCCATTCCGAGCGTCCCGAGCACGCCCAGCAGCACCAGCAGGCGGGCGACGATTCCCACCAGACCAACGCCATCGGACCCGCGGGGAGCGATGGGTGGTGCCACCGGTTCGGCGGATCGCACCACCAGTGCCCGGGTACCCGCGATGGGGTGCCCGTCTGTGGCCAGAACCGACCACACCGCCCGATAGGTGCCCGCCCCATCGAAGGGCACCCCCAGCACGATGGCATCGGGATCATCGGGGTCCACCCGTGCCAATGATGCACGCGCGCCGTGGGGACCAACAACGGTGCCCGATGCAAGCGCCTGCTCCAGCGGCGTGCCAAACGGTATGCGCAGAACCGACGGCGCGGTCGCTATGGGCGCCCCCGCGGCCAGCGCCGTGCCGCCCAGCGCCACCACCAACACAAGCGTAATGAGTACCCGTCGCATCAGGTTCCGAAAAAAGGGGCAAGCAGGGCGATATTCATCACGAGTGCCATCCCCGGGTTCACGCCCAGGGCGATGATGATGATCGCCGGCGCCATGGTGATGCCCGGCGAGGGAGTCCGCCGCCGCACGCAGCACCAAGGCATCGCCCGGCAGCGCTTGAGCGGCCCTGGGCGCTAACCCATCATCCGTCGGGCCGGCCGCTCGTGCCCGAATCGCTCGATGGTCTACCACGACGCGCGAGGCTAGCCGATTGCCATTTGGCCACCGTGTCGTGACCGACGCCCACCGGCACCCGTTCCTGACCGGCAGCCCGGTCGGCGAACATCAAGCCATCAGGCGTAGCCACCGTGCGCGGGACGGTTCCGGGGGCCACAGGCCCCGACTGCGCCACCACCACCAACCGGATCCGGGGCGCTCGCCCTCCGCATGACGGACGGTCGTCCCACTCGGTGTCGGCGGTGCCGGGTCTACCATCGCACCGTGGCGGACGAACCGACGACCACGCCCCGCACTGGGGTCTTCGCACGCTGGTGGCGTGCACTCACGTCCGCCCGCGGGTTCCGCTGGCTGGCGGGCGTCACCGTGGGGATGCTCTGGATCATCTTTCCGAGTGGCGGGTTCGTGCGACTGTCGGGATCCGGCCTCGGCTGTAGCGACTGGCCCATGTGCAACGCCGGCGGCATCGTCCCCGCCAATACCTACTACGCCTGGATCGAGTTCTCGAACCGGCTGCTCTCGATCATCGTCGTCGTGGTGGTGCTCATCGCAGGCGTGGTGGCCTTCAAGGCGGTGGGCTCGACGCGCGCAATGCGCATTGGAGCGCTCGTTGCGGCAATCGCCAGCATCGGGCAGATCCCGCTGGGTGGCATCACGGTGCTGTTCGACCTGCACCCGCTGCTCGTCGGGTCGCACTTCGCGCTCTCGCTCGTCGCGCTGGCCGGTGGGGTCGTGGCGTTCCTCGAAGCCGCCGACGTCGTGCACGGCACGACCCGAACGGTGTCGCGCGGGACCGCGTGGCTCGCCGTGCTGTGGTCGGCCGCGCTCAGCACGGTTGTGGTCACCGGCGTGCTGGTGACCTCGAGCGGTCCGCACTCCGGCGACGCATATGTCATCAAGCGGTTTTGGGTACTCGACACGGCGATGTACGTGCATTTGCGGGCGGTGATCGCGCTGCTCATCGTGGGGGTCATCGTGGCGTGGATCATCCGCGGTCGGCGCACCGACCGCGGCCTCATGGTGCCCGCCCTCTTGTTCATCCCGGTCTTCATCGCCCAGGTGATCATCGGGGAGGTGCAGTGGCGCAACCACCTGCCCTGGGAGGTGGTGCTGGCCCACGTCACCGTGGCCGCTGCGGTGTGGGGGCTGGGAGTGGCCATCGCGTGGCGCCTCATGCACCCCCTCGCGTCAGGCACCCCCGACTAGCGCCGTCGCCCCGATGCAGACTGCTGGCAGGGAGTGCAGCGCTCGGCATCCGGAACGATCTCCAGACGGGCATCCGCAATCCGCTCATGGCAGTCCACGCAGATGCCGTACTCACCCCGCGCTGCGGCGTCCGCCGCGCGTCTGAGCCGCTCCTCCGCGTATTTCAGCCGCAACGCGGCCTGCAGCTGGCGCTCACGGGCGTCGGCGTCGGTCGCCGCCTCCGCTGGATGGTGGTGCGCATCGCTGGCCCCGCCACCATCCGCAGCCAGATCGCGGGCCTCCGCACGCTCGTGCGCCTCGTGCGCGAGCCGCACGAGGCGGGTCTGCTGATCCTCCTTCGGCATGGGCTGATCGTAGTGGCGCGCCCACCACGTGACGCCCCGCCGATACTGCCGCTACGGTGACGCGCGTGACTGATCAAGCTGTTATGACGCGGGACCTCGTCCGGGAGTACAAGGGCGGCATCAGGGCTGTGGACGAGGTATCCCTGAGTATTGAGTCCGGGGGCATCTTCGGGTTCCTCGGCCCCAACGGTGCGGGCAAGAGCACGATCGTGCGCATGCTCACCACACTGCTTCGCCCCACCTCCGGCACCGCCATCGTGGCGGGGTATGACGTGGTGAAGGAGCCCGATGCGGTGCGGCGACGCATCGGCGTGGCGTTGCAGGATGCCGCGATTGACCCCTACATGACGGGGCGCGAGTTACTGCGCCTGCAGGGTGTGTTGCACGGCCTGCGCCGCGCGGAATGCCGCGGCCGCGCGGACGTGCTCCTCGGGCGGCTGGATCTCGAAGATGCCGCCGACCGCCGAGTGGCGACCTACTCCGGTGGCATGCGGCGCCGCCTGGACCTGGCCCTGTCGCTCGTACACGAGCCGGTCGTATTGTTTCTGGACGAGCCCACCACCGGCCTCGACCCGGTCTCCCGCGTCACCCTGTGGGAGGAGGTGCGCCGCCTGAACCGTGAGCACGGCACCACGGTGTTTCTCACCACCCAATATCTGGAGGAAGCCGACCAACTGGCTGATCGCGTGGCCATCATTGATGGTGGTCGCATCGTGGCCGACGGCAGCCCCGCGGAACTGAAGGCCCAGATCGGCTTCCCCATGCTGTCCGTCGTGGCTGCCGACGGATCCACGGCCGACGACGTGCGCCGCGTGCTGGCGGGCTTCGGCGAGATCGTGCCCGGCGGGCGCGAGGGTGGCGCATCCGTACGCTTTCCCGGTGGGTCGGCGGCAATGGCCGATGCCGTTCGTGCGCTCGACATCGCAGGGGTCCGGTTCGCCGAGATTGACCTCGCCGAGCCCACCCTCGACGACGTGTTCCTCGCGAGCACCGGCCGCCACCTCGAGGGCGGGGACGACGCCGCGGCATGAGTCACACCGCCCTCGCCACGCGACAGACGGCCGCCCTCGCTTGGCGATCGATCATCACCACCATGCGCCTGCCGCAGGCTTGGTTCCCGGCGCTTTTTTTCCCGCTCGTGCTCATGGCCATTTTTACGGCCTCATTTGGCGGGGCGCCGGGCAACATCCCCGGGTTCCCACCGGTGCGCGGGTTCCTCGACTTCGCGGTCTGCGGGGCCATCATCCAGGGCGTGCTCATCGCTGGCACCAGCGCCGGAGCTGCGTTCGCCACCGACATCGAAAACGGCTTCTTCGACCGACTGGTGGCCTCCCCCACCTCACGCGTCGCAATCCTCACCGGCCGACTCGGCGCATCCATTGCGCTGGGGGTCGCGATGGCACTGCTCTTCATCGGGATCGCCGCCATGTTTGGCGCACAGGTGGACGGCGGGGTGATGGGGATCATCGTGGTGGTCATCATCGCGGCGCTGTTTGCGGCCGCCGTTGGCGGCTTGGGTGTGTACCTGGCCATCCGCACCGGATCCAGTGAGGCCGTGCAGGGGACGTTCCCCCTGTTCTTCGCGCTGCTTTTTTTCTCGTCGGCGTTCTTCCCGCTGGACACCATGGTGGGCTGGTACCACACGGTCGCCGCCGCCAACCCCATCACCTATCTGGTGGAGGCCATGCGCGACGAGGTCATCGGCGGGGCCACCGTGGGGACGGCCCTCAGCGGAATCGGCATCGCCCTCGGGCTGGCCTGCATCACCGTGGGCGCATCGGCCGTTACCCTGCGTCGTAGCCTGCGGGTGGGCTCATGATGAAGGGCCTCGCCGTGAGCTTTGGCCTCGCCGGACGCAACCTGCTGCTGGTGCGCAGGGTGCCATCGGTCTTCATCCCGTCGTTGGTGATGCCGCTTTTCATCCTCATCGCCACAGCCGGTGCATTCCACGGCATTGGCGCCCTGCCGCAGTTCGCCGGTGCCTCGTACCTCGCATTCACCATCCCGATGGCGGCAACCATGGGCGCCGGCTTCGCGGGCATCAACTCGGGCATGACGCTGGCACGCGATTTGGAAGGCGGCTTCTTTGACCGGCTTCAGGCGAGCCCTGCACCCCGGATGGCGCTGATTGCCGGACCGATGTTCGCGGCCCTCGTACGCAGCGTGTTCACCACGACCGTGGTGCTCATCGCCGGAATGATCGGCGGAGTGTGGCTCCCCGGCCTGTGGGCAACGCTCATCATCTACGCCTTCGCGCTCTTGTTCGGCGCCGCGGCATCGTGCTGGGCCATCGGCGTGGCGCTCAGGACGCGCACCATTCAGGCCACCCCCATCATGCAGTTGGTGGTCTTCCTCTCCGTCTTCATGTCCGTGGCGTACGTGCCCGTGGACGCCCTGCACGGGTGGCTCGGCCACGTGGCCACCTACAACCCGGTCACATACATCCTGACCGCCTCACGGGCAGCGGAACTCACCGGGTCCGTCATCTGGAGCGAGACCTGGCCCGGGGTTGTGGCTGGCGGCGCCCTGCTCCTCGCGCTCGCGGCCTGGGCGCTCGTGCCACTGAAGCACCTCGCGCGACGCTAGCGTCGCGCGCGTCCAGCACCGCGAGTGGGGCCATGTCGGCGGGAATGCCGCTTCCAAACGTCCGGACCGACCACGACCGCAAGAGCGGATACCGGCGGTCTGTAGCGTTGCCAGTCGTCACCGACGCCCACACTGAACATGGAGACCGCATGTCGTCGTCGCTCTTCCCGCCCCAGATGGTCGTACGCAGCCGGATGCTCTACTTGACTTGGGTTCCCGAGGACACCGACGCCGTACGCGGCCTCGTCCCGGCCGAGCTGGAGCTCTCCGACAACGCCCAGTGCTTCATCAACCAGTATGTGGTGGATTCGGCCGATCACACGTCCGAGTTCGAGCCCTACTCGCTCACCTACGCGGGACTGGACGTGAAGGGTCAGGACTCGCCGCAGGGCATCTCCGGGCGCTGGTGGACCCACTACATCAACTCGAATGCCGACATGACGGAGTACGCGGCTGAGCGTGGCGTACCCGCGCAGGCGGGCGGCGAGACCGTGCTTGAGGTGAAGGACGGCGTGTTGACGGCCACCACCTCGCAGAACGGCACGCCGCTCATCCGCACGACCGCCACGGTCGGGGATGACATTGCCGCCATCGGCCGGGGGCAGCTGAGCTACCTCACCAAGGTCGATGGCCAGCTCACCCGCGGCCTGTATCCGTTCGTGGCCTCGCTCGCCGCTGACTGGCAGGTGACGAACATGGAGTTCCTCGACCCCTCACACCCCATCTACGCGCTGCGCCCGGCGAGCCCGCTCGAGGTGACGTGGGGCTTCTATTCGAATGACGCCGCGTTCTGCTACCCGGGTGGCGAAGGCCCCGTCCAGGCCTAGCTCGCACGCCGACAGAGGTTCCGATCAGCCGAGTGCGTTCGGAACCTCTGTCGGCAACCCGGTGAGTGGTGCTACCAGGGCATGAGTTACGAACCCGCCCGGGCGCCGCACGCTCACCCTGCGTCGGTTGCGCGGGCCACAATCGCCAGCGTGATGCTCACCATCTGGTCAATGTCCACGATGCGGATGCGCTCGTTCGGTGTGTGCACCGCCTTCATCGCGTTGCACAGGTTGACCGAGGGGAACCCGTTGACCAAGAGCGCATTGACGTCCGACCCGCCGCCGGAGGCCACAAATCGCGGCAGAAGACCACAGTCCTCAAGCGCAACCCGTGCCATCTGTACCTGAGCGGCATCCTCGTCAAGCGCGTACCCGGTGAAGTGGTGCTCCACGCGCACCTCCACGTCGCACTCGCACTCGGTTCCCGCCCACGTGAGGGCGTCCACCATGGCGGTCAACTGACGGTCGAGCGCATCGGGATCACGCGATCGGCACTCACCCGTCACGCTGCACACCTCGGCCACCACGTTGTCGGCCGACCCGCCGTGCACCGTGCCCACGTTGGCGGTGGTCATCTCGTTAATGCGGCCGAGGGGCATGGCTGCGATGGCCCGCGACGCAGCCACGACCGCGCTCCTGCCGAGTTCCGGCTGGATACCCGCATGGGCCGCCACACCGCGGAAGGTTGCCTCAATCTGCTTGTGGGTGGGTGCCGACGTGACGATTCCCCCGAGCTCGCCGGTGTGGTCGTACACGAACCCAAACCGCGCGTGCAGCACCGACGGGTCGAAGTAGGCCGCGCCCTTAAGGCCCACCTCCTCGCACGGGGTGAACACCAACTCGATACCGGCGTGCGGGATGCCATCGCGCACGATGCAGTCAATGGCGTGCAGCATGACGGCCACCGCGGCCTTGTCATCGCCGCCAAGAATCCCCTCATTGCGGTTGGTGAGCCACTCCCCCTCCTGCACCACCTGAATGGGCGCAAGCAGGGGCACCGTGTCGAGATGGGCGCAGAACATGATGGGCGTGCCGGTGGCCGTGGGCGGGAAACGCCCGATGATGTTGTTGCACCCTGCTGCAGCCACCATGGTGGCTGCGTCGTCCTGTGTGACCTGTGCACCCATGCGCTCGAGCTCGCGGATGACGACCTCTGCAATGGCGTGCTCCGCGCCCGACGGCGAGGCGATCTCACACAGACGGACAAAGAGCGTGCACGCCTCGCTGAGATTTGCGGTCACGCCGCGTGCACGGATTCCGCCTCACCCTCGCCGCCAACGACGGCTGCTCTGCGGACGGCAGCGCCGATGAATGCGGCGAAGAGCGGCTGCGGCCGGGTGGGCCGGCTCTTGAACTCGGGGTGGTACTGGCTGGCCACGAAGAACGGGTGATCGGGCAACTCGATGCACTCCACCAGACGTCCGTCGGGCGATCGGCCGCATGCAACGAGCCCGGCGGCCTCCAGCCGCGGGCGCAGCACGGGGTTCACCTCGTACCGGTGGCGGTGACGCTCCTGGATGCTGTCAACGTCGCCGTACAGACCACGGACGAGCGTGCCCTCGACCAGCGACACGGGGTCGGCGCCCAGGCGCATGGTGCCCCCCCGCTCCTCGATCTGACGCTGCTCGGGGAGCAGGTCAATGACCGGGAAGGGTGTCTCCAGGTCGAACTCGGTGGAGTTGGCGCCGTCCATGCCGCACACGTTTCGCGCGAACTCGATGACCGCAACCTGCATGCCGAGGCAGATTCCGAGGTACGGCACGCCCTCCTCGCGCGCAATGCGGGCGGCCTCGATCTTGCCCTCCACGCCGCGCCCGCCAAACCCACCGGGAACCAGCACCCCGTCGGCAGCGCGCACACGGTCGGCCAGATCCTCGGCGTCGGCATCCACCCAGTCAATCTCCGCCACCACGCCGTGCAGAAGACCCGCGTGTTTGAGGGCCTCGTACACCGACAGGTACGCGTCATGTAACTGCACGTACTTCCCCACGAGGGCGATCCGCACGATGCCGCTGGCGGCCTGCAGGCGATCAACCAGCGCGCGCCAGTCATCCAGCTCGAGCGGCCCCGAGATGTCCAGACCGATCCGCTCGGCCACAACGCGATCGAGTCCCTCCTCCTCCATCATGAGCGGCACCATGTAGATGTCGGCCGCGTCCACGGCCGAGATGACGGCCTTGGCCGGAATACCGCCGTACAGCGCGATCTTGTCCCGCACCTCGGGCCCCAGCGGGCGGTCAGAGCGCAGCACCAACACGTCGGGCTCGATACCGATTCGCCGAAGTTCGTTGACGGAGTGCTGGGTGGTCTTGGTCTTCAACTCGCCCGCGACCCCAAGGTACGGCACGAGCGTGACGTGCACGAAGGCCACGCGATCCCGGCCCTCCTCATTGCGCATCTGGCGAATGGCCTCGAGGAATGGCAGCGACTCGATGTCGCCCACCGTGCCGCCGATCTCGACGATCACGACGTCGGCATTGCTCGACGTGGCCACCTGGCGGATGCGGTCCTTGATCTCGTTCGTGATGTGGGGAATCACCTGCACGGTGGCCCCGAGGAAGTCGCCGCGGCGCTCCCGCCGGATGACCGCGTTATAGACGCTGCCCGTGGTGATGTTCGACGTGCGCGTCAGCGACTCATCGGTGAAGCGCTCGTAGTGCCCCAGATCGAGGTCCGTCTCGGCCCCATCTTCGGTGACGAACACCTCGCCGTGCTGAAACGGGCTCATGGTCCCGGGGTCCACGTTCAGGTAAGGGTCGCATTTCTGCAGCGCCACCTTGAACCCACGGGCCTTCAGCAGGGTCCCGAGAGACGCTGCCGTGATGCCCTTGCCCAGCCCCGATACCACGCCCCCCGTGACGAAGACGTAGCGCTCACCATGCTCACCCACTGGACTGGCCTCCCGGACGTTCCTCACACCGTACGGGAGGTGAGCATACGCCTCGGTGCGGGGGCTGCCCGTTCACCGGCCCCGGCGGGCCAGCACCTCGCCGGCGTGTGCCCGAGCAGCCTCGTCGTCGGGCGATGCACCGAGCATGCGGCACATCTCGGCAACCAGATCATCGCCCTCGACGGGCTCGATGGTGGTGACCGCCCGGCCATCGTCGGTCACGCCCTTCACCAGTCGGTAGTGGCGATCGGCGGCGGCGGCCACCTGCGGCAGATGGGTGATAACCATCACTTGGCGGCCCATCGCAAGCGCTGCGAGGCGATCCCCCACGATGCCCGCGGTCACACCGCCAATGCCCGCGTCCACCTCGTCGAAGATCCAGGCCACACCGGGCTCGGCGGCGGCGGCCACCGAGTGCAGGGCCAGCAGCACGCGCGACAACTCACCTCCGGATGCCGCATCAGCCAGAGGGGCCTCCGGCAGCCCCGGGTTCGCCCGCATCATCAGCGAGACACGGTCCGCCGGCACCTCCGCGTCATCCCTGATCACCTCAACCCGCAGTGCGGCTCCAGACATCGCCAGGTCCTGCAACTCGGCCTCCACGGCCGCAGCCAGTCGCGGTGCCGCCTCCGCCCTGGCAGCGTGCAGCGCATCCGCGAGTGCCCGCGCCTCGGTCACCAACGCGTCACGCTCCGCCTGCAGCACGTCGTCACCCGACTGCCCGCCGGCCAAGGCATCAAGCGCAGCACGCGCCTCTGTCGACCGCGTGATGACCACATCCGTGCCCGGGCCGTACCGACGCGCCAGCGTGGAGTACCCCTCAAGCCGCCCCTCCACCCACTCCAGCCGGCCGGGCTGGGCCTCCAGATCTGCTGCGTAGCGCCGCATCCCAATCAGCGCCTCCTGCAGCGCGACTGCTGCTGCGGTCAGGTCTCCGAGCACCTCACTCAGCGTGGGGTCCAGCTCGCTCGCCCGCTCGATGGCCCTGACCGCGCGGCCGGTGGCATCAACCGCACCGTGCTCGTCGCCGTCCAGCAGGTTGAGGGTCGTGGCCGCAGCCTCGGCCAGAGCCTCCACGTGTGCCAGACGCGCGCGCTCGGTGCGCAGCGCGGCCTCCTCGGCAAGGTCAGGCCCCACGGCATCCACATCGGCCACCAGCTGCTCGAGGGCCTCGCGCTCGCGTACCGCCCGCTCGCGCCCCGCGCGTGCGTGCGCCACCGCCCCGGTCAGCACGACCAGACGTCGGCGCATCCCCGCCAGACGGCGCGAATCAGTGGCCACACAGCCACCCGCGAATGCGTCGAGGATCGCCATCTGCGCGACCGGCCCCACCAGGCGGCGCTGGTCGTGCTGGCCCGACAACCTCACGAGCCCACCGATGAACGCGGCAACGGCATCGCGCGATGCCACCTGACCATCTACCAGCGCGCGCGCCCGGCCCGTGGCGGGCACACGCCGCGCCACGACCACCTCTGAGTCGTCCTCCGCCAGTTCACGCACCTGCAGTGCGGGATCATCGGGGTCAAGGGCGTCCCAGAACCCCGGGGGTACCACGATCGTTGCCTGCACAAGCGCGAACTTCGCGCCTGGGCGAACCGCCTTCTGATCAACCGGCGCACCGGCGAGCAGGCCGAGGGCGGTGGCCACCACCGTCTTGCCTGCGCCGGTCTCGCCCGTGATGGCCGTGAGCCCCGCACTGGGCTCGATATGCGCGCGCTCGATCACGACTAAGTCGCGGATCTCGATCTCGCGGATCACGTGCGCCCGAACTTCTCCCGGTACCGGCGAAAGAACGACGACTCGGGGAAGATCGCCAGATGCACTTCCTGACCCCCCAGCCCCACGGTCACCGACCGCCCGGGTGGAAGCTCGCCAATGCGCACCCCATCGGCGAGCACGTCGCACGGCGCCACCACCGCGCTGTTGGTGACCGTCAAAGACTCCTCGGGCGCCAAAATGAGCGGCCGGGTGTCCAGATGGTGGGCGGCGATGAATGAGATGACAAAGCACCGCGCGCGCCACGACACCGTTGGCCCGCCGGCCGCGAGGTTGTAGGCGGTTGATCCCACCGGTGTGGAGCAGATGAGCCCGTCGCAGCGGACGGTGGCCACCGGCTCACCATCCACTGAATACGACAGATCGGCCAGCCGCGATTCGCCTCCCCGAAGCAGTGCCAGATCGTTGACGGCATCAATCGTGCCGCCGGGCCACTGCGCGCGAAGGGACGGCAGACCAAGCGTGATGTACTCGCCGTTGAGCGCGCGGGTGACGCCGCGCTTTAAGTCGGCCTGCTCGATGCTGGCGAGGAATCCTACGCGCCCGAAGTTGACGCCCACGACCGGTGCCCCGGTCGTGGCCTCCACCGACAGGGCCCGAAGGATGCTGCCGTCCCCGCCCAGCACCAACACCAGATCTACCCCGCCCGGCCGCAGTTCCGCACCGGTCACCATCTGGCGCACCGCGAGCGGTGGGTGCTTCGCCTGTTCCTCGGCCGTGGCCAGCACCTCCACGCCGTGGGCGTCGAGAATGGCCAGAACGGTGGGCATGACCCCGGCCGTCACCTCGGCGGCACCGTGGGTGAGCACAAGCACGCGCTCGGCGCGGGTGCCAGCCACCTCGCTGATGGGGCGGTCCGCCTGCATCAGGCGACCCCCGCCATGACTGCGGCATCCACCGCGGCGGCGACATCAATGACCGGGTCAGGCCGCGCCGGCCCGTCTGCGAGCAGGAAGATCTCGCGGTTGCCCTTCGGACCGGGCGTGCCGCTGTCCGCCACACCGGCCACATGCGCGCCGGTGGCACGCATCGCGTCGGCAACCCGCATCACGGCGCCATGGCGCAGCGCGGGGTCGCGCACCACCCCGCCCGTGCCCACGTTCTGTTTCCCCACCTCGAACTGCGGCTTGACCATCACGAGCGCACGGTAGGCCGGGTCGAGGCACGCCGCCACCGCGGGCCACACGAGCGACGACGAGATGAACGACACATCCATCACCGCAAGGTCCGGAATACGGGGCAGCATTGATGGCTTGAGGGTGCGCGCATTGGTGCGGTCGAGCACGTCCACCCGCGGGTCCTGGCGAATGCCCCACGCGAGTTGGCCGTAGCCGACGTCCACCGCAATGACGCCCGCGGCACCCCGCTGCAGCAGCACATCGGTGAACCCACCGGTGGAGGCCCCCACGTCAATCGCCTGCGCACCCGTCACATCAACGCCCAGGGTGTCAAGCGCCTGCGCGAGCTTCAAGCCCCCACGTGAGGCGTAGTCCGGGCCGGAGTCGGCCTCGATCACGGCATCGTCGCCTACTTGCGATCCCGGCTTGACCGCCGCGCTGCCGTCTACCCGCACGCGACCGGCCATCACCGCCGCGTGTGCGCGTGTGCGCGTGGGGAACATGCCGCGCTCAACGAGCGCCGCGTCCAGTCGCTGACGGGCCACGCGGGGCATGCTAGCGAGCCGCGCGTTCCCCCACCACGGTCACCATCGCGCCACGATGCGCGTCAGCCGACGGCGCGGTCGCGCAGGAAGTCGAGGGCAACAGCGGCCGTGGCGGCAGGCGTCACACCGGCGTCCGCCAGCAGCAGGTCGCGCCTGCCGTGCTGGATGAACCGATCAGGAATGCCGATGCATTCGATGCGTGCGGGCGATCCCGGCAGGGCCTCCCTCACCGCGCTGCCGAACCCACCCTGCAGCGCGTGGTCCTCGATGGTCACCAGTAGCTCATGACTTTCGGCGAGCGCGGAGAGCAACTCCACATCAAGCGGCTTGACGAAGCGTGCGTTCACCACGGTGGGCGAAATGCCGAGCGACTGCGACACGATTTCGGCGGCTTCACGTGCCACCTGGACGCCATATCCGTAACCCACCAAGGCCACGCGCGACCCCTCGGTCAGGATCTCGGCCTTCCCCAGCGGCAGCACCTCGGGCCGCTCGGGCAGCACCGCGCCCACCCCGTTGCCGCGCGGATACCGCAGCGCCGAGGGGCCGTCGAGCCGTAGCGCGGTGTGCAGCATGTGCACCAGCTCGGCCTCGTCCTTTGGCGCCATCAGCACCATGCCCGGAATCGGCCTGAGATAGGCGATGTCGAGCATGCCGTGGTGCGTGGGGCCGTCGTCGCCCACCAGGCCACCGCGGTCAATCGCGAACACCACGGGGAGTCCCTGTAAGGCAACGTCGTGAATAATCGGGTCGAACGCGCGCTGCAAAAACGTGGAGTAAATGGCGCATACGGGGCGGTACCCCGCAATCGCGAGGCCGGCAGCAAACACCACGCCGTGCTGCTCGGCGATGCCCACGTCGTACATGCGCTCGGGAAACCGTTCCCGCATCAGGTCGGTGCCAGTGCCCTTGGGCATGGCGGCGGTGATGGCCACCACGCGCGGGTCTTTCTCGGCCTCGTCCACCAGTGCCCGTCCGAACACCGCGGTGTACGACGGCGGGCCGGGCTGTGACGGGCTCGATGCACGCCCACTCGCCACCGCGAATGGCCCCGAGCCATGCATGGCCTCGCCATCCGACTCGGCCGGGTCGTATCCGCGCCCCTTCTGCGTGTGCACATGCAGCAGCACCGGCCGCTCGAGGTCGGCGGTGCGCTTCAGGGCCCCGCGCACTGCATGGATGTCATGGCCGTCAATCGGGCCCAGATATGCAAAGCCGAGGGCCTCGAACAATTGCCCGGGGACGAACAGTGCCTTCGTGGCGTTCGACAGCGACTCGCCTATGTGCCCCATGCCCGGCACGTGTTTCAGCCCGCGCTCCAGTTCGGACCGCACGCGTGACAACGTGGGGTCGAGCCGCGCGCGCTGCAGAAGGCCCGCGAGTGCCCCCACGTTCTCGGCGATGCTCATGCCGTTGTCGTTCAATACCACGGTGAGCGGCGACTGCAGGTGCCCTGCCT
>Ga0105050_10004825_pt1 | contig 17704 bp, 27 predicted proteins | sample FRY01_FD_78088 | JGI IMG/M metagenome (GOLD analysis project Ga0105050, IMG submission 78088) | Freshwater microbial communities from Lake Fryxell liftoff mats and glacier meltwater in Antarctica - FRY-01 | ecosystem: Environmental > Aquatic > Freshwater > Ice > Glacier meltwater ... | reverse complement strand
TCATGCTATTTGTTTTTTATTGGTAAATGAACTGATTACTATTCCGCAAGACGCTCTTAGTCGAATTGACTTTATTTTTTCGGGACTGTTTATTGCCCACGAAATTTTAGCAAGGTATTCTCTTTCTTGAGCTTGGGTACTTGTTGTTTCGGGCAAATACACTGTGTATTTTTTTCCGTTTTGATAAAACACTTCTATTGATTTTTGCATTTCTTATTAGGTTTTAAACTTTCCGCAAGCGATCCAATTAGCCTTATGGTCATCGGAGGGGCTTGCTGTTCCCTTGCTCCATAGTTCGCATTTATAATATCGTTTAGAGAACTCTTTTACATAAACGTGAATACAGGATTTGCACCTTCTTTTTAATTCATCGACTCCGTATGCTTCATGCATTGGGTTTTCAATCCAAGAACCCGATTTGTTTTTTCTAGGATCTTTCCCCTTCCCGGGTTTTCCCGGGAGAATGTTGCCTCCGAATAAGTCCATGCTTTAAAATTTTAGAGTGCGGTTCCATTGGTATAACGATCTTTTTCTAAAAAAAGCTTCTTTTGTACGATATATATTTCTTCCCTTAAAAGTGCTATTTCCTCGGCATATTCCAAAGAGATTAAACCATTCGGCTCCGGAAGGAGATCTATTTTTTCTAAAAAGAGTTCTATTAGGTTTCTAACTTCTTCGATATACAATGCTGACGAATCATCATTTTCGCTTGGCTGCGGAATAGATGCTATTTTTTTCGCCTCTTCAATTTTGACATTAAACAACCGAATCACTTCCTCTGATTCCGCTTTCATCATAGGGAGTTCCGAAATGAAATCTTTAAACATTTCTTCGCTCAATTCATTTAAAATACTATATTGAATAATGCCGGATTCGTGAACTGATCCTTTATGAAAAACTAAGCGATCTTCTTCCGGGAAGTCTTCGCCTCCGGAGGATATAACAAGCCCCTTGCGGAACTTTAACTGCTGCGCTACTCTCATAGCTTGGTCTTCTGCTGTTTGTTCGTCTCGTAGCCTCTGCTGTTCTTTGCTTGCCTTTATTTGCTCTTGCTCTTGGATTTTCAGCTCTGCCTCTCTCTTCTTTAGCTCTGCCTCTCTCTTCTTAAGCTCTTCGGCTTTTTGCTCTTGCTCTAAAACAGATTTGCGGATCTCTTCAATTTTGGAGTTTTCGCTTTCTTCATACTTTTTAATAAAAAAAATTGAACCTTCTATCATGTCATCAATGGACTTGAGAATATCAACTCTGCTTTTTCCCTCTGTACTAAATGACATATCAAAGTCGTGGTTTGCTTGGGTTGCAGGGTAGTACTTGAAGCAAATATTTTTATTGTTTTGATAGCCTCTTTTTGCAACAACAAGTTTGAATTTATCAATAAGCGATACTACCTTTTCCTCGAACTGCTTATTGTCGTTTTCCATTTCGGTGTCTGCCTCTGTTGTTGCAATCACTTGTTGAATAAATGCCTTAAACTCATTATCTGAAACTATTCCAACAAGCTCTGATCCATATTCCAAAGTTCCATTTCCATAAGGGGAAGTATAATGATAAATTCCCGCAACCAAATTGAAGCCTCTATCTGTTAAGGTTTTTGTTCTAACAGCTATCAATTCCGCTTTTGCTCGAAGCTCTTCGGCTTTTCGAAGCTCAATAGCTTCGTCAACCTTGCTCTCTTCGGAAGCTAAATGGGACTCAATCGCTTTTAACTTGGAAACGATTTCGGACTTAACTTTGTTGATCTTTTTCTGATAAGTAATTGCGTCCTCTTTCAGTTCATCGGATCTTTTTTCAACTCGGATTCTAATGCGCTTAATCTCGAGACGTTTGTTCCGAACAAGATCATAAGCCTCTCTGTCATCCGGTCCGTTCGTTTTTAGAGAAAGTCCTTCGGTCTCGAGAAGTTCAATCTTTTCTGTTGGATCCACTCCTTCTTCGATTTCTCCCGAATCTAGTGTAATGATTTCGTTCTTTACAAGAACGACATCTGCGGTTATTCTCTCTTCAAGAGTCGGGACCACCGGGGGCGTTGGTTTGTTTTCCATGCGTAAATTTGTTTTTATTTGATTCTGTGAAATTAATTTATCCGTTTATTTATTCCAAATATTATTTGAATATTTTTCACAACTCAATGACTTTCATTTATTTTATTTTGGCAACGGAGTTTCTATTGTTATGTTTCCGTTGCAAATATTATCAATGTAGTCAATGGAAACATCAATTGCTAAGGCAAGTGATTTTCGGTCTTTCCCTGTCATAGTATCGGGATTCTGTAAATACTTCCGAAGGGTGTCGTATGAAATTCCCATTCTATTTGAAACTTGCCTCTTCTGTAACTTTCTTTTTCTCATTATGCGGGTAAAAATTATCCCGGAGTGTTGCGTTGTTTTCATTTTTTTAAATATTTTGATATTGAATGATTTTCGTTATTCCCGAACCTGTCCTCTAAAAAGCGAGGGGACTTTTCGTTTGCTGTATTTTGCGAATGATTGTTCAATTGGATCTCAACCGCAGTAGTAATTCGCTGTTTCCAATAGAGGGAAAACCATTCCCGAAGGCTGTCCCATCCAAAGCCTCCATATAATTTTCCGTAATTAAATGCGAAGGCCTCTTGGAAAAACAGTTTTAATTCTTCAATCCTTAACTGCTTAACTTCCGGAATCGCAATAAACATCTCTGCCATTCGCTCTGCTTTTTTTAAAGAAATATTATTGGCAACCGATATAATGTCTGCAAACAATATTAATTCCGCTTTGATTATGTTTTCCACTTCGGCTGTTCTTTGGTCTCGAAACAATGCCCCAAGCGTAACGGTTTCATTAATGGGTATCATAAGAGCTTGCTCAATCGTTCGTGGAACAGGTAGCTCCTTCCATGCCTTTGCGGATAAGTTCGGCAGCCTTGCTAATGTCGGAAGTTGATTGCTGCTTGGAATTGGCTTGGTGTCCATTTTTTATCTGATCTAGTATTTGAATTAAATTTGAATTTATTTGCCGGATCTTACTTCCCTTTCTAAGGAAAGGCTCCACTTGGTCAAAGTTCAAAAGTATAAATGCCCACAACTCAGGAACCGATTTTCTCCCGTTTTTTACAGACTCAATTCCGGATAAGTAGTTCTCGATTTCCTTTAATGCCGAAAACTCTGCCCCATCGAACTTTGCCGGAACGCTTGTTCTGTTTTTTATAAACGACTCATATTCCCGGATCATTTCGTGAAATGGACCGGAGGCTTGCTTTTTTTCGGGTTTTTGCGCTTTGTCCTTGTCCTTATCCTTTTCCTTGTCCCTATCCTTGTCCTTGTCCTTAGTCCTATCCGGAGCTTCTTGATAGCCTATGCATAGGCTATCTTCGTTTTCTGCATAGGCTATCTGATTTTTGTGTTCTAAATATGTAAAACCTTGCTTTTCAATTAGTCTCTTAATGAATAGGTGCGGTCTGCTGTTACCAAGCCCGTTCGGGTGCTGTTCGGCTAAGTGTTCCGGGAAATAGTATAAATCTGCTGATACCTTTACAAGAATTGGTTCCAAGGCCTTCAAGTCGGCTTCCGTATATGGTTTTTTATCTTCACCAATTTCGAAGTTCAGTCTTCGCACGTTACGCTTCCATATCCCGGCATGGTCCGAATTATCTTGAAGATAATACCAAAGAAGCTTCAACCTTGGGGGAAGGTCAGCAAACCATTCGCATTTGTATTTTTCGGTTTCCGTAAACTTTTTCATTCCGCTAAATTAAGAATATTTTTGTAATTTAATTTTGAGGCATCTTTAATTCAATATGCCAAAAATCCTTTGCCCAAGTTCTAACTTCTTCCATGAAGTTGTTGTGTTCTGTTGGTGTTAAATCGGAGGTTCCTAAGTAGTATTGAAACACTTCGCCTGTTTCCTCATTAACTCCATCCCGGACCAAATATTTTTTTTCGCAAGCTGTTTTTATTTGCATTGGCGTATATCCCGAAAGTCTTGAAATTTCAGTGAAGTACCACCATTGGGTATTGTTTTGTGCTTTGCTTCGTTTCATCCTACTTCTGCGAAAGATAATATCAAATTTGCCACTAAGCCCGGCAGACTCTTTTCGAAATAATTCTTTCGGAAAGCCTACAATTTTTCCGGACTCAAGGTCAATATTATATGTTAGCTCTAATTCGCTGCGTTCATTTACTGCTACTGACATATAAGGCTTCTTGTGAGATTCTGTGCTTGTTAGTTTGAACGTATTGGTGAAAGTCAATAAGTTCATTATAAAGTTCGGCCTTCCAAAGTTCCGGCATATAGTCGTACCCTTCAATGAAGTAATCTTTGAAATCGGTAACTAAGTATTCAAACCGATCTATTCTTGCTCCATAAAGATCCAATCCGATTAAATACAATTTATGTTGCCACTTGGTTCGGAATGCGTCCGGCATATATAACTTTGTCGTTTTAATATCGTATGCCAAGTTTCCCGGAGGAATGGCATCAATGTAACCGCCTATTCTTGCCCTCTGCGAAGTCCCTGGAATCGTTAGCTCAAAGTATATAGGGACTTGCCAAAAGGCTCCCTGCGTCAATCTTTGGAACTCTGCGAGGACGTTTTCCGGATAACCTTCTTCTAAGTATTTTCCCGGAGTCATTACTGCCTCTTCGAATTTTATTCCTCTTGTCATGTATTTCGATTCGGCTTGTTTTTCTCTGTTTAGCCTTGAGAGGAAAACCCCTTCCGACATGAAGGGGGCTTCCTCTTTGAAGTATGCCCAATTATTGAGCAACGTAGGACTAAGCCGGTATAGGGAGCTGTTCATATTCTAAAGTTTCCCGGTTGAATTTGTAACCAACTTCTTTCACTCTGCTTGAGAACATTAACCCAATAACCTTCTTGGATGCCCAAATATGTTCCACGCCTTCCATGTGCTTTGCGAAATCTTTAAATTCATTCGGGTTTTCCATGTCTATTATTCTGACCGTACAATCTGCAATAAGCTTTTCATATTCCACTCTTAATTCCGATTGTCTTAGCTGTTGGGTTCGGTAAATATCGAAAACTTGTTCCAAGGTTATTTCTCCCACGTTTATAAAACTTGGAAGGTTCGCTGTGTTTTTTCCCCAAGATTTGTCACTTGCGGAAAAGTTCACCACCGGAATATTTGAACGAGATTCCATATATCCCATAAGGTCCATATCTCGAATCAACAGCTTCAATGTTCCCCCGGAAATATCCGGACGTACAATTTTTTCCCCATCCTCGCTGCCTCTCTCTTCTTTGTCGTGCGCAATAAATACAAGGTTTTTTCCAAGGGCTTCAACTCTTCTTCTCCACATCGTGAAGCGGTCTCTTAACACGCCCCAACCACGTTGCGAAAGTTGCCCTCCGGAAGCGTTTTTCGGATTTTCATTAACAATGGAAATCATTAACAGATCCAAGGCTTTTCCGGCAGTATCAATAATGATTGTGTTATATCCGGAAAGGTCTTCCGAAAGGGCTTGCTCTGCCTCTTCCCAAGAGGTCATTGAAATATAATCTCTTCGGTCTTCGGGGCGCACCCTGTGAACGCCTTGGTCAAAGTCGAACAGTAGAGGATTGTTGCAGGTTAGACTCCATGAAGTTTTTCTGATTCCGGGTTGACCGTACAACAGAACCCGGATAGACTTCACTAGAACCGGATCGCTTGGTTTTTTAATTAGACTCATTTTTTTTATTTGAATTTATAGGTTATTAACACTAATGCAATAGTCGATAAGAAAAAGATAAGCCCGGCTTTTATTATAATAAATGCCCCGGCTCCGGTTATGAGCGCAAAGCCCATCGTTCCGTATGACAATCTTTCTCCAAATGAGGGTTCTCTTTTCATAAGTTTTCTACTGAGATTTTATAGGTTGAATCATGCTCTCTCAAGAGCTTTATTGCTGCCTTTACCACCTTGGGATTGGTAATATCGGAAGCCTTTTTTCGATCTGTTGTAAGTACGGGCAAAAACTTTCCATAAATAACGCCCCCCTTTTCGTGGTACTGCACCGGATAACCGGGCTTTTCGATTTTAATTATCATGATGTTCTATTTCTTCTAAAAGTTCATTCGAAAGGGTGTATTCGTGTATCATTCTTTCGTGGCTGTTGGTCTCTTCGTCCCCTTCCTCAATAGTGCTTTCCACTTGATAAAAACGAGTAGTATAAATTCGAACGCTTGAGATTGTAAAACCTTTATTTGCTTGAAAGGCTTGGGGCTTTTTTAACAAGTTCAAAACATAAACCCCGAAAATTATAACTTCGTGAGTCCCTTCGGAAGTACATTCAGAGTCCATGCAGTCCTCGAGTCCTCCGTTCGAATAACAAGGCTTGTAAAAAACTCCGGTCAGTATCTCGTTCAGCAGTAGGTCTTCCCCTGACTGATCTTTATAATACTTCAATATGGATTCGATTGTCAGTAGACCTTCGGGACTTCCCGGGACCGGGTGATTCGGAATTGATTTTAAATCTAGCATAGTAAATATTTTTATAGTGAAAGTCTTAATCCTGTTGTTCTCTCGAAAATTCCTTTCAGTTGGTCGTTGTAAATCCCGGAAAACTCTGCGATTGGTTTAAGGCTTCCTCCATGCCCCTTGAAAAACTCCATATCGTAAAGATCCATTGAAGTAAGTCGTATGCGAATATAGTTTGCTTTTGCGCCTCGAACCCTTGTTCTGATTATAAGGGTTCTGTTTTCATTATCTGAATACAAGTCGGCTCCTGTCATTATTTTCAATCTACGTGCGCCTCCCAATTGGGCTGCGATTTCCTGTGCGATTTCCTGTGCGGGAGGCTGTTGAATAAGTTGTGCGTTTTTCATTTTTTTGGGGGCTTTAAAATAGTTCAACAAAGATAAATCTTTAAATCAATATTACAAGTATTTTATTAAATTTATTTGTAATATATTGAAAAACAGCTACAAAAAGTTAAGGAAGCACGCCCCCGCACACTTCCTTAATGAAAAATAGTTAATTCAATGCTATTTGAACCATCTCGGAGCAAAGATAAGCAGTAAAATTACAGCAATCAAAAGGGCAACAATCGAAATACTCATTGCTAATTGGTGAATTTTGGATCTGCACTTGTAAACTATTTTTGTCTCTATAATAGTTTCCTTTTCTTTTTTGTTCCAAAGTAGAACGGAGTCCAAAACAGACAATAGGGAGTCCACTTTCGCAAGGGCAACAACATTCCCCTCTCGAGTAACCTCAATGCGAGTAGTAATTCCCCCTCTCTTTTGCTCCCGTATAAGAGACGCATTGTTTTTTATAGCCTCTTGTATCTCTAATAGGGAAATTGTTGCGCTAACGGAGTCTTTCATAGGAACAGAGTCAATTTTGATCGCTACATAAACAGGAACAGAATCAACCGTTCGGGTAATTGAATGCTCCGAAACTATTTTCGGGCAACAACCTCCAATAAAAAGAGCGCATGATATTACGAAGGCCCGGCTAAACATCGACATTGTTGATTGCTCTTTTTATTCCCATAAATCCGAAGCCTTCAATGATGTGCAACGCCCCTGCGTCAAACTCATTGGTCTTTATTATTCGATAAATCCCAAGGGCAATGAGTAATAGCCCTGCCCAATTTGTTAGGCTTTGCAAAAAGCCTTTTTCTCTTCTTTTCATAGCTTAATACGTTTTAACCAACCAAGGAAAAACTCTTCTTGCGACTTATCTTTCTCAGTAATTTGCACATATCTGCTAAACTGAAAACCATTAATACAAGAACAGACTGCCCAAGGATAGGGATATGAATTTAACTCCTTAACTGTTCGCCTTCCCATTACGGAATCCACTATAATATCTTCGCCAAACTTTCCATTATTATTTAAAAGGTTTACGGATCTTTGAGCATCTTTTATTCCGGCAGTTATACCTTGGTTAACTGCTGTATCTAGGATCTCATGCGCAATTTCTTCTGAATTAATTTCGTCTCCTTTGATCCGGTCCCAAAATTCAACCCTGTAAAAAGAGGAAACAAGATCTCGAAGAGGCTTCAATAGGTGAAGTGTCTTCTCGAATCCCATTCGGTCCTTTAAAGAATCTAAAAAAATCCAACCAATCCATTCCGGGTGATGAACTCTAGATATTCCGGCATACGTTTCCCCCCCTCTGTCATTAGGGTTGTTCGAATACCCGCCTTCTAGTTTCAGTATTCCCGCTATTGCTTCGTAAAAGTGTGCCATTACCTGTCTTCGGAATTAAACTTTCCAACCAAGGCCTTCACTACTTGCATTTGAACATCTTGTTGGTGCAATTGTATTTCAACGTCTTTTCTCCAAGCCCTAAACTCTTCAATGTACTGCGTCCAAGTCCATAATATTACAGAACAAAGAGCTATGATAATAGGAACGCCCACGTTGTTAATTATAGGTTGCCAAACTCTCATTGTGTCATCTTGCTTTTGTGTCATATTCGATATTTTTTTATCTATCAAATGCAGGGCATTTTATATAGTAATAGTCAACATTCATTGTTCTTGCAATAAGCCCTACCGATTTTACAATAAGAGTATTATGAACTAGTACTCCCGAAGGAATGCGAGTGGAAAGAGTTGCAATCAAAACTCCATTAATGTAGAATTTCGAATCTTCATTACTCATTTCAATTTTTAGTTTATAGTAAGTATTAATGATAACGGGAATGTTAGAATCGACAGAATCTATTCCTGATGCGTTTCTAGTTACGAGTTCCCAATTGCCACCGAAAACACTATGATTATAACGGATCATTGAGTAATGAGTTCCATCTGCTGCAACGGTGCTTTGATTAAATCCCAATCTTAGCGTAAACGAATCTACTGCTGTGCTTAATGCAGCAATCTTTATTCTTGTTTCGTACACTTGAGGAAGCGAATTATTATTTACAACAATCTGTCCCGAACGCACTCCCGAATACCCTGTCGCTGTCGTTCCTGTCGTACTTGAGAGTGCTCCAATTGCATCCGAAGGTTGACTCACAATTCCATTGGAGGCACCTGATCCCGATGCAAGCATTACTTCGTGATGTGAAGAAACAACAACAGCAGACATGAAATCGTTGAAGTGTTCATAGGCTTCCAATGATCTTTCGTAAAAACTTTTCTCAATGGGTTTATTCGTTAAATCATTGTAGCTTCCCGAAAACAGAGTTGGCTTATTTGATAAATCATTGTAGCTTCCCGAAAACAGAGTTGGCAGATCTAATAAATCATTGTAGTTTTCTGAAAACATATCTACCCATTCTAATCCCGTATCAGTTCCTCCGGTAGAGCGCAATGTTTTTCCTTCCCCTCCCGGGGCTGCTGTTGGAAAAAAAGTTCCTGTATCAATATTAAATGCAAGGATTTGCCCTGCTGCGACTCCTTCGCCATACCAATTCAATATGTTCGTTTGTAACTGCAATATTGAAGATGCGTTTGCGTCAACAGAAATCCAAATACTCACATCTGCATTTTGTCTTGCAGTGGATTCGTTGCTTAAATTAGTTGACAGGGTACTAAGCGAACTAAGAAGCGAATTCAAGGAATTTACATTTGCAGTGATTTGAGTTTGCAATCCCGAATCTACCCCGACTCTTGCATTAGCTTCGGCTGTTATTAATGCTTGAAGAGAAGTTGAAAGTGCTGCCAAATAATTTTGATTCAGGTCTTCGTAAGTCAAAAAGAATCTCGAATTATTGTACAATTGCAAGAACGTAGAAACCCCATCCCCTATAATTATTCGGGGCTTCGAACTTGTTGCATTTTCTTCAAGAATAACTCCAAGTTCCCCCCATTTCAAAACAGGGTTCTCTCCTTGCCAAAGAGCAAGAGCAGCCCTTTTAATTACTATTGGAATGATTGCTGAAATAGACATTACGGAATTCCTCCTTCAATTAAATCGAAACCATTAATAGGAACATAAACTGTATTCGGGAAGCCCCCATCAATTAAATCATATTCCGGGCAAACCGAACCCACAGGGCTTAATGTTCGAAGGGTAACTGTTGCGGAAATCCGTTTGTTGACAGTAGCTATCCCGAATACAACTTTCTGAATTGTTGCTGTTCCTGTTAGTCTCATGCCGGAGAAGTGTTTTCGAAGATTGGTCTAAATACGTCTTCAAGTTTAATATCTGTTGCGGTTAAAACTTGTTCGTTGCCCGTAAAGTTTGCGTTTGCAAAGGATACCCTAAATTCTGCGTATGCGGGCTTTTTAGGATCTAGCTTCGAACCAACCTCCGGATTTAGGTATATTATAACCTTTCCGATATTGGCTTCGGCATACTGCCCCGCTTGAAGCGTAACGAAGCCTGTCTTTGCAACCTTTGAATACTTTCCAATAACGTTTCCCGGCTTTTGGTATATTCCAACCAAGAAGCCTGTTGCTGCCGAAAAATCCAATGGAGTTATTCCATCGTCTTCAAATATTGAAAGTTCAATCTCTAGGGTGTCGGAAGCTATCATTTTATAACGGTTTGTGAATTCTTAGAACCTTGAAGGCCTTATATGGTGAAGAGTCGAAACAGTCTTCATAAACTCCTTCGCAATAGTCTCCATTGCCTCCATTTAGCACAAGAGAAGATCCAATTGTTGCGGGCAACAAAAACCTTCCATTATCAACTATGCTTAAAACACTTGTTCCTGTCAATGTTAAAATTAAGCCCGGAACGGGTGCTATTTTTATCTTGCGAAGTGTTTGAGAAGGGTTCTGTATTCTATTTAGTGTTTCAGTAGCACCTGCAGAGGCAAGTTTTATAACTCCAACAAGTTCCGGAGAAACAGCACCCGCAAGCGAAACGTCAACTGCGGAAAGTCCTGTTATAAGATACTCTTCCGCAATAGTTGAAGTTCCCTCCGGAGTTACAACTTCTTCGGTATAACTTCTGTTTCCTCGAAGCCTGTGTGCAACAGCCCTTGCCCAAGGGGGAAGATCCATTCGGCAAAGCTCCATTCCTTCACTATCTTCAAATTGGACTTCGAAAACTCCGATTCCGAAATAGTTGTTTAAGAGAAAACCCGCACCGAGAAAACCAACCGTAACGGTTCCCCCGTTCACTACGTTTTCAAATGCAGTAGCTCTCACCCCATCCACATAAAGAGATCCACTCAAAACAGTATTCCCAACTGCGGAACTGCAAGATAAAAGATTAATAGCACTAAATATATCGCTTCCGAAAAGCCTATTAGATGCTGTATTGTCATCCCCAACCCGAATTGAAGAAACCATTGAAAAAGGAAGCTCGTTTCCGGATTTGTCTTTAAAGGAAAGTATTCCCGTTAAGGACTGACTCAATAAAACTTCTATTGGGAGAGATTGGTAATAGTTCGCATCCGAAGAGGAAACGAACTCCCAATTGCCCGCATCTATCCAAGGAAACACATCTGTATTTAATGCACCGATGCACTTATAAACAGAGCTTCCAAAAACAACTCTAGTATTGACAGAATACGGTGCGCTTGCCCCATCCCATAGAGGAAGGATATTATACTGAGGAACCACAAGCAACAATAACGCTTCGTGGGAAACTTGACTTGTTGAATGAGATTTTATAAAAACATTGTCTGCTGTTGAAAAATAGGTTCTGTTGGGCTTGAGTGATGAAGTATTTCTAAGGATTGCAAGAGCTGAAAGGTCTGCAACAATAATAAACATTGTATCAAGCAGCGTTCTAATCTCAAGAGCTGTAACCTGATTCGCAGTGCCGAAGGCTAAGGTATTATCCGAACCTTGAACGTGCGTTAACTCTCCAACCGAAACAAGTTCCCAAGAGGTTCCCTCGAAAGTTACCGGATCTTGATTCAAAGAAGAAGCAATAAGGCACCGCCAAATATTTCCATTAAATGAAACATAGCTTGGTCCCGAATTGCTGTAAGTAGAAGAGCTATTCCAAGGGGAAATATTTCCAAGCCCGGCAGTCAATAGCGAGTTAAATGCATCATAAATAATTTTTAAGTTTGCATCAAGTTCAGCAAACGTGTATTCCCTATTAATTGGCGGGTTCGTTAACCCGGGAATAGTCCCTATTCTTGAAAGTAAGTCGTTAATCATTTCATCCTATTTTAGTCATTCTGAATCCCGCTTTTGGGCGCACTCTTTTTTCATCGCAATCGGAGGACTCAAACAATTCAAAGTCTTCTGAATTTCTTTTTAAATATAATATTGCTGCATCTAAATAAGACTGCCCCGTTGTTTTCGATTGGATTGCAACACGCTGTATTTCTTTATCCGAAACCGCTCTTCCGTATTCATTGTCTCCCTTGACCATTGCCCCGAATGGAGTATCTTGAACATTTCGATTCAACTGATACCTTGAATGTGCAAAATAACATATTGCAGCCTTGAGCCCAACAAAGGAATAAGTTTTCTGTTCATATTCATATTCACAACCTTCTAACAAAAGTTTATAATTCTCTTCCGTTCTGTTGGCGCATAAGTCCGTAAACAAAGGATTCCCTAATGCGGGCATGATATCCAAGTCTTGCGCTTCGGCAATGTACGATTGGATTTCTGTTGCTTCATTGACTCCGGAACCAATTGGTCTGTATTCGGCAATATCGCTTGCCTCAATTAAGATTATCCTTCCCATTATTCCGCAGTTTGTGTTTGGTCAATTGGTACAATCTTTCGAACTCTCACTTCGTCAAGTCCGTAAACTTCTTTAATTAGTGCAACCTTTGTTTCGTATGGATAAGTACTGTCTAAAATTGATTTTATTCCATCAACTGCTTCCTTGCCCAATGCCTTAAAGATTGAGTTTCCGGAATTCTTAACCCCATCACCAATTGAAATAATTGAGTATTCAAGAATGCTTTTCGTCAATGGAAACAAGTTGAACAACATCGAAAACATATTGGTGAAAACCATCCTTGGCTTCGAAGTAATTTCATCGAAATATAACTTCGCATTATCCCATTCTTTAGAATTTCCAAGCTCTCCCGGTGTCTTTACTGATAACAGTATTGAAGGAACCTTCAACATTTGAATTATGTTTTCCTTAACTGTTTTTTCTGTTAACTCAAAAACTCTATCCACATTCGGGAAGGTCATTGGAATAAAGTTCGGTTGAAGCTCCGGTGTATCATATTCAACTAATATGATTGAATTGGAATTGTCTGCCCCTTGGTACTCTTGAAGATCGTCAAGAAAATCTTCTCGTTCCTTTTCGCTTGCGAAGATCCCGGGCTTGGAGAATATCCCGTTCGGCATAAAGCCCTTCGTAGTGGTCCGGTGTTTGAAAACTTGTATGAGTCCATCCGTATCAATATTGACAAACACAGGATCTAGTTGCGAAAGTGGGTAATCAATTCCTTCTTGGTCTGTAATTATCAATAATTGCCCGCCCCAATTTTGAAGGCCCCCGGCTTTCTCAATAGCAAGATCAATGGCTTCCGGACTAGGATCAAAAGGATCTAACTTCTGAAACTTTTTTTCGTCAACCATTTTCGATTTTTGTCTGCCCCAATCATCGTAAACAACATATCCGGGAATGCGTCCCTCTTCGTCCGGGACCATAAAACGAACGAACTCTGCCGGAACATAGACTAGCTCCACAATTTCCTTTAACCCATTGTAAACAATCGCTACTGCCGAAAAACCGAACCTCGAGAAGTCCTGTGCTGTTAGCGAAAGGAGGGTGTTCGTGGTTTGCTTGAATCTGTTTACAACCGTTTTCGCAAGTATTGAATCTCTGAAACCAAGCCCGGAAATATAGTCCCGGTAAAGATTGACCGCAGAAATAGTTGTTCCCGAGGAAGCAATCGTATTCTGAATCCTTTGATAATACATATTATCAATGTCTGCAAGGATAATTCCCCAAGAGGAAGAAACCTTGTATTCGATTCTTTTATTGGTTTTCCCAATGATTGAAGCCTTGGATTTGCTCATTATTATTCAACAGTATTTACAATAGCAACACGTAATTCCTCCGGAGTCATTTGAACAAAGTTCTCAATATTTACTCCTCTTGCAATTCGGTTCAAGAACTTTTTGTTGGCTGTTGAAATTTTGTTTTCGAGTTCCTCCTTCGAAGAGACTCCGGCTAACATGAGCGCATCCATAGAAATCTTTTCCTTTGGCTCTTCAACGTAGGGAGTATTATCAATGTGCTCTTTCACTTCTTCTTCCCATCCCTCAGCTAAGATGAAGTGGTTCGCATAGTTTACGTTCTCTGCAAGCATTTCGATAATTTCCTTATCGGATAATAATTCAGTTTTAACGTGCTTGTGCTTTGCGGAAAAGTAAACAAGTTGCGCCTTTTTTGCAAAGTGTCTTTTTTCGATTTGATTTTCTTGGTCCATGTTTTTGAATGAATATAACTTCTGTGATAATTGATTAATTGCCCTTTCGATTTTTGCCGGGCAAGTAGAGCATTCTGACATCGTTCCGAGAACGTGCAGGTGCAAATGTATGAATCTAGCTTGCATCTCCAAAGTTGAAACGACTCCATACCTTTTTGCGTCCTCGAGGAACGATGCAAGCTCAATAATTAGTTCTGCTGTCATAGTATAAAAAAAGGGGAACGGGATCATTCCCTTTCCCCTTTTCGAATAAATAAATTTGTCTCCTTATGGTGTTATGGTTGCATCAATCATGGTTTTCGTGGCTGCAAAGTCAGTAATAAATACCGACTTCGGCAACGCCCCTTCTAAGCCCTTGGTGTTTGATTTTAGCTTCACCCTAACAGCCCCTTGCACGTCCGAATTGAAATCTTGCTCCATTTCTGAAACAAACAATCCCGCTTCCGCTCCGAACAAATGAAAGGCTGCATCACCGTCATTCCCCTTGAAGTTAGATTGCGCAACAGCAATTAACTTTGCCTTTGATAAGGCTAACAATTCCTTTTTGATAGCTCCATTGTAGTTGAAGATTAAGAATTCTACTTCGTGCTCGAAAGAGTTCGAGAACGGACCTTGAACCAATCTCCATCGTGGCTGCGTAGAAAAGTTTTGCCCTGTGAAAGAAAAACCTTTTAGAAGGCCTGTCATAGTAATAGCTTCAACTATTTGCGTGTTCGCAACATTGAGAGTATAACCCGCAACCTCTGAGAAGTTGTAAAGTAACAACCTATCATCTGCACCACCCGAAAGAGGATAATCGCAATCCGGTCCTTGGTTTGATCCTATAAGCCCGCAAATTAATGCGTATGCAACATCTCCATCTTGAGGAACCATTGCGAAGAGAACGGATAGCGAAAACAATCCAACCCCAAGCCAAAGGCTTCCCGCAATAAATCCTACAAACATTGACATCGTGAACACGATAATCAATGACAATATTAATTTTAAGTTTTTCATTTTTTAGCCTCCTTTGGTTTGAATTAGTATGCTACCTTAATCATGAAGTCATAAGGGATTTGCACGTCCATCTTGAAGCCTCCCTTTATGTTGTGAAGCTCTGTTGTGTCATCCAAGAATACTTTCAATTCTTGAATAGACGTTGTGTCTAGTCCAATTTGAAGATTGCTCTTCGTGGTCAATACAGCTCTGTGCGGAAGGTAATACTTAGTACCATCTTGGAAGTCAGCTTGCAAGTAACGGTCCCATAGGTCAACTGCAATTATTGTAACTCCGCGATATGTGTCTGTGCTGTACCCTTTCTCTTGACGAACAAAAGAACTATCAATAGCAAGAGACTCTTTGTATTCTAACCAATTTTCAAACAATGAAGTTGTGCAAAGGATAATCTTATCCGGAGCCGACTTCAATCTGCTGTCTGCGTTTCCTGTCAATAAAGATTTGAATACAGTTAATGCCTTACCGGAAGCCAATGCTTGAAGGGCAAAAGTTGCGTTGGCATTTTCTGAAATCGTGTATCTGTTAATGGTTGTTCCGGCAACGCCTGCGAAGATCTTTTTCCAAAAACCATTCATCTGCGTATAATCAACAACATCACCTGCACTTAATAAATTCCCGCCATTCGCATTAGTATCTTCGGCAGTGTCTCCAAGCCAAGCAATACGAATTGCATCTTCCATAATTCCATCCGGAATGATTTCTAAAATATAATCTAAGAAGTCAGTTCCCTCAAGATCCTTGCGCTTAATTCCCTTGTTTAATCCCCAAACAAAGAAGGTTGTTTCAAGATCGTCTGCGCACTGCTGTAACCAAATTTTAAGTTTAACAGGAGCCCAATTTTTTTCCGTTGGAGTTAAGGCCTTCGATTGAATACCCGTTCCGCAACCCGCATCTAAGCGAGTCATTTTACTGATCCGAGGAAGGTATGCGACTTGTTCCCCCGCAACAATATCTTGCATGACAGTATGGAATAATGATAGTGCGGGCTTTTCGAATGCCGGAACTACAATTCCCTCGGTTGCCTCTTTACCGTTAAAAGTAATAGGTTCACCCGAAATTAATGATGCAAAAGCAAATCCGGGACCGAAGCCACTCATTGCTAGGCTTCCAATAAAGTGAAGCGGAATCCCGACCAAAGCCGAAACCGATGCCGAGAATCCGGCAGTAACTCCAATTACTGTAATCATCATTACAGTTAAGAGAAGAGAGAACATTTTTTTCATTTTTATAATAGTTTTTTTTTGTGGTTTGTGATTGAATTATTTGCTTTCAGAAGCCTTCTTGCGTTCTGCTTCGGCTTTCGCTTTAGCGCGCTCAACTGCCGAACCCGTTACGGTTTGTTTGTTTTCGGGTGTTGCTTTTTGCGTTCCCGTTGCACCCATTCCACGACCTTCCGGCTTAAATCCCGACTTCATGTTTTTCAATGAATCGGTAAGTGAATTAGTGGTTTGAACAAGACTGTTGATCATTGTAGTGGCTTCGGCTAATTCACTTGAGATGCGAGTGTTTTCGGTGCGCAAGTTGGTCACCTCTTCGGTCAAGGCTGCATTGTCTTCAACAGTCGTTGCGGGTGTTACCGTTTCAACTTTTCCATCTTTTACGGAAATCATTGTTCCATCCTCCATTTCATATTCTCCATCTGTTGCAGCGACTCCATCAATGGTTACGTCTGTTCCGACTTCAATTGTTTCTGTGGAAAACTCTAAGGTCTTTCCATCCTTTGTGGTTGCCGACATATTCAAAGCTATTCCGGCACTTTTTGCTGCAGCGTTAAGGTTTTTCAGGGCTGCACCTACTAGGTTTTTTAATGACATTTTTTTAGTATTAAGTGATTTTGAATGATTAAGAACGAGTTTTCGCAAATTGATAACAGGCTCATATATTTCGGTTGCGAACTTTAATTCAAGAGCTTGGTCCGAACTGATTGTTGCGCTGTCATTCATCAATTGACGAACAACATTCTCTTCGGCTCCGGATTGTTTTACTACGTAATTAACAATTCGTGTTTCTTCGGATCTCAAATAAACTGCGACTTGTTCAAGATCCTTTGCCTCCACTCCATCCCAAGGAAGAGAAAAAGAGTCAATGAAAGGATTATGAACAAACAGTTGAGAAGTGGAAAGTATCTTTCGGCTTTTCGCCATCAAGAAGATAGCAACAGCAGCCGAAGCCACTTGCCCGGAGGCAACAGTTACAATCTTTAAACCTTTGTCTTCGGCAACAAGTAAAATCTCATTTATGATTGCAAATGCTTCGTCAACAACCCCGCCCGGTGAATTAATTCGGACCTCTAAAGAGTCCGCATCTGCCGAAATATTTGAAAGAGATTGCTTAACAGTAGCGAGTGAAACTACGCCCCAATCGGAAGCGTATGCGGACTGCTCCGGATAAATAGCACCATTAATGTCAATTACGTGTTTCGGCATAGCTTTAAGTTCGAAGCCAAAGGTATGCGGTTATATGGATTTG
>Ga0105050_10004824_pt1 | contig 17704 bp, 20 predicted proteins | sample FRY01_FD_78088 | JGI IMG/M metagenome (GOLD analysis project Ga0105050, IMG submission 78088) | Freshwater microbial communities from Lake Fryxell liftoff mats and glacier meltwater in Antarctica - FRY-01 | ecosystem: Environmental > Aquatic > Freshwater > Ice > Glacier meltwater ... | reverse complement strand
TTCAAAACTATCTTCAAAACTATCTTCAAAACTATCTTCAAAACTATCTTCAAAAAAACTATTTTTAAATTCTGGTGGTAACATTGTGTTATTAAATTGTAAAGGGTATGAATTGCATGAAAAATTTTGTAAAAAACTTTGGTTTTGAAATAAATCCATTATTAATAAACAAATATTTTAATAAAAAAATTAGTGCGTAAAATAATTGATTATATATTGTTTAAGGTTAATAAATGGACAAGTCTACCGATATCAATGATCTACCTTTCAAGAAACAAAATAACGGCAGTCCTCCGGGACAGGTACCTTTAAATAACCAAGGAGGACCAATGAGAAGTCAAGGTCAAGGTCCTCCAAACCCTTTAAATACGAGTCAGGACGGTTTAAGACCAGCGGCTAATTTTGCTCAAATGCCAGGACAGGACCCTAGACAACATAATATGCCTTCTGGGATGAGGCAGGCTGACGATTCTAAGGGGTACGATAAACCGCCGTTTGTGGGTGGTGCTGGTCAAGGATTTAGTGAACCTGTAAAACCAACATTGGGTAAAAAGGAATTTTTCGGATTAAAGGAAACAGATTATAAATCTACTGTAGTTGTATTTGCATTAATTCTTATTTTCAGTAGTAATTTTTTCTTTGAAATGTTGCGGAATTATCTTCCTGCTGTAATGCAAGATGGTAAAACAACTCTTATTGGTTCTTTAATTGGTGCACTATTGGGATCTGTTATATACATTGTAATGAAATGTGTTGCTAATTTGGGTTAATTGGTTTAATCTTTTGTGCAAATTTTAATTTGGGGTTATAAAAGTGTTCGTTGGATAATCTATTGTTGCAGTAATTAAAGGTTAAAAATAATAAAATACAGATTAAAAATGTAAATACAACTTCGTTAGAATTCATTACATATTATAAACAATTTAATTAAATAATTAAATAATTATTTAATTTAATTAAGTTTAAATTAACTTAAAAATTACAATTTGTATAAAACATAATGAATGATATTATTCCCAATCGTTTAAAAATGTCTAGATTAGATAGTTTAGATAAAGATTTAATAAAGGATAAGAATGAGTTATTACTTAATTCACTTAAAAGTTTTTATAACAAAGATGGTAACAAAGAACTAATATTACCTATAGTAAGACAACAAACATCAATTTCTTTAAGACTTTTAGATTGGTTGGTAACAAACTATGCCAAACAAAATGATATAAGATACGAAATTATAAAAAACGGAAATGTAAAAAATTTTAGTATATGGCTAGATTACAAGAACCAGCTAAAGGCCTATTCTAAGAAGCTTTTTGACCCTTTTTGTCGGCGTAAAAGGATCTTTTTTAACATAATTGATAATTCAACATTAAATTTGGAAAATAAAGAAGATATTAAAACCTATTCAGAAAGAGAAGATGGTTTTGTTACTACCGTAGGTCAACTTAATTTTTTTCGTTGGGCATTAACCCATAGAGTGGTCGATTATTCGTTCGAAAATATAACTAAAATAGAATCTGATATGTTATTGTCAGCTGATTCAAGAAAATTACAAGAACAGGGCAAAAGACGAAGAGAATTATCGAAAGTTAAAAAAGGGGTCTATAAACATGAAATTAAAATTGTCATACAATTTCCATAAAATTTTATAAAATTGTAAAATACCGAGTAGAAAATTATGCTTCCGCAACTTCGGAAACAGGTTGAAAAGATTTACGAATGTGTGTTTATAAGTTCAGACGTACGTTTTAAATTTCAACTATATGTTTAAAAGTTCAACAAACTTAAAGAAACCTATTATTTATGTAAATAATAAGAATAATATGGAAGAAACGTTAGATATAGTCCAGTTAATCGAAAATAACCCTATTGTGAAACTTAAAAATGATTATCAAAGTACGTTAATTAAGAAAATTAAAGAAACCTTTACGAATAGTCAGCAAAAATTATTCATTAGTAGTTTTTATTGTTACCTTAACTATTCGGATGTTAATGATTTTATAGTAAAACTTAATGACATTTGGAAATGGATAGGATTTAGTAGAATTGAAGAATCCAAAAGACTTTTAGTTAAAAATTTTATAAAAGACGTGGATTACCGAGTAGAAAATAGTTTTCCGTCGAAAAGCGGAAATCCTAAAGTAGGAAGACCTTCTGAAATAATTACGATGAATATTCGAACCTTTAAGAAGTTTTGTATGAAGGCACGTACATCTAAAGCAGACGAGATACACGATTACTATATTAAGCTAGAAGAGTTGTTACATGAAACAATTGACGAAGAGACTAATGAGCTAAGGATGCAATTATGTGTAAAAGATAAAGAATTATGTGTAAAAGATAAAGAATTAAGTGTAAAAGATAAAGAAATATTTTCAATTAAAGAAAAAACATTATTGGATCAAAACCCAGAGAATACTTTATGTATATATTATGGTAAGATAGACAATGTATCATTAAAAAATGAAAAATTAATTAAATTTGGTAGAACTAACAATTTAAGACAAAGAGTAAAGGATCATAAAAAAACATTTACAAATTTTAGTTTAGTTCAAGTTTATAAAGTAAGTAATCATATAGAAATCGAGAATATAATTAAGAATCATGATGTATTGAAAAAATTAAGAAGAGGTTTAATGATAAAAAATAAAAACAATACTGAGTTATTGGTCGTGAATGAATCTATTAATATAGATCTAATAATTAAACAGATAATTGATGAAAATGAATATAATTTAAAAAATTATAAATTAATGTTGGAAAAATTAAACCTATTAGAATCTTCTAATTTTAAATTAACCGAATCTGTAAATAAATTAGAAGTCGAAAACACTAATTTAACAGAAAAATTAAATAATTTTAAACCAAACGATATTGATAAAAAATCTCGAAGAATAGGGTCTGTTTCAAATAACAAGTATAGTCTATATGCATATCAATGTTCGGAATTAAGATACAAGTGTGGTTTTACGCGCACCAGTCAATTAAAAGAGGTTGAAGATCAATTAAAAATAGAATTTAAGGGCGGCTGTATGAAACACTCTAATAATATATCATATCCTTTTATGAACAAAGTTATGGAATTTATACTGAAAGATAAATTGATGTGTATTGGACATGGATTATATGACGGAAGTTTAAAAGATATTATAAATATAATTAACGTAGCTTCAAAATTAGAAAGTATGTTAACTAAAGAAGATATATTGGATATATTATTAATGGAGTGTGATACGTGTAAAAACGACAAGTGTAAAGACGATGACCCTGAAATTCCAAAGGTTCGAAAGGCTAAAAGGTCTATAGATCAATTAGATAAACAGACTGGTAATATTATAGCAACTTTTGAATCTATAGAATCTGCTGGAAGGGCTTTAGGATTAACTACAGGTACTGCTGTTGGTATCGCTTTAAGAAACAAAACATTGTGTAAGGGTTATAAATTTAGATATTCGGGAGTTTCTAAGGAGGATCAATACGCCGATCAGCCTGTAATAAAAATTTGTTGTTCAAGTGGGGTAAATTCAAAATTTAATACAATTAGAGAAGCTGCTAAAGATTGTAAATTATCTGAACCTGGTTTAAGGAATAGAATTTTGACAGATGTTCATGTTGGTGGGTTCCATTGGAAATTTGATAAAGATTCATCACATTATAAATAATAGTTTAAAATCAATTTAAATATTAGATTATATATAATATATAAGAATGACGTTAACATTAGATGAATGGTTAATCCCTTATATTACTCAAGATAAAGATGATTGTACTCATTTATTTCTTGATGGAGGAAAGGCTAAAATACCATTTGAAAAAGAAAAAGAGTTTATAAGGCACTATAGTAATAAATTGGATTCTGGTGGTAAAGTATATATAGTTGAAAAAAGGCCAGATGTTTTTAGATATATGATAGATGTAGATATATTGGATAAACAGTATTGGGAACTTCCCAAAGTTATCGATTTAGCAAAAATTATACAAAAAATTATATTTGAATTTTACGAAATGGATTTAAATGTAATTTGTTGTATGGCTCCTCCTAAAATTAAAGGAGAATTGGTAAAAACCGGAATTCATTTAATTTGGCCAAGACATTTTATTAATTGCGAAGATGCGTTGACTATAAGAGAAGCATTACTAATTAGGCTAGAAAAATCAGAACTAAAACCTCAAAATTCTTGGAATGATATTTTAGATGAACTAATCTATATTAGGAATGGTTATAGGATGGTGGGGTCGGATAAAATGATTCCAGGAACGAAAATTTCCGAAAACAGACCTTATACTTTAAAATTCGTTATGGATTCTAAAGGTGAATTAAGAGAGGTGTATAGAAAAAGGTTATCTTTGGATAGTAATTCTTTAATTTTAGATACATCTATCAGATTTACAGCACTAGAAGGTGCTAAATTAACAATTCCCTTTAAGAAAATTCCTAAATGGTTACCAGTTACAAGTATTAGTAAATCCAAGAAAAAGAATGGTAAACTTAGAATATTGGGAACTTTGGAATACGAAATAATTCAGAAATTTATGGATTCTTCATTACCAAGTTGTTATAATAACCAAACAATAAAAGATATAAGACAATACCCAGATGGTAATTTTTTAATAATTACCGATTCAAGTTATTGTTTAAATATTCAAAGAAATCATAATAGCTGCGGAATATACTTTTTGGGTACTCGAAAGGGAATATATCAAAAATGTCTATGTCCTTGTGATAATCTAAAAAACAGAATTAATGGTTATTGTAAAAATTATACATCTCAATGTTTTGAATTTACGAAAGATACTTCAGAGTTTCTGTTTCCACGACCCGAGCCCCCACAAAAATATAAAAAGAAACATATAGTGTTAATAAAAAATTTAAGTGCAAGCAACCAAACCAAATCAAAATATCTAAAACATCATTTATCTTTTTGTGAAACCCTACTTAAATAGGCAACTTAATAATTAATAATAATTTCATTTACAAATAGAAATAATTAATAATTAAATTTTATTGCATAACCCACAAAGGTCCACTTTCACAACCATAAGGAAACCCCTTACAAGGTTTACCCTCTACATCCTGAATACACCTACTTTCTGGCGGGATAACAGCCGAATTACTACAAGCACCAATCTCACCCAAAACATTATCTACAGACAAAATGTGTGGATCCCCAAAACAACCCCTTACAATCCCACCCGAACTTGAGTTACAAAAAGGTTGAGTGACCGTATCCATACACGATTGATCTAAATATCCACAACATTTAGTTAGTTCTAAATAAGCTGCAGCAGGATCACTATTAATCTTTTGAGAATAATTTTCCAAACACTCTTCCATATCCCTTCTCACACCAGTATATGCATCAATACCAGCGGATAACCAACCAAAAGGTCCACTAATAGCAGTAACCCACCAAGGATTTTCAGGCCACATACATTTAGATCTTTCTGTATCCACACCCCACCAAATCCCAGAGTTAATAGTATTAGTTAAAGTTCCATCAAGAAATTGTTTATTTTGTGGACACGATTTTAACATAAATCCACCCTTTCCGTCGGGACATACTCCACAACAATTATTATTTTGATCTTTGGCTGGGCAAATTGCTCCGGCATTTCCATTTTTAATGTCGTCGGTCCTTGTTACGTTAATTGGTAGGTTAAAATAAGGTGTATTGTATTTAGCCCAATCGGTAGTAACTAGGTCTCTGTAAACACAACAATTAGTGTCTGTACATTCTGTTCCAGAAGTGCATGTGCATGATTGTGTAGAATTTTTGTTTGTTTTATATTTTGAATAAATACTTTTCAAGTCTGAATTATCTGAAGTTATATAAAAATCATTAATAGATACATCTGGTTTACACCATTTTACAATTTCTTCACTAGGTCTTACATTTCCATCACCTGGTGCAATTCCTGGAACAGGATTCATTTCATAATATTTTTGTCCTGTTTTTAAAGTTATTGTAGGATCTAATAAAGCTTGTAATCCACCAGAAATATCAAAATAAGCATCATCGGCATCTTCTGTAGTTTTATAAAATAAGGTACAACTGTGTGTTGCTTTACCTTTACAATCTCCTTTGGATGTATATAATTCCGGTTGTTCACTTCCTACAAATAATCCATCTGGAAGAGGTTTCTGAACAGTTCTTTGATAACAATTTTGTGGAACTTCTGTTTGTACTGCAATACAATTTGTATCTTTGCATGCTTTCATACATGATGATCTTCCTTCATCTACATTATATCCAGTTCTGTCTGAATCTAATACACTAAATGATTCATCAGCAGGTCTATAGGAATCAACGTTAAGCCCATAAGGAAAGTATTGAAAAGAAGGTGGAAGAAAACCATTAACACTTCTGTATTGTTCACCTGATAGTAAAAGATTACCTCCTTCGTGATTTTTATAACCTACTGAACCTTGTGATAACCATGGTCTAATTGCGGTTCTGTCAATAGCTGGTCCTGTTCCAATTTTACAAAAACGTTGTTCAGATCCTGGTTCTCCAATTAAATAAGTTTCTTCGCATCCTATAATCCCAAAAAATTCTTGAAAGTGTATTGTATTTGTACATAATAAACCTATAATAATCGAAACAATAACTATAAATATTAAAGATGTCGACAACATCTTTTTATTTTTATTTATATAGCAAAAGAAGTTATTCATTTACTATTTATAAATATTATAATTTTTGGTATTTTGTAATTAAATCAATTAAAGGATAAGTTGTCATATATTAATATGAGATAAGATGGGGGAACAGGAATATTTGCTAAACGATACTTGGGTATTATGGGAACACCAAAAAAACAATAACATGAATTATGAACAAAATACATGTGAGTTGGGTACATTTAATAATTTACCGGATTTTTGGAGATATTACAACAATTACCCATACCCAAGTGTTATATTTTCTGATGGAATAGAAAAACCTATAATTTCTAATCCAGATAGAGAGATTGCAAGTATTAGTCTATTTAAAAAGGGTATTGAGCCTAAATGGGAAGATCCTAAAAATACTAATGGTGCTGAAATTGCAATTAGAAAGTTTAGAAATATTGAGGAACTTGATACTTTATGGGAAACAATATCGATAATGTGTATTGGAGAACATTTTAAACTATCCGAATACATAACAGGTATTAGGGTAGTAGATAGTTCTATTCCTAACAGGAAAGCTTTGTATAGAATAGAACTATGGTTTAGTGATAAAACTAAAAAAGATGTAATAGAAGAAAGTTTTAAAACATTACTTAATCTGGGACCCTTTGTACAACTTCACTACAAAGAACATTCTTCTGCAGTAGAATCTATACCTCCCAAATACATTAATAGACAAAATGGTGGAAATAAAAGATATGTAAAAAGAAATTAAAAAAATAAAAATAAAAATATATAGTAAATGACTACGGCTGAAACAATAACAAAATTATTTCCCTCGTCAGATTCAGCTAGAGATTGGTATGATAATTTTGGACCAACTCGGACTTTATCATCTTCTTTCGAAGTTGATCCAGATGATCCTAGAGCAACAATGCGTGGTGGTGGACAGATAGATATTGGTGATGGTATTCTTAGAATGGTTGCTGGTGCTCCAAGATATTATATTGCTGGTAATTTTAGGAATATAGAATTTACTTATTATTTACGTATTACAGAAGGTTATGATAATTCCGGTTGGACTAGTAGTACAGGAACGGCTGTTGGTTATAGAACTAACCATTACGATATTAACGATGATCCATGTAATGCACCAACGTATTATACTAAATTATGGTTGCAGTCTGGAGATTTTGGATATAATAAGGAATTTTATCATGGAGGTTATACAATATATTCTAATATAATACCAAAAGCGGATACACCAATACCAACAACAAATTTTCAAGACCGTTTTATTGGAATAAAAGCAGTTTGTCAAGATACAGACAAAGGTGTGTTACTTAGATCATATGTAGATACAACAGGTGGTGTTGATGGTGGAGATTGGCAATTATATTTTGAAAAATTAGATGAATATCCAAATGCAACATGGCCTGCTTCTGGGTTTACGAACGATGACGGTTTCCCTTGTAATTATAATTTTAAAATAAACGGAAGTCAGAATTTTAACGCTCCTTTTACTTTTAATGGTTCTCATGTATTTCTTAGAACTGATAGTCCAAACGATATGCAGTGGAAATGGATATCTGTTCGTGAAATTGATAATCTTAAAACACCACCCAAGGTGGATAATTTGTCGTATATATTAAAATTCCCATTATATTATATTATATTATATTATAAACATTCAAAAATCAAGTAATTGGGAAACTTGGTCCGAAGATAATTTAGGTTAAACAGATTTAAACATATTAATAATATAACGTTATAATAAACGTTACAATAAACGATACAATGGACCTTAATACTAAAGAAATAATCAGCCATCTCCTAGTTATGGAGGAGTCTCTTATGAAAGAGAATAAGGAACTGCGTGATAAGCTTCAGGGTCTTGTTGAAGTAAACGCTAGATTTGCTCAAGAAATAATAGCTATAAAAAACGGAAATAATAAGATGTTGGTAAATGGTTTTGGTGGAGATACTCCTATAGTTACTTCTCCTCCTGAAAAGAAAGTTAAGAGTAATAAAGTAATTCTAACGGTTGATGGAGAAAAAACTAGTATTACTGGGAATACTTATGATCATCGGGGTATTTTTGGTGTACATGGAGCTAAATGGGATAAACCAAATCTAGCTTGGGTTGTTGATACTGAAAATAACGGTCTTATAAGTGAAGAACTTTCCAATAAGGGTATAGAGTTTGAAATTCGGAACGAATTTTAAAACAATTTAAAAAAACAAATTTATAAATTAAAAAAAGATGGAATTCCATAGAAAGATCTGTAATAAAGTAAAATCTTCATTAATTAATAGTGTTGTTAACAATAATAACAATGGTCTTTTAGTAGACTTGTGTAGTGGTAGAGGTGGTGATATATTTAAATGGGATAAAGCAGGAATAAAAAGGGTAGTTGCATTTGACAATCATAAAGAATCGGTAATAGAAGCTATAAGTAGATATAAAAAGAGTAAAGTTAAAACAAAGATATCTTTTAATCTAAAGGATGTGGCTGATGTAGATCTTTGTAAGGAGCTTGGTCAAAAAGTTTCATTAATAAGTTGTCAATTTGCATTACATTATTTCTGTCTAGAAACACTATTGTATAAAGTTTCCGAATCTTTGGTTAGCGGAGGTTTTTTCTTTGGGGTTGTTCCAGATGGAGATATTATTGATAATTGTTTGAAGCATAATAAGTTTGTAAATAATGTCTGTTTAGAAAGAATAGATGCAAACTCTTATTACATTGATTTGGTAGATGATTCTCAGAATAATAAAACAAAAGATTATTTCGAATTTAAAGGAAAGAGTAGTGAAAATATGATTAGAAAACAGGATTTAATAGATATAGGATCTAAATTTGGTTTAGAACTTGTAAAAATTGAGAATCTTAAACATAATTGGGGAGGTAATCACATTTCTGAACTGTATTTTTCTTTTAAATTTATAAAAATTTTATAAAAAATTTATAAAATTGTAATCGCATTAAATATTTTAAAATAATATATTTTATAATATTAAATGGATAAAAGGTCAAACATAGTAAATCTTATTATTTTAGGAGTAGCTATAATTTTAGTATGTGTTACTAAAAAGAAATTTTCTGAACTATTTGTTGCAAATATACCTATGATGAACGGACCTATGATGAACGGTCAAGAACCGCTAAGAGAATTTGCGAATAGTGGACATCCTCAGGGAAATCCGTATACTTATCAAAATCAGATATACCCTGCAAAAATCCCATATTATCCTGAACTTGGTTCTCCTTGTAAAAACGGGGATTGTGGTTTACTTGGAAAATGTGAAGGAGGGTCGTGTAGAGCTATTCCTTATAATAAAACCGTATTCAATCAACCAATTATTTGAGACATATAGTGTAGGTTATGAACTAAACTTGAATTCATTTCTATTATAGTTATGATCATAACTATGTGAATAGAATAATTGGCTGTTTTGTATGTTCTATAATTTGATTTTATATAACTGGCAATAGATGGTATTTTGAAAACTAATTTTTCAATATAGAAATAAGCAACCGCAGTTAAGAACAACTGAGTAAAAACTTCAATAATTTTAAGAGTGTCGTACGTTCCCTTATTTAAATCTGATTCATCCAATTTAACATCTACTATGTGAAAAATTTTTGATAATATATAAGCTACCATAATCGACAGTAGAAACAAAACTAAAGATGCTTGAAAGATTTCAACAATCACATACTTGTGATGTATTTTATGCATTTAATATATTAACAATAAATTAAATTAACAATTAATTAACAATTAATTAACAATTAATTATTAATTTCATAAACAGTTGGATATTGTGGTGGATACAATCTCCCCAGTTGGGTACTTTGATTACTACTATTTTCAGCCCAAATATTTTCACATTTTTGATCTATTTTACATCCAGCTAGTCTACATAAATTAAAATATTGTTCGCTACAAATAAGAGATTTATATCTATCACTACTATTATTTTTTATATCTTCATAATCTTCGTCAGGTTCTGGATCTCCAAACCAAAAAAATTGTTGAGGAAACGAAGGGCAAAAAAATTCACAAATTTCTTCTTGCCACATTTCATCTTTTGAACCATTTTCTAATGGAGGAATAGAAATTATAGTAGCACACGGATTTCCGCATTGTTTTAGATTAGGGTTTTCTGAACAAAGTTTAAATCCCTTATCTTTGAGGTTTTTACACCCAATAACTGAATTATTACAATTTGAATTACTAACACAACACTCATCATTACCAGTTTTGGGTGTGCAATTGCCTGTATTATCTGCATTACAAACTTTTTCCATCATAGTTATTTCTCCATTAGGACATTTCATTACTTGTTCTACTTGAGGTTTATTTTCCATATAAACACTAGAATAAGGTAAACAGCTAGGTTCTTGGTCTGTTGGAAAAGAATTCCCATTGGAATCAAATAAGGCTGTTCTAGAAGAACCACATTTACTTATTTCCATTTGTAAATTCCATAATATATGACCGTCTTGTATATAAAAATCTCCCAAGGCTTTATGAGTTTCCCCTTCTTCTAAAACTGAGTTACAAAAAGCTATAAGGTCTGTATTATTTGGGTCAATAAAAGTAGGATTTTCACAATAAGTTAATCTATCAATACAATCACTTATACTATTTACCTGTTTACATTCATATCTTGAATTTCTATTATTAATAGTTACATCACATATATTATAACCTTTACCAGAATCATTACAGTTGTTAACCGATAAAAAATAACCATATTTTGAAGTATCGGCATTTAATGAACAATCTGAACACCTAGCAACTCTAAGTTGAATACTATTATTATTCATATTATTAAATACTAATAAATTAATTTAATTTAATAAAATAAAATAAAATTATTTGTTTATTTGTTTATTCTCAATTAATTGCGGTTAATCATCAATAATTTTATGATTAAGGTAATTATAATATAATGACTGACGTTGCTGTAACCAGAGAAGAGTTTGATGCACTAACTAAACAGGTAGCCGTTCTAGAGAAAAGTTCTAAGGGAGCTAAAGTTCCTAGAAAGAAGAGAGCACCAAGTGAGTACAATCTTTATGTCGGGGATCAGATTAAGGCTATCAAGATTAAAAACCCTACTGTAAGTCACACTGACGCTTTTAAACAGGCTGTAGATGCCTGGAAAAAGACTAAGAAGTAAATAAACAATTAAATAATATTAACCAATTCCTTAATTATTAATAAAACAAATATCATTTTATTTTATTAAAAATTAAAAACAATTTTTTTTTTAAACAATTTTTTTAAACAAATTTTTTAAACAATTTTAAAACAATTTTATTAAACCTTAACCATTAGTTGTAAACAATCCTGGCATTTAAATAAAAATTTAATGTTCGGGTCTCCGCAAAGCGGTACTATTTTATTAGTTGTTTTATGTTCACACATATTTTCATCCTGTCTTAAATTAAAGGCTAAACAAAACACTAGAGCTCTTTTATTTTGCATTGTTTCTAATTTGTTTGAAATAGTTTTATTATTATTTTTAGCATATTGGATTGCCTGATAAATATACCAAGCTTGGTTTACAACAAGAAAAGTGTTGTAAATTTTAAACTTTTTAAATTTAATATTCTTTGATTCTATACCTAAATCTCTACAAAAATTATTACCCCAGTTATTTAAAATAGAATCTAGAATATCCAATTCTTTAATTTCAATTGTTTTAAACCCTTGTGCAACAATATATTTTTCTGAATTTGCATATCTACTAGTCCTTGGTTTTATAATATGGACATATTCATAAAATTGTTTAAGAATTAACAATACTTGAAAAGTAGGTCTAGTCATAGAATCAAATATTTTACAAATAAAACTCCCACCTTCACTTTGGCAATGTAAAGCCGTCAATACTTGACTATATATTAGCTTTAGGGTAAGTTGTTCTTGATTATTTGGATCGTGAGAAACATCAAACCCTCCATCTCCTGTAATTAACTCAACTTTACCAACCTTACTTTCTAGTTCTTTAATATTTTCTAATTTATATAGGTCACCATCTCCGTTTCTAACCCATCTTTCGGGGTCCAATCCTTCGTTTATATTTAAACTTCCACCTCCTTCATAAAGGGTTTGGGCAAACCAATTTAATTTTGGAAAAATAAACAAACTTGCGCTAATAAATCCTCCTGGAGCTTCGCAAATATGTAAGCTATTTTTAATCTTTTTATTTTGAAATTCGAAGAAAAACAAAACTTCATATAATTTATAAAATGCTCTGCTTATACTTAAATCTGTATCTAAATTACTAAACGACCCTATTTTTTCATATGGATTAATTATTTTGCTCCATTTACTCCAAAGAAACTTTTTCCCCCTTTTTCCAAATTCATCAATTAAATTTTTATTTTCTATTAGATGACAATATTTATCAGTTTCGACTAAACTCTGAGAAGGTCTAGAAGGACTATCAACATATTTTACATTTTTAACATTAATTTTATATTCAAACTCTGGATTAAAATTTAAAACATAATTATTTGACCATTCATTAGAAATTTCAACATCGGCTGAATCCTTTCCTTTTGGGTTATTACCTTTCGGATTATCTTTTACCAATCTTTTCATTTTCCTTTATTTAATAATGTTTTATTCTTTTAAGTTAATTTCTTACGAAATTAAATTATTTACAATAACTAAGATGACTAAAACATTAATAATCGCATTAGTTACGGCAACTTTAATAGGGATTCTAACTTTTAAAAAATCTTTTAAAAAATCTTTTAAAAAAGAAGACTTTACTGCAGACGGATTAGTTTTCAATAGACCAAGTGAATGGTGGTATCCCGAAACCTACAACGTTATTGATTGGCTAGTGCCCATGTTTCCCGATCAACTAAGTCAACCACAATGTTTAAGTTATAATAGAGGTGATCCTGGTGTTTTAAATTTTAATAGTGTTGCATACCGCATGTGGAGGTTTTAATGCGTAAGTAACTAATTCTTTAATATATTAATTAATAAATAATGAAATTAGTATTCATAAGTTTGGATTCTGAATGGATTGGCCTCGCCAAGGATAACGGGTATACAACTTATCACGGAAAAGTTCAAGACTACACCCCGGATAAAGAATCTAAGAATATTTACTATATCTCTCCTGCAAACTGTTTAGGATTCATGGATGGTGGAATTGATAAAGTGTATTCTCAAATTATGTTTAAAGGAATAGAACCCAAAATTAAAGAGAAAATTAAGAAATTGGGATTTAAAACCAAGTTGGGAAGACCATATATTCCTATTGGAAAAGCTATGGTTACTAAAACAGACATCCTTACTCCAAATGGCCAAAGTTATATTATAACAAGCCCAACAATGTTAATGCCTCAAGATGTTAGTAAGACTCCCAATGCTTATCTGTCTATTATAGCAGTTATAAAAGTGTTGAAAGAATACAAACATTTTATGAATGACTCTGATGAACTTATAATAACTTCCATGTGTTGTGGTTGGGGTAGAATGACTCCAAAGATTAGTATTCAACAAGTTATTAAAGCGTTAGAAACAGACGTATCAAAAATGGAATTAGATTTTAATAAAATATTAAGCGTTCAACCAAAATTCTACGAAAATACTGAATGGGTGGATATTCCAGTTAATGAGGTCGTAAGATCGTAATTATTTATTATGACATTTGAATTAAACAAGTTTAAAGACTTGGGTCATTCATTTTAATAAATAAATAACAGATAAAATGGAAGAATGTGGTTATTTAACGTTAATTAGAAAAATCATTAAAGATGGAGAAATCCGCAAAACAAGAAATGCCAAAGTTTTAAGTCTGTTTGGAGAATCTTTATCATTTAATTTAACAAACAATTTCCCAATTTTAACAACAAAAAAAATGAACATTAAAAATATCTTTGAAGAACTTATTTTTTTTCTCCGAGGAGAAACAGATACAAAAATTTTAGAGGCCAAGGGGGTAAAAATTTGGAAGCCTAACACTACTCGTGAATTTTTAGATTCTAGAAATTTAGATTATGAAGTTGGTGATATGGGTCCAATGTATGGTTTTATGTGGAACCATTTTGGGGCCGAATATAAGGGGTGTAAACATGAATATACCGATCAAGGGACTAATCAGGTTGATAATTGTATAGATCTTATTAAAAATGATCCAACTAGCCGCAGAATTATAATAACTGCACTTGATCCTTCTAATTTGGATAAAATGGTATTGGCTCCTTGTCACTGTATGATTCAATTTTATGTACGTAATTATAAAGGTGAACAATATTTAGATGGTCAGATGTATCAACGTAGCGCAGATCTAATGTTGGGTGTTCCTTATAATATTGCTAGTTATTCTTTGTTAATTATAATGATTGCTCGTTATTGTGGTATTAAACCAGGAAAACTTAATATGGTGTTTGGTGATGTTCATATTTATGAGAACCATTTATGTGGTGCTATTGAACAAATAAGAAGATCTCCTGATGTATCTATACCTTATATTAGATTTAAGTGTAGCGAGAAAACTCCTATAAGAGAGTATACTATAGATGATCTAGAATTGTTAAATTATGAACCTCAACCAATTATTAAAATGAAAATGGTAGCTTAATTAATTTCTGTGTTATTAACAAATGACAACTTGTCATGATACAATAACAATAGCAGCAATGAGTTTTGGATTTTTATTTATTTTATTTATAATTTTTAAAAGAAAATTTTTTTAAAGTAAATTTTAAAATATATTTACAATATAAAAGATGATATCGGCAGATGATAAATTTAACGTATTCCCAGATTCAAAAGATTTTGCAAAACCCACATTTATAAACCAAACAAATAATATTATAGCAGGCCCTAACACAAAACCATGGGAACCAGGAATGATGTACTGGACACACTCATCCGCAGATCAAACCCCAATGGAAAGAGAAGAAGGTCCATTACCAGTACAGGGAAATATTGGTATGTTAGTTAGAGATGAAGTACGTAATTACTCTAAATGTGGGTTGGGTAGAGCAAATGTTATAGGTGGTTCTAACAATTGTACAACTGCTTTTTACCCTGATCAGTTTACAACAAAGGATACTTGTGGTGAAAAATGTGTTCTTAGTTCTCCTGAATCTTTTGGAGATAAAGATTTTGGTTTTGAAGAAGGTTCTAATAAATACACTAATGCTCATGGTTTACACGGTTATAAAAATCTTAGAGCCGGTAGTGATGGACAAAGTAGTGCATCGGGATGTTATGATTTTATTCCAGGTGTTAAAACAGACGGAAGTACTTGTATGTTGAACCCCAATCCAGTTTATCAACAGGTTGGTGATTGGATGAAACTTAAGGAAAATAAAAGTATCATTTCGTCGTCATTTAACCCAAACTTTAATTAAAAAAAGCCCTAAGGCTTATTTTAAGGTTTAATTTAAATTCGGAACGAATTAATAATTATTTAAAATAGAAATAAATTTCCCTTGATCGTAATCATGATTATCTAAGAAATTAAACAGTTTAGTTGTATAAGGGTTTACAACAATAGTATTAACATTTTTTAATACAACACTTTTCAAATTATAATAAAAAGTTGCGTGGTCAATATTAAGATATTCACCACGTAGTTCTTTAACAAACTCTTCAAAATTATTTGGACTAATCGAACTCATTTTAATATTTTACTATTTTTAATCCAAAAGTATTAAAGTATTATTTATTTTGATAATTAATTAGCATACATAAGTCCACCCATACCTCCTATAAACCTACAACCTTGTATGTGTACCTGTATAACTTCTTCTTCAAAATCTTCTTCAAAATCCCCATTAATTACAGCCATGTCAATCATGCTGAAATTTACCATAAGTTCATAATCTTTTAAACTTCTGCTTATAGGAAATATATTATAATCCCCTATCGTCTTATTAGATTTTAAATACAATTTTTCATTTTTATTTATTACAATTATAATTTCTTTAAGTTTTGTTTTAATAATTATATTAGATGTAGGGTGATTAAAACATAATCTTCCATTCTGTTTGTATAATAATGGTGTTCCTATGGTGTGTAAAACATAAGAATCATTTTTAGATAAAGCATTTATATTTCTTGTTTTATATTGTAATATACTTTGGTTATAACCAGGATTATATCTTATATGTATAAATAGATTATGGTATTCACAAAACGGTATCCCCATTTTTGAAAACCAAAAAGGTATGATAAAATATCCGTTTTCCTTCTTTTCTGGTATGTTAAATAAATAATTAAATACTTTAAAAATTTTAGGATACATTATCCCAAATGTTTGCCCTCCTAAATTTAATTCTATTTTATCAATGTTATCTAATGAATTAATAGCAAATTCATAACACATTTTGTTGTTGTATTGAAGTATTGTGTTTGTGTTTGTTGTGTTATACAATATTTCATGTGTTTGAATATTTTCATTGGTAAAAGGTATAACAGTTAATGGTTTTACTTCACCTTTTAACCAATTATATTGTGAACTAGGTTGATATTTTATAGCTATATTTCTAATTATAGCATTATTGTCAATTAATAATTCTTTTATTAAAACCCATATATGTTCAGGAAAAGTACCCATTTTAAATATTTATTTAAATATTGTAATGTTTAAGTTTGTTTGACTTATGTAGATATAACACAATATTCTATAGGATCCCTTGTGTCTAATTTTAATTCTTCTACTAATTTATCAACATTATACTCTTTTAAATTTTCCCTGTCTTTAACGGGATGTTTATCCTTAATATATTTCTCATAATATGTATCTAAAAAATCAGTTCTAGAAATATTATTTTCACCCATTAATTGATCTTTTATCTCATCATCTAGTAAACTGGCAATAACAATAGAACTATTACTATTAATATGTTGACCTTTTATTCTTAATAAATATAAAAAGTCTATAAATTTATTTGTTATATTGTATCTGTCTGATGTTCTAAATTCTTTATATTTATCATAATCAGGGTATGTTAAACTATCTGAAGTAATATCTATCAATTTTAAATTATAACCACAATTAAATTCATAAGTTTTTCCATTTATTATAAATTTTTGATTATT
>Ga0105050_10004821_pt1 | contig 17710 bp, 14 predicted proteins | sample FRY01_FD_78088 | JGI IMG/M metagenome (GOLD analysis project Ga0105050, IMG submission 78088) | Freshwater microbial communities from Lake Fryxell liftoff mats and glacier meltwater in Antarctica - FRY-01 | ecosystem: Environmental > Aquatic > Freshwater > Ice > Glacier meltwater ... | reverse complement strand
TTCTTGTGTTCGGTACCACAGTCACAGAAAATTGAATTTATGGCAATATCAATGTCCTCTTTCCAAGTTGGGCCAAACATCAACTGAAGTTGCAATGGCCCTATTTCCACTTCGTCCTCATAAATGACATGTTCTGATCGTTTTTTTGGCATCTTTTAATCCTTTATTTGAACTTTAATTTATCTGTTTCTATTTAGAACACTAATCACCAATCTTTTTACCGTTTGCATTTATTCTGGCTTACTCGAAGCAATGAATAGCGTTAAACTGGCCAAGGTATCATTGCCGATTATTGGTTTACCATTTTGGGAAACAAGCATATTGTTTTCATTTAGAAATTTAAGAAAACAAGCTGCCGCTATTCGCTTATTACCATCGACAAAAGAATGATTTTTAGTAATCAGATATAATAATGTAGCTGCTTTTTCTTCTATTGTAGGATAAAAATCCTCTGTTCCGAAACCTTTTGTAATTTGAGCTAGGGAGCTTTGAAAATTTTTATCCTTTTCCCTTCCAAAAATATCAGAATCAAATTCAGTTGACATCTGTCAAACAAGCACTTGATACTCTTCCAAACTAGGGAAAATGGCTTCTTTTTTTGTTAGTCCTTTCGTGTCAAGGCTCTCATGGTCGTAGTCGTCGAGTAATTCCAGGCCTTGTGAAAACTGTCTCAACCATTCATTACTTTCATAGCTTGACTTTTCTTCGATCGCCCTGCCCAATATCGAAATACCATTTCTAAGTATTTCGATTTCCTCTTCTTTTTGGGCCAATCTTTTTTCATTGACGGCATAACCTTTGACCAAGTATTCCTTTAAAATAGTGTTGGCCCAAATTCTAAATTGGGTTCCCTGTTTTGAATTTACTCGATAACCAACCGAAATTATAGCATCTAAATTGTAAAATAAAACAGTACGTCTTACCTTCCTATCTCCTTCTTTTTGAACTACCGAGTATTTCTCGGTAGTTACTTTTTTATCTAATTCTTTGGTTATGAAGATATTTTTTAAATGTAGACCTATTGTATCGCTATCCTTATCAAACAATTCTGCCATTTGCCTTTGATTCAACCAAATAGTGTCATTGTCCAAGCGTATTTCTATACTGGGCTTATCGTCATACAATATAATCTTTCCCCTATTCATCCTATTTTAGCCTAAAGGTAAGGAATCAAAAAAATAACAAAATTGTCATGGCACTTTTTATCGTTAAATTAGACTTTAGACTTTGTATTTCCTCAAATAAAGGTCTAAAGCTACACTCAATATAAGGTAAATCCCTATTCCTAAGATAAAGGCATTGATATTCACCTTATCATCTGTTTCAATAATCAGGGCCTCAGTTATCATGCCACCAAGTAATAAACGAACTATTAACCGTACCCACTATTTTTTTATTGGTGCCTTCGTTTATTTGAACTTTAGATTATACAATGAGCTAATGAACTACCTCGATGCAAGCATACGAGGTAGTTCATTTTAGACCGTTCAAAATAATAAAGTAGGAATTTTCTACAAAAATGCAATACTAGCATATTTTATCCGTTAGATTAGACTAGATAAATTTGATTATTTAAAGTAGATCCTTGGACTATTCTTAAAAAAGCTTGGGCTTTTTCCAACATAAAATAATTAAAATGTATGCAGAAATTTTTTTGATTGATGATTTTAACAAGGTCATCGTGCTTCACCCCCTCCCCTACTTGGAATAGGTGATAAGATTAAAGACCTTAACGATCCGGAAGAGGCTTTGAAAGAACTTTATGCCGTAGATATGGTTTTTAGTCCCATTTTAAACCTATTGGATAGCAATATACCCAGGATAAATGGTTTTGATTTTGTCGATCTACTTGAAAAAAGTCCTTTATCGAACCAAATAGGTGTTGTAGTGGTCTCACTGTCCATTTCCTATCAGAATAGATCCATGGCCATGGGACAGCCAAAATACATATGGGATTTCGTATTCAACTCCTAGAAAATTAAAAATTTAAGGGCATTTTCATATAAAGTATATTTAACATAAAATTAAAAATTTTAACATGAGTTAGCAGTAAAACTTATTAATTAAAATGATTCCCCATGAATAATAAAAACCTGATTTATGAAAAAGTACATCTAGTCGATGATAACCCAATAGTCAATATGGTTCATGAACAGATAATAAAAAGGTCTGGTATCGCCAAGCAAATTAATAAATTCACAAACCCACTTAAGGCCCTGGAAGTATTGGAGATGGATCTCATGGATCCGAACCACAATATATTAGTTCTATTGGATATCAATATGCCCGAAATGAGCGGATTTGAATTTTTGGATATGGCTTCAAAATTTATGGATTATAGAAATAATTTTGAGCTAATAATGGTAACATCTTCAATAGATCCCAAAGATATGGTAAAGGCTACGGGCCATCATTTGGTGTCTCGCTATGTTACAAAACCGCTGACTCTTACCCAGATTTTCGATTTCGTACGTACCCCTTCCTTAAATTCGGCCTAAACTCCAACTTTTTCGGGCCTACCTGGTACATTCCATAAAATATAGTCTTATTTTTAATTTAATTATACGGTACCATAAATTTTATGCGGGTTAGGTCTCGGACTATATTGATATGAAAAGAGACATTTTTGCTTCCGGTAAAAAATTGACCTTCAAGAATATAAGAAGGGCCATAATTACCAGTTTTACACTTTCGTCCTTCTTTGCCATAGGATTGGTGCTGACGATCAATTTTTTCATAAATAAACGGGAAAAGGACATCCAGGCAATTATTTCGGTAAGCCAACAACGGGTATCGAGTCAAATAGCAATAGAGAAAATATACGCAGCTACCGATAAGGATTCCCTAACTTCGGAATTAATAGAAGATTCAGAGGTGTGGGCAAATATGTATAGGGCCTTTCAATATGGAAATCCGGCAACGGCCATATCGGTCCCTTTGGAACCCGAGATGCAAGATGTGCTGGACGATATCCTACATTACCAACAACAACTTTTTCAATTAACGATACCACAAAACTTCCAGGGGTATAGTGACAAGGAATTAAATAACATTCGTGAGTTGGAGATAGGGATTATGTACGGGTTGGACGATCTGTCACTTGAACTACAGAAAGACCTTCAAAAAAACCTGGAGCAGCTCAAGTACATTGTTTCACTTTCTACATTGTTGTTTGTCCTTTTTATCATGGGACTCTATAAATTTTTCGTCAAACATATTATCAACTCCGTGCGACTACTTTCAGGGGAGAAGGAGCAACAGTCTCAGTTTATAACCTCAATTTTGGAAAACACCAACGATCTAATATGGGCGATCGACAATACATATAGGCTCGTGGGCCATAATTCTACTTTTTTAGAAAGAAGGAAATCCCAAGTTGGCTTTGCTCCCAAAATGGGGGATAGCGTTCTTTGGGAATATTATCTTTTTGAAAAACCTTCTAAAGTCAAAGAAATGTATGATCGGGCCCTGGCTGGAGATAGTTATCTTACCGAAACAGAAGTTTATGAAAATGGGAGGTCCATGTTTTATGAATTCTCCTTTAACCCGACATATGATGAAAACAAATCGGTTATCGGATGCAGTGTCTATCAAAGGGACGTAACACAACGTATTGAAGCATCGAAGGAACTCAGACAAAGTGAAAGTTATTTAAGGGAAGCTCAGGAAATCAGTAAATTGGGCTATTGGAACTGGGATATTTTGGAAGATAAAATTTCATGGTCCGATCAGTTATATAAAATATTCGGAAAAGAACCCAATAAATTCAAGGCAAATTATGAGAATCTTATGGAGATGGTCCATCCAGAGGATAGGACAACATTCGATGAGGAAATGAGACAATGCATTGCGCAGAATAAACCTCACGATCTGGCCCATCGCATTGTTTTGGACAATGGGGAAATTCGATATGTTCACCAAAGGGGAAGGGTCCATTACGACAATAATGACATTGCTATCCGCATGGCAGGGACTACTTTGGACATTACGTCAATGGAAGGGGCCAAACAGCAGATCAGCAGACAATATAAAGAGCTTCAGAATTTTGTTTACATTATCTCACATAATGTTCGGGGTCCTATTTCCACCTTACAGAGCCTCACACATCTTTATGACCTGGATAAGGGTGAAAGTATTCCTATGATTATGGCCAATATAAATAAAACAGTGGACACCTTGGATAGAACCATTATTGACCTGAACAATTCACTAATTCTCAAAAATGTTGACGAAAGTGATTTTAGTGAAATAGATTTTGCAGAAATTCTGGAGAATATTCGAGTGTTGCTGGCATTCGAATTGGAAAAATGTGAGGCAAGGATCGAATCTGATTTTACCGATGCACCCAAAATCCTTGGGATAAAGAGTTACTATAATAATATTTTTTACAATTTAATTTCTAACGCACTAAAATACAGGGCAGTGGGTAGGAATCCATTTATTCGTTTATATTCTAGAACAACTTCAAAAGAAGGCATTCAAATCGTGGTAGAGGATAATGGAAAAGGGATGCAACTTAATGATGATCGGCGCAAGAGGATTTTTGATATGTACGGTAGACTGGAGAGTACAACCGACGGCAAGGGAATGGGCCTTTATCTTGTCAGGACCCAAGTGGAAGCTATGAAAGGTTCCATTGAAGTCCATAGTGAATTGGACAGGGGTTCGACCTTTACCATAACCCTCTTTAAAGATATCCACAGGAATTCCATGGAATAGACCAATAATATTTTATAGTATAGGTCAAGGATATCAGTTGTTTAACCGTAATCCAACCAATAAAACTATAATTAGATCAAATCCTATAATCGCAATATTTTATAAAGTGACCTTAATTTGGAAATCGCATGAAATTTCAACCCATTATTCTATGCCGGATTGTATTTTTAATTTTAAAGATTAAAAGTGAAGGCATGAACAGCTACTTTAAATTAATGGTCACCACAGGTTTTGCCCTTTTCACAACAAAAACGGGAATATCCATTGAATTTTAATAGATTATTCTTTCTTTTGTAAGAAAATACATCGTAAAATAATAATCAAGTTGAAAGAACAACTATTTGAATATCTACTAAAATTATAGATCAAATGGTAAGAATTTTTTCTTTTTTCATTCTGTTATTTGTGCTACCATCCTCCATTTTTGCGAAGGTATCCACAATGGAAAAAAATGCACTTCTAGATATATACAATTGTACCAATGGTAGGGCATGGACCATAACCTGGGATCTCTCGAGTCCGGTTTATTCATGGTACGGGGTAGGTATAAAAGAGGACAAAATCGTTTCCCTGGAATTATTCGACAATCATCTTACGGGGATTCTGCCCAGTTCTTTGGGCGATTTAAAATATTTAAAAACATTAAATCTTGCATTCAATAATATAGGAGGTAATATTCCAGAGAGTATAGTCCTGTTGCGGCGATTGACCGTATTAAGATTGGGAAGGAATAAATTATCAGGAGAAATTCCTGAAAACATAGGGAATATGATACTCTTGGAGCGCTTTGAACTGGGAGGAAATGAGTTGGAAGGGAAAATTCCGAAAACGCTGGCAAAAATTTATACGTTAAAGGCCCTGGACCTATCGGGAAACAGGTTGACCGGCGAAATTCCTTGGAGAATAACAACCCTTCCCAATCTGGATCTCTTGCAAATACAGGACAATAATTTGGATAAATCCCAAATTTCGCACCTTCGAAACAAAAATATCAATATGGCCGTATTCGAATATGATGGTAATCTCGATAAAACCATTCATACGGATATTGAACGCTTCATTATAAAAACTGACACAAGAATGGTGGATGTAGGATTTGAGGATGCCAATGATTAAAAACTAGAACTATGAATACTCCGGTCCAAAATTATTCTAAAATCATGAAGGTTTTTGCCATTGCTGCTTTTATAGGTCTTGATCTAATGGCGCAAGAAAAAGTTTCTGAAGGGGAGCGCAGTCTTCTTATTGATTTTTATGAAAATACCAAAGGAAGGGAATGGGTCCATAAATGGGATTTGGAATTACCGGTTTCTGATTGGTACGGAATCAAGGTCAGCGATGGCAATGTTGTGGAAATAAACCTGTTCAGAAACAATCTGGTCGGCCAAATTCCCGAAAGCATAGGCAAGTTTGAGCATCTTGGAACACTCAACCTGGCTTTCAACAATTTGCGTGGGGAAATGCCCATGAGTATTGGGGAATTGGCCCAGTTGAAAACGTTAAAAGTTGAAATGAACGGCCTAAGTGGAAAAATTCCCAAAGAAATTGGTAAACTGGAAAATTTGATAGAATTTTCGGCCTTTAACAATTTCCTCTCGGGCAATATCCCTAGTAGTATCGGAAGTATGAAGAGCCTAAAGATATTGAACCTGTCCAGTAATAACCTATCGGGGGAAATACCCAAATCTTTAGGTCGGCTTACCAACTTGGAGGTGCTGGGCCTATTCGAGAATTCGTTGAACGGAACAGTACCCGGTGAACTGGGTAATCTTTACGCGTTAAGGGAACTGGTATTGGCCAATAATAATCTGGGAGGTGATATCCCGGTCGAATTCGGTCAATTGGCAAGTCTTATAATTTTCCAAATACAGAACAACAGGTTCGACTCCTTTGAAAACCTTAAGGGCATGGATACCGAACAGTTCCTTGTATTCGATTATGATCGTAGGGACAGCAATTCGCAGAAAAAAAATATAGATAAGGAAAGGACCAGATTGGCCAAGACTAAATTTGAAGATGGGGAAGACAAGTAGGGATAGAACTCATCTTTAATGTTATAAGATCACAGGCAACCCACGATTAATCAATATGCTACTCCCATCTGTAAGACAGATTAAAGATATTTATTATTAATGCAAATCAAGGGTTAAAATATTCGCGTTATAAAAGTGTGTTACCAAACACGATAAAGAGCTGATTTAAATCCCAAATAAAAATTACCTATAAATGAAAAATTTACTAACCTACGATATTGTTCTGCTGATTGATGACGACAGTGTTATTAACCTTGTGCACCATCATATTATAAAAAAAACCGGAATAGCAAAGGAAATTAAAATATTTCTAAATCCACTTGATGGATTTATGGAGTTGCAAAGGAACCTATCCGTGCCCAAAAGAAAAATTTTGGTTCTTTTGGATATGAATATGCCTGAAATGGATGGATTTGAATTTTTGGACAAGGCTTCAAAGTTGACCAACAACGGACAGGTATTTGACCTTCTTATGGTAACATCTTCGATCGATTATGGTGATATGGCCAAAGGAAACCAACATCCTTTGATTAGCAGCTATATAACTAAACCACTAAAGTACAACGAGATCATTAATTTTGTCCTTACCCGTACCTCAAGGACCATTCAATCTTAAACAATTAAACTAGTCGTCTTGTTGGCTTCTATTGGCAAAGACTGACCCATTGCCATATAAATTCAACATGAAAATTACCCTATACCAGAATATTGGTACAAGGTCCCCAAAATTATGCGAACAAAACTTCCTTCCTTTAACCAAGAGCCATCCTTTATAAATATTAGAAAGTCTATCATTACCATATTTAGTCTTGCCATTCTTTTTGCACTATTCCTGGTGATTGGCATAAATGTGGTAATAAACAATCGCGAGTATGACACCAAAATTATCAATCTTGCGGGGCGTCAAAGAATGTTGAGCCAAAGAATTACCAAAAGCATCTATTCCCTTCAGAACAATAATTTAAAGCAAACTGAAATAAGTAAGGATGCCGAACATTGGAACAATATTCATTTATCATTTCAATACGGAAATGTTGCAATGGATATAGCGAAGTCGAAAAATGGGGAAATCGATAGTATATTGAACGAAATATCCCCATATCAACAAAATCTATATTTAATAACAAAGCAAATAAACCTCTCAGATCTAAGTCATGAAGAACTGGGAAAAATTAGTGAATGGGAGGCTAAATTTTTGGAGGGTATGGACCTTTTTGTAGGTGTCCTACAAAAAGATCTGGAAAGGGAGATCACGTATCTTAAGTACACTATATCGTTTTTGACCTTCCTGTTTATGGTACTCATTTGGCTTTTATACAAGCTACTGGTTAAACGGGTAATTGATTCTGTTAGAGCACTTTCCAAAGAAAATGAAAGACAATCCGGACATTATCGCTCCATTTTGGAGAACACCTCCGATCTAATATGGACCATCGACAATAATTACAAGCTCATTGGCCATAATTCCTTATTTACAAAGAGAAGAATTAATGACGACGGTAAAGCCCCAAGTATAGGTGAAAATGTTTTGGAGGAAAATTACTTTTTTGAAAGTTGGAACAAGACTAAGGATTACTACGACAAGGCACTTTCCGGAACAAGTTTTTTGACGGAAATAGAGATTGAAAGAAAAGGTGAAAAGATCTATTATGGACTTTCCTTTAATCCCATTTACGATAAAAACGAATTTGTCACTGGATGTAGTGTATATCAGAGGGATGTTTCCAAACTTAGAAGCGCATTGGTGGGGCTAAAGGAAGGTGAAAAATCATTGATGGAAGCCCAAAGAATTGCCAATATTGGTAATTGGGATTGGGACCTTGTCAATAATATAATCCAGTGGTCCGATCAACTCTATCCTTTATTTGGCAAGGACCCCAAAAAATTTAATCCCACCTATGAATCCGTGTTGGAAATTATTCATCCTGATGATAGGAATAACCTTGACAACAAAATAAAGGAGAGCATTGAAAGGAATAAAGCTTACGAAATATCCCATAGAATTCTAATGGAAGATGGGTCCATTAGACATGTGTACGGTAAAGGAAAGGTCTATTACGACAAAGACAATACGCCACTAAGAATGGTCGGAACTTCACAGGATATTACATTGATGGAAAATGCCAAGCAACGGATACTGCACCAGTATCGAGAGCTTCAGAACTTTGTCTATATCATCTCACATAACGTTAGGGGCCCAATCTCAACCTTGTTGGGTCTAATAGATCTTTTGAAAGATGACAAAAAAGAAAATAAGGACGATATAATTCTTCTTATCAATAATACCGTTGAAAAGTTGGATAGTACAATTAAAGATCTAAATCACGCTTTATCCCTAAAAAACATCGGTAGGGATGATTTTGAAGAGCTGGATCTAAAGGAAATTTTGGACGATATCTTAATATTAGTCGCGGAAGAGATTAAAAAAAATGATGCCACAATTAAATATGATTTTACCAAGGCTCCTACAGTGTTTGGAATGAAAAGTTATTTTACCAATATTTTCTACAATCTAATTATGAACGCCCTCAAATATAAATCTGACGAAAGGGACGCGTATATTCAAATACTTTCCAATTCTACTTCCATTGGAGGTGTTGAAATAATTTTTTCCGATAACGGGATGGGCATGAATTTAAACGAGAAAAAAAGAAAAAAGATATTTGATATGTACGGAAAATTAAGTGGTAGTTCCGCTGGCAAGGGACTAGGCCTGTATTTAGTAAAAACACAATTGGATACCATGAATGGGTCCATACATGTGGAGAGCAAGCCGAAAAAAGGAACTGTTTTTACTATTAATCTATTGCTGAATACAACAGACAAGCGCCACGGCGTAAACGATTTTAATTAACTCTAGAGGCCCAGTGGAAGGGTAGCTGTCACCAACCACCATCCAACACCTAATTCAGATCAAACGGAATCCTTTTTTCCATATCTAGTTCGAATTTACAGTAGGGGCTGATATGTTTATATTAGGGGGTCTGGGCCCTTAATTCATAGGCCTCCATCAGACCATCCCCCTTTTTTGATGACAATATTTTCTGGATCATCGACGTATTTATATGGACCAGGCTATTTTGCAACAAATGCAGACAAAGTACGGACAGTTCCTGGTCTTCCAGATTATTGGCGGAAATCTCTCCCGATTTCCCGTAAAAGATAAAACTATTGGCGGAATTCGAGTTCTCCACGACGTCGAGCCCTTGGTTTATCTCCATGCGTAAGGGTTTGGATACAAGGTATCCGCAAAGAAAAATGGTCTTCACCACTTTTCCCAGTTCCTGTAATGCCTTGTAGGTAGGATGTTGGAGATTATTGTGAGTAAAGAGCTTCATTATGGCCTCCGCTTTGGCCGTTCCGTGTTCTAAAGCCGTTGTATACTTTATCATCTGGTCATACTGTTCACTGATCAATTTCCAGTCGATGGCCCTTTTAAGGACCGGCCGCAGGTTTTGAAGCTTTTCCTTCATACCTTTATTGGGTAGGTACAGTTTTTTGGTAGCCAAACTTTTGAATCTTGGCATAAGGGAAAAATTCTACAGATGTGAGAACGCAAAAGCTACTTCACTCTGGCCATGGGTGTCTACATATTTACCTTGTCTGCTTTCTGGAAGCCTCCTCGGGCCTAGATCTCTCGGACTCGGTAAGATAAAGCCGTTCGCCGGTATCGGAATATATACTCAGCTCTCCCATGTTACGAATCTAAAAGAAATTGTATCAAAATAGGGTGTGCAACAACATAAAATGATTGCAATATTGTCCGGATAAAAACTGTTACACTATTAATTATAGTGTAACGTCCGTAGGTATAGTGGCGGCCATCCACGTCTTTAGACGCCAGATGGCCCCTGGTGACAGCTACCCTTCCACTGGGCCTTATTAACGAATTAAAAGAGTTCTTTATACCAAAACATCTTTTTTTATCCTGTTGATATTTCCTCTTTCTATAGAGAAATCAATTCTGCATTATAACAAGCTACTATAAATTAGCGAATTTACTCGTTGATTCAAATAGGGTGCTTAATAGGATCGGTAGAGGCAATAAGTGTAAAAAAGTTAACTTATGGAGCTTTTATAAAATTTCCCTTTTATGTAAGGTAAAGACTACAGTAATTATAGGTTATTATATGTTAAAAAAGCATGCATTACAACAATAAATCATATAGTTCTATCGTTTTATCAATATTAATAATTAATATCGCAATGAATTTTATATTTAAATAATCCTAAATTTTAACTATTATGAAAAAAATTAATTCCCTAATTATGATTATTATGATTGCAGTTTCTACTGGTGCAGTTGCACAAGAATCTGCTACAGCCAGTTCGTCAGCTACGATCGTGGCACCAATTGCAATCTCAAAAAGTGTCGATATGAGTTTTGGAACTGTTGCAGTTGACGCTACTGCAGGTACCGTAGTTTTAGCACCAGGTGGTACGCGGACTTTTACAGGGGGTGTGACCTTACCGGGAACGACAGGAACAGTTACTGCAGCTGCCTTTGATGTAACCGGAGAAGCAGGTTACACGTATTCCATTACGTTACCAGCTTCTGCCATTACCCTTACAGACGATACGACAAATACAATGACAGTTGACACGTTTACCAGTACTCCTACTCCGACCGGAACTTTAACCAGTGGAGCAGAGACAGTAAATGTGGGCGCTACTTTAAACCTAACAGGTTCGCAAATAGCGGGAACCTATACCAACACTACTGATTTAACGGTTACGGTCAACTACAATTAGGAAGTTGTTTCATGAACATGTGCCACAACTTTTGTTGCGGCACATGTTTTTTTTAATCCTTCTACTAAGCATTATGATATGCTTCGTTTATTTTTAAAACACTCCAGATAGATACTGAAATGAGGTTACTATTCACCGTTATTTTATCGATTATTTTTTTTGTCGAATCCTTTGCTCAGGGAGATTTATTGATTTTTCCAAAACGTCTTGTTTTTGAAGGCATCCAAAAAAGAGCTCAAACCCTTTATTTAAATAATAACGGCAAGGACACGGCAACCTATAGATTATCCTTTCTGGAAGTACGTATGCGTTCTAACGGCCAATTTGAAAACATTAAGATGCCAGATCCTGGTCAGAGGTTTGCTTCACCTCATTTGAGGTTTTATCCACATACCATTACCCTTGCTCCCAACGAGACACAGGCAGTAAAGGTCCAGCTTACCAGAACCAATGAGCTCAGACCTGGTGAATATCGTTCCCATTTATATTTTAGGGCGGTTCCAAAAACCAAAAGTCCCAAAAATAATAAAGAAAATAATGACAGACAAGGGTTAAACATTAGTTTGAATCCGGTGTATGGGATTAGTATTGCCAATATCATTCAAATTGGGGAACCCGAGGTCAATGTATCTATATCCAATCTGAATTTTGAAGGGCTAAATGATGGTAACCCGATGATTTCCATGAATTTTAATCGTCAGGGAAAATATTTATTTTATGGGGATTTTAGGGTTCAACATATCACCAAGGAAGGGAAAGAAACAGAGGTCGCTGTAATGAAAGGATTTGCAGTATATGTTCCAGGGGATATAAGAAAGGTTCGTGTTGAACTTAAAAATAGCAGAGATGTGGATTATAGTTCAGGAATACTGAAAGTCACTTATACATCGCAAGCCGATGGAAAAACCTACGCTAAGGCCATATTAGGCCTGAAGAATCCCTAAAACTTCATGATTTGAGCCTATCGAAGTCATTGCTATTTGTTTTACTATTCTTTATTTGTGCTATTGCACGGTCACAGAATATTTATATAGCTGTAGAACAGGATTTATTTTTTGGGGATTTTTACCTTTCAAGGGGAACCGATAGCGGAACTGTCACTCTTTCCAATAATGGGGAATGGAGTTCTACGGGAAATATCCATCAGTTACGGTCAAATCATCAACCAGCGGTTTTTAATATTTCAACAGAAAGTCAAACTCCCATTAATGTTGGGGTGGAGATTATGACAGGAAATTTGATCAATCCGAACGGATATGCCATTTCCCTTGATCCAAAAGATTCCGGAATCCAATTTTATAAAGTCCAGAGAGGGTTTCCTGTAAGAATTACTATCGGTGGAAGTCTAAAAATAATACCAAAAAACGAATACTATCAGGGAGATTATCAAGGAAACATTTCTATCAGAGGTACTATTTACAATGAGTAGGTGTAAAAAAAAAAATCGAAAAAACTAATAGGTCTATGTAAGCTATTGTCAAAACGACTCATACTAATTGCTTTCCCTCTGTTTATCCTAAATGCCCACAAAACCTATGCCTTTCAGGACTCGATATGCGATGAAGTGACGATCTCCTTTTACGTTGACCAAATTGGGACTACAGAAATCAATTCCGTTATATGTGGTGGGGCCATTTATTTATCTGTTTCTGAAATCTTTGATTTTCTAAAAATAAGAAATGTGCATACCGATGATTTTAAGTTAATCGAAGGGTTCTTTATAAATCAGGAAGATACTTATAGGATTGACAGATCTCTCAATCAGATCATCTATAGGGACAAGAAGGTTAAGCTAAAGGACAATGACCTTATCCCCACAAGAAACAATTTGTACTTAAAAGAAGATTACTTTGGTTTAATTTTCGGCCTTCATTGTAAATTCAGCTACCGAAACCTATCCGTTTCCTGTATATCCGATATAGAACTACCTTCCGTAAAGGCCGCAAGGCGCGAAAAAATGCGGCTCAATATTCAAGGGTTACAAAAGAATTTTACCGCAGATACCACAATTGCCAGGGAATGGCCTCTACTGCATTTAGGTGTCGCAACCTGGGATATTAATTCCAACCAACATACCAACGGCTTTGAAGACAATAGAGCTTCTTTGGGGTTGGGCGCCCTAGTTGCCGGGGGAGAATTTACCGCTAAGCTCAACTACAATACCACACAATCACTACTGCCCAGAAATCAATTTTATCAATGGCGTTATGTAAACAATGAAAATAATTTCTTAAGGCAACTTACAGTTGGAAAACTTGGAATCCAGTCTATTTCTTCCATTTATCGTCCGGTCATAGGTATCCAGCTCTCCAACAGTCCTACCTATCTCAAAAATTCATTCGGGACCTATCTGTTAAGTGATTACACCAAGCCCAATTGGACGGTGGAAGTTTATATTAATAATGTATTGGTGGATTACACACAGGCGGATTCCTCAGGTTTTTTTTCATTCAATATCCCCCTCGTGTATGGAAATACATCCGTGAGTCTTAAATATTATGGTCCTTGGGGCGAAGAAGAGGTTACAACCAAACGTTTAAACATACCCTACAATTTTTTGCCTGCACGTAAACTTGAATACAATATTGATGCGGGTGTAATCGAAGATAGCGAAAAAAATATTTTTGCCCAGGCACAATTAAATTATGGCCTCTCCCCTAACATCACTCTAGAAGCCGGGTTAGAATTAAATACCACTGTGGAGAAAACCCCTATAATTCCTTTTGCAAGGACATCCCTACGATTGCCCTATAATATTATTGTATCCAGTGAATATTTACATCATGTAGGATATAAAGGAAACCTCAGTTACAGATCGTTTTCCAACTTTCAACTGGAATTGAATTATGTCAAATATAGACAAGAACAAGAGGCTGTACTTTTTAATTACAACGAAGAGCGCAGGGTCGTTCTATCCAAGCAGTTGCATTTTGGAAAATTTTCAGGATTCTCACGCATGGTATGGCGTCAGAATCTCCTTCGTAACGTGACCTATACAAATTCAGAATGGCTTTTTGCTGGAAGAGCTTATGGAGTTAACATAAACCTAATCACCAGTGCTTATTTCAGTACCTTATTAAACGAGCCAAAAATTTACAGTAGATTATCTACAACTATCAACTTGCCAAAAAAGATTGTTTTTTCTCCCCAGGTCGAATATGAATATAATAGCGGGAGAGTTAGTTCCATAAGAGGGAACTTCAGGAAACAAATATTTAAAAATCTCCAATTACAGGCCTCCTATGATCAAAATTTCAAATACGATCAGTTTAACCTAAATATTGGTTTTAATTTTGAATTGGGCTTTTCAAGAGGTGGGCTTTCTAGCAACACCAGTAAATTCGGAACCTCCTTTTCCGAGTCCATAGGAGGATCTATGATTTTTGACCCTGAACAAAAGCGCGTGAAATTTAACAACAGATCTTACCTAGGACAAGGCAGTATAAAATTTATCACTTTTCTAGACACAAACCTAAATGGAAAAAAAGACGAATCGGAGCCTCGAATAGAGGGAGTCAATGTACTTTCCACAAATGGTGGGATTAAAGAGGTGGCTCCGGAGGGATATACCATTTATCGAGGACTGGAACCTTTTGTCAATAATCATTTTAAACTGGATACTTCCAGTTTGGGGCGTATTGACTGGAAGCTCAAAAACCAAAGCCTAAATATTTTTGTCAACCCAAATCAATTGAAAGTAATCGAGATCGCTATTAATGTCGTAGGAGAAGTTGCGGGTTACGTGTATAAATCAGAAAAAGGAGTGGGGAGCATAAAAATCATTATCAAGGATGATAAACAGCACATCATTACAAGTTTAATCTCGGAATCTGATGGCTATTTTAATTTCTTGGGTTTAAAATCCGGAGCTTATACGGCACAAGTGGATCCCGATCAGCTTGAAAGACTTAAATGGGAGGGCATAAAGACTTTTTATAATTTTAATATCGAAAATACCAAAGAAGGGGATTATGTGGATAATTTGGAATTTGCTCTTCGATCTATCGACAAAAATCCCGTTTTTACAAAAGAAAATCTATACATAGATGAAGGGCCCGCCATCTCTGATAAAAAAAACAATGTCCATGAAATCGATGAGAAAGATAGTATTTCCAAAAATCCAGATTTCAAAACAGAAGATGTTCTTGGTCTGGAAAAGACCCTAGTCTATAAAGTGTTCTATAATGCTTTAGAGGGTGGAGCAAAAGTAAAAACGACAGACGACATCAATAAGGGTTACTCGGAAACTACTTCGCTTCAGAAAGCTGATAGTATTCGGTCAGAATTGCAGGTGTCAGGTTTTCCAGAAGCTCATATAGGCGCTTTCAATAATGGGCAAAGGGAGAATGGAATGTATAAATATACATGGGGCATAAGCAACTCCGTCCCGGAAGCCGACCAAATAAAAAATCGATTACAGACTCTAGGTTTTCAAGATGCTTATGTAGTCCCTTTTTACGACAACAAGAGATTAAGCCACAGACAGATAAAAGATACTATATTATTCAAAGGGAAACGACTTGATGGAATTGGTGGCATAAAGATCAATGTTTTTGATTCCATCAATAACCCAGCAGGTTCAGGTCTCTCGGAAGCTGATGGGAATTTCCGTATTTCAGGTTTACGGCCAGGGCCTTATACAGTACACCTCGATAAGGGACAACTTTCCCGTATAAATATGCGATCCCGTTCAAACTCCCTGAAATTCAGGATTCACGAAAACGATGATCTTAGTATGGGACCACTTGAGTTCATTCTTGAAGATTCAGAAAATGAGGATAACAAATTATCCAAATATGCCTTATCCAATAATACGGGACTGATCTTTAGGGTACAGGTATTAGCTTCAAATCCAAAACTTTCTATCCATAATAAGCGCTTAAAAGGGTTAAAGGGAGTAAAAAGATATAAACATCGAGGCATATATAAATTTACCTGGGGAGAAGGCCGTACGCTTCAAGAGGTCAGACCTCTCAAAAAACAATTGCAAGACATGGGGTTTCAAGATGCTTTTATAGTGCCTTTTTATAACGAGATAAGATTAAATATGCAGGAAGCTATTGGTAAGATTATCCTTGATTCATCCGGACGGCAAGATGGTTTGGAAGGTATAAGAATTTATATCTACGACAGTGATGGTGCCATGGTTACCACTTTAATTTCTAAGCGGGATGGTCATTTCTCTTTTCTAGGACTGAAACCGGGAATTTATAAGGCAAAACTAGATCGGGTACAATTGGATCGATTGCAGCTGAAAGCCAAACAAGGTTCCTCCAATTTTGAGATTGGCAAAAATACGGAAGGGAATCTTTCTGATCGGTTGGAATTCATTCTCGAACAAAAAATGACCACACCGATCTCTACTTACAACAAAAAGGATCAAGGGGATAATTTGGTTTTTAAGGTTCAGATTGCAGCCTCTAACATCAAGCTCTCTCCAAATCATCCAGCGTTTACCAAGCACAAAGAAATTGATATGTATATACATCAAAACATGTACAAGTATACGGTCAAAAAAACTAGATCATATTCAGAAGTCAATAGATTTAAAGAAGAAATCAGATTAAAAGGTGAAAGGAACGCCTTTGTAGTGGCTTTTTTAAACAATAAACGAATTTCACTTGAAGAAGCTTTGCAAATATTGAATAGGCAAAACTAGATAACCTGAAAAAACGATTAAAATGGGCCACAAAAAAGTCATTCCTTTTTTTGGCTACAAACTGTCTATTCCTGAAATATGGCCACAGATTCAGCCAAAACAAAATACTGAAGGTGCCCCTTGTTTGCATAATCTCCGTTTATAGTTTGAAATAAACAGGATAAACGAAGTCAGATCATCCAAAAGAAAGTATAATGGATTTCACACTTGCTTTAAAGCTATTATTCGAGGTAAGATAGACCGCCCTCTCATCCTGGGCAAATGCCCATTTACTCTCTTTTATTTGACCATCCCTATCGATCGATTCATAATTACCGTTAGTTTAGAACAAAATGTCAAAATATCGGTTCCCGGGCAACTTTGGAAGTTTTGTCCGGTCAACGAGCCTGGGATAATGCCATCCAATTAAATTCAAAGAATAATTTAATCAATGAACTACCTCGGGGCAGAGCCCACGAGGTATCAAGCTGAAGAAAGTTTTAACCATTTATGAAAACCATCCGCTTTCAAACTTTCCTCCAAAACCTCCGATGCAGAGCATCGGGGA
>Ga0105050_10004819_pt1 | contig 17711 bp, 14 predicted proteins | sample FRY01_FD_78088 | JGI IMG/M metagenome (GOLD analysis project Ga0105050, IMG submission 78088) | Freshwater microbial communities from Lake Fryxell liftoff mats and glacier meltwater in Antarctica - FRY-01 | ecosystem: Environmental > Aquatic > Freshwater > Ice > Glacier meltwater ... | reverse complement strand
CCGAACAGGACCGTGAAACACCTTTGCGCCGATGATAGTGGACGTACGTCTGTGAAAGTAGGTCATCGTCAAGCTCTTACCCTCAAAGCCCCTCAGTGTGATCACTGAGGGGCTTTGTCTTTGAGGAGGCTTTGTCTTGGCACAGCACCTCATGTAAGATTGCAACCGTGGGCAGTGATTCAACTCCATTTTTCTTTTTTAGAAATAGGGTGCCCGATCAAAGGAGAGCATTAAATGTCGAATGAACAGAACACTGAGCAAAAGGCACCCATCGATTTGCGTACCCTGACGCATGTTGCATATGGATTGTTTGCGATTGGTCTTTTAAGTGGTGGTATGTTCGGCGTGGCGACCATTGCGGCAATGGTGCTTTTGTATGTAAAACGCGCAGATGCTGCGGGCACTTTTTATGCAGCACATTTTGATTGGCTGATGCAAACCTTCTGGTGGGGCCTGTTGGCGTTAGTCATCAGTGGCATTGCAACCTATATTTATATCGGCTGGGTTGGTGTGTTCGCAACAGCAATTTGGGTGTTGTATCGACTCATCAAGGGATGGCTCGCATTACTAGAGGCCAAGGCACCTAACTGATTCGCATACAGAACTTTACACGTACCATTCACTGTCAATAAGTAAAAGGGCACCTTTAAGGTGCCCTTTTTTATGGACTAACTAGTAATTTGTAGTAGCTTATTTCAGGTGGACGCTGACAATTTTGGTCAGTTCGAACATTGAAACCTGATCCTTGCCAAACAACGGCTTGAGCTTTTCGTCTGCATTGATGTTGCGACGGTTTGCTGGGTCTTGCAGATCGTGTTTCTTGATATAGTCCCAGATTTTTTTGGTGACTTCGGTGCGAGGTACAGCATCAGGACCAATAACCGCAGCAAGAACTGGGCTCGGTGTCAGTGCTTTCATGAAGGCAGCATTTGGAGTCCGGGCGACTTTCTTGGCTGCCGGTTTTACTGCAGCAGTCTTTTTCACGGCAACTTTCTTGACGGCAGGTGCCTTAACGGCAACTTTTGTGACAGCGACTTTCTTTGCAGCAGGTTTTTTGGCGGTGGCCATTTAAGCTCTCCTAAGGGGGACTAATATTTGTGCACAACGGGCGCAGCATAACGCTTCTTCCTATGAAAGACAAAGAATTTGTCGTGAACGTCGTGAAAATGTCGCAATACACTCAATTCATGCCAAAATAGGTACACTTCCGAGGGCGATTGCCCTCGGTCCAACCACTTTGATTATTGGTCATCGTGTATCCAAGATCTCCACTCGAGTCGATTAAAAAATTCCATCAAGAACTTGTAGCCGTTCGGCGTGATTTACACGCAAATCCGGAAATAGGCTTTGAAGAAATCCGAACATCTGGAATCGTTGCTGGTGCACTGACCGCTCTTGGGGTTGAAGTCCATCGGGGCATTGGTAAGACTGGTGTAGTAGGGGTGATCAAAGGGCAGCGTACTGACTCTGGAAAAATGATTGGTCTCAGAGCAGATATGGATGCTCTTCCCATGAGCGAAGATAGTGTCTCAGACTATTGCTCTAGGGTTCCTGGCATGATGCATGCTTGTGGGCATGACGGTCACACCACAATATTGCTTGGAGCTGCTAAATATTTAATGCAGAACAGAAACTTTAACGGAACAGCAGTGTTGATCTTTCAGCCAGCGGAAGAGGGCCTAGGTGGCGCAAAGGCAATGGTCGAGGATGGTTTGTTCGAAAAATTTCCATGCGATGCGATCTATGCTCTTCATAATTGGCCGGGCTTACCCGCTGGGGTGGTGGGCATCAATCCTGGGCCGATGATGGCGGCCTCTGACAAATTTGAAATCACGATTCAAGGTCGTGGTGGTCACGGCGCTCACCCATATCAAACGATCGATCCAATCATGGTCGCCGCAACCATGGTCACTTCATTGCAGACAATTGTGTCGCGTAATGTGCACCCGCTCGAAGCGGCTGTTCTGTCTTTTGGACACATACATGCAGGGAGTCCATCAGCAGCGAGTGTGATTCCCGGACAGGCTAAGCTGGTTGGAACTGTGCGTACATTTAATGATGCTGTTCAGCAAGTTGTTGAAAGTCGTATGCGAACGTTGATTGCTTCGATCGCAGAAGGTTTCGGTGCGACGGCAGAATTTAATTATGTTCGCAATTATCCTGCTACCGTCAATACGGCCGTCAATGCTCATTTTGTGGCAGATGTTGCTACGGATTTGTTTGGCGCACAGCAAGTGGTCAGAGATCTGATACCATCGATGGGATCCGAAGATTTTTCGTTCATGCTTAAAAAAGTCCCTGGTGCTTATTTCAGGCTTGGGCAGGGCGGCGCAGAAGATGGCAGGTTCCTGCATAATCCGAGATTCGATTTTAATGATGATGTGATCCCTGTAGGGAGTGCTACCTTTGCAGCGCTCGTTGAGCGCAGCATGCCTTTGCAGCCGTAAGCCAACAGGACGAAGATATGACGCAAGCCTCGAACATGACACAAACCTCGAACATGACACAGACAACACTCAAAATTATTAGACCAGATGATTGGCATCTGCACCTTCGTGACGCTGAGGCACTCAAGGCGGTTGTGGGTGACACGGCACGCCAGTTCGCTCGTGCGATTATTATGCCCAACCTCAGACCGCCAGTGACCACTGCGGCGCTCGCCGTTGCCTATCGTGCGCGCATCGAAGCGGCGCTGGCTGCCATAGGTTTTCCTGCAGGTCGTTTTACACCCTTGATGACACTGTATCTGACGGACAATACTCAGCCAGATGAGGCTGTTCGCGCTTTTGAGTCAGGTGCAGCCGTTGCATTCAAGCTTTACCCAGCTGGAGCAACCACGAATTCTGATGCGGGTGTGACCGATTTGCTTGCACGCTGCAGCGCTGTGCTCGAGGTGATGCAGCGCATTGGGATGCCATTGCTGGTTCATGGCGAGGTGACTGATCCGTCGGTCGATGTATTCGATCGTGAAGCACTCTTTATTGATCGGGTCATGATTCCTTTGAGAAAGTCCTTTCCTGCACTCAAGGTCGTGTTTGAACACATCACAACGAAAGAGGGTGTTGAATATGTCCGTGATGCAGAAGGGCCAGTTGCAGCCACGATAACGGCACAACATCTTCTCTACAATCGCAATGCGATTTTTCAAGGTGGAGTGCGCCCACATTTCTATTGCCTACCGATCTTGAAACGTGAGGTCCATCGATTGGCGTTGATCAATGCCGCGACGAGTGATAGCCCGCGCTTTTTTTTGGGAACAGATAGCGCGCCGCACTCCAAAGGGCTCAAGGAGCATGCCTGTGGGTGTGCGGGTTGTTACACCGCGTTGCATGCGATGGAGTTGTATGCAACAGCGTTTGACAGCGTTGGGAAAATCGACAAACTCGAAGCGTTTGCTAGTCTACGAGGACCAGATTTTTATGGGTTACCTCGAAACACTGACAGCATGACGCTTGAGCGAGGCGAGTTCTCAATACCGCTTGAGTTGCCCTTTGGTAAAGAGACGATCGTCCCGCTTGCCGCCGGTGAAACACTAAAGTGGCGTATGGTCGACTCGCCACTAATGTCACGCTGAATCGGACAACAAGTCAATCTGACAGCAGGTCAATCTGACAGCAGGTCAACTCAGCATTCACTTACATCTGGTGAGTGAATGCTATGAGGCTTGACGTGCTTCGAGTGCTTCCCATCGTTCGAAATGCTTGAGAAGAAGTGCTTCGATTTCGGTGAGCCTTGTTTGGATGAGGGTGAGTCTGGTCGGATCATTTTTATACAACTCACCATTGCCCATCTCTGCAACAAGGGTCTCTTGCTCTTGTTCTAGCTTTTGAATGTCAGCTGGCAGTTGCGCAAGTTCTTTTGCTTCCCAAGGTGCAAGTTTGGCTGCCTTTGACTTGGGCATCGCCGGGGTCTCGGTCGCGGGCGGTGTCGCAAGCTGCGAAGCAGACTTGAGCTGGTCAATCGCAGAGGGACCTTGGGTCGTCTTGCGCTGGCGCTCCCAGTCGACAAAGCCTCCTACGTAGTCTTTCCAATATCCATCGCCTTCGCTTGCGATGGTTTGGGTCACAACGTTATCAAGAAAGGTTCTGTCGTGACTGACCAATAACACCGTGCCTGGATAGTCTTGAAGTAACTCTTCGAGTAGCTCGAGTGTTTCGATATCGAGGTCATTCGTCGGCTCGTCCAGCACCAAAATATTGGCAGGACGCGCAAATAATCGGGCGAGTAATAGCCGTGCACGTTCGCCTCCGGATAGACTTTTAACGGGAGAGTGTGCACGTGCAGGCGCGAATAGAAAGTCTCCGAGATAGCTCATTACGTGTTTGCGTGTGCCACCAATCTCGATCCATTCGCTGCCGGGGTTAATGACGTCTGCGAGCGTAGCGTTTTCGTCGAGTTGACTGCGCATCTGATCAAAGTAGGCCACACTCAGATTGGTCCCGAGCTTGACGGTTCCGCTATCGGGCGCAAGTGAGCCAAGAATCAGTTTGAGAAGCGTTGATTTACCTGCGCCATTAGGACCGATGAATCCGATGCGATCGCCACGCATGATCGTGGTGGAGTAGTCTCTGACGACACAGCGATCGCCAAAGGACTTGGTGACATGCTCTAGCTCAGCGACGAGTTTGCCTGAGCGCTGGCCTGAATCCAGTGCAAGTTGCACATTGCCTTGACGGTCACGTCGATCTGAACGCTCTCGGCGTAGTTGTTCAAGTCTGCGGACGCGCCCTTCGTTTCTAGTGCGGCGTGCTTCGACGCCTTTGCGAATCCAGACTTCTTCTTGTGCGAGCAGTTTGTCAAAGCGGGCATTTTCAAGACGCTGCGACTCAAGCCACTGCGCCTTGTGTACCTGCCAGGCAGAAAAATTACCGGGAAAGCTAAGCAGCGCGCCTCGATCGAGCTCAACGATGCGCGTGGCGATCGAATCCAGAAAGCGGCGATCGTGTGTGATCACGATTGCGCTACCCGGCCATTGCTTGAGTGTCGCTTCTAGCCAGTTGATGCCATCAAGATCGAGGTGATTCGTGGGCTCGTCGAGCAGTAAAAGGCTTGGTTCGTTCGCCATCGCGCTGATCAGCGCCACGCGTTTTCTCATGCCTCCGGAAAGTGTGCCGACGATCGCTTCAGGCGGTAAGCCGAGCTTGTCGATTAAGGCCTTGACGCGTGAGGCGCGATTCCAGTCCTCGCTTTCAGGATCGTATTCACCGAAGACGGCTTGTTCGATTGTCAGAGACTCGTCGAGTTGAGGCTCCTGCTCGACAGTGGCGACTTTGACGTAGCCGGCGATATTGATGGCGCCGTCATCGGGCTGTGTTCGACCGTCAAGTAGGCGGAGTAACGATGATTTGCCCGCGCCGTTTCGACCGATCAGACCGATTCGCTCATGCGCATGGATGGCAAGGTCTGCACCATCTAGAAGGGGATGGTGACCGTACGCAAGATGTACGCCGTTGAGAGTGATCAGAGCTTGACTGGACATGTTTGAAACGGCTGCATTAAAGGTGTGAAGTCCGCTATTGTCGCAGGACATGAACATTTGTGTATTGCTCGTTCTGACATGGCCTTACAATGTCGGCGCAAGGCGGACTGGGCAATCGCGGTGTTTAAGGCATCGAGGAAGGTCCGGACTCCACAGGGCAGGATAACGGTTAACGACCGTCCGGTGCGGCGCACGTCAGTGTGTCCGCGCTGAGGACTAGGGCCACAGAGACGAGTCTGCAGCGGGGGTGTGTTGAAAGACGCACTCCGCCACGGTATAGCCGTGGTGCGGGGTTCGCTTAGGCGAATTCAACGTTGCAGGGTGAAACGCGGCAACCTCTATCCGGAGCAACACCAAATAGGCATGCGTGTGGTTTCGATCACGACGGGCGGCTCGTCCAAGTATGCGGGTAGGTGGCTAGAGCATTTCAGCAATGAAATGCCCAGAGGAATGATTGCCAACCCATGCAAGTGGGTTTACAGAATCCGGCCTATAGGTTCGTCTTGCACTTTCTCTTGGGACAATATCATCCCATTTCGGACGCCTCATTTAATTTTTTATCTTCGAGATAGGGTTATCCCTATGCTAAGTGTTGATATTCAACATTTACTTGCCGTCCCAATCTACTGATTTACTTGATTATTTCATTTCAGTAGCACTTGCGCATTAGCGGCTAAGTCCTTGTCACCATTAAAAAAATACGATTTCACGCTTGACCGGTCTACAGCATTCACTTAGAGTGGTGAAAAGTGCATATTTGTGCAATTAAGTGGGGTAAATCGGTGTTTCAAGGAAGCAGTGCGCTCACGCTAGATGCTAAGGGACGGATCAATATTCCGACTCGGCATCGCGATGCTCTGATGGAGCAGGCGCAAGGCTGTCTGACGATTACTCGACACCCTGATGGTTGTTTATTGGTTTATCCACGTCCCGAATGGGAGCAAAAACGGACTCAAATTGCAGCATTTCCGATGCAGGCCCGCGCATTGCAGCGGTTGCTCTTGGGTAATGCGCAAGATGTCGACATAGATAGTTCGGGTCGCGTGCTGGTCGCGCCTGAGTTGCGTTTGGCTGCAGTGATGTCCCGTGATGTGATGTTGCTGGGAATGGGTACGCACTTTGAGCTTTGGGATGCTGCTGCACTGATGCGCCGAGAGGCTGCGGATTTGTCGCAAGGCATGGGTGATGTTTTAAACCAGTTTTCGTTTTAATCCGTGGCCGTGTTTAGCCATCGGCCCGTTTTGCTCGAGCCGACCGTCGAGTCGTTGGTTGCAGCCGATTATGGCAAGCGCGCATCCAAGACTTCGGCCAATGTCGATCTGCAAACGACCCGGCTGTCCGGAGTCTATGTGGATGCAACGTTTGGTCGGGGTGGGCACTCGAAGGCGTTGTTGGCTCAGTTAAACGCGGATGCGCGCTTGTTGGTGTTTGACAAAGACCCACAGGCCATTGCGGTCGCGCAAGAATTGGCCCACGCGGATAGTCGCGTGACGGTGATTCATGAAGGTTTTGGTGACATGTTGGAGTCGTTATCGGCTCTGGGTGTTCAGGCAGTAGATGGGGTGATGTTGGATCTCGGGGTTTCGTCCCCACAGATCGACGATGCCGAGCGTGGTTTTTCATTTATGCGTGACGGTCCGCTGGACATGCGAATGGATACGACGCGCGGTGACACAGTGGCGCAATGGTTGGCGCTGGCAAGTATTGAAGAGATGCGGGAGGTCATAGGTCGATATGGCGAAGAACGGTTTGCTTTTCAGATTGCAAAGGCGATTGCTGCTCGCCGCGCAACACGTCCGCTTACAACCACGCTCGATCTCGCCGAGCTCGTGTCAAGCGCCGTCCGTACGCGCGAAAAGGGCCAGCATCCGGCTACACGCACCTTTCAGGCTTTACGGATTTACATCAATCGTGAACTCGAAGAGCTCGAGAGCGCCCTCCAGGCAGCTCTAACTTTATTAAAAACAGGCGGACGTATGGCCGTGATTAGTTTCCACTCGTTGGAAGATCGCGTCGTCAAGCAGTTCATTGCCGCAGCATCCCGTCCGGAAGCTGCGTACGCCCGCCTCCCCCTGCGCGAAAGTGAAATGCCACAGCCTGTGCTGTTGGCCTTGGCGCGCGTATTGCCTGCTGATCAAGAAGTCAGTGAAAATCCGCGCTCGCGCTCCGCAGTGCTTCGGGTCGCTGAGCGGACGGCTACGCCGTTGCCAGCAGGTGGTGCCGCCGAGTACTTGCCCCGCGCCCATTTAGCTCCAACCAAGCAAAAACGAGGGGGACGCTGATGGGGCGTGTCTGCGTACTCGTTGCGATGGTGTTGATGTTTTCTGGGCTATCCCTCGTGACGGCACGCTATCAGGCACGCCAGCTCTTTGATCAGCTCGATCGGTATAAAACAAAAACGCAGGATCTTGAGATTGACTGGCGTCGGCTACAGCTTGTTCGCGCAGCGGAGTCAAGTCATACCAAGGTTGATCGTTTGGCGCGAGATGAGCTGAAAATGACAGGAATCGTTCCTGAGCGAACGGTCTACATTTCGCGGCCAGAATCTAAGGGAGGCGCTCAATGAAGCGACTGCCTTTTTTTAAAAACCCCATGCTGCAGGTCAGCTACCCGATGTGGCGCGGCCGACTCTTGCTGATCGTATTTGGTTTGGCGTTCTTGGTATTAGCGATCCGCGCCATTTATCTTCAAGGGATCACCACAGAGTTTTTACAGCAGCAAGGCGAAAAGCGTTATGAGCACACGTTGACGTTGCATGCGAGTCGCGGAAAAATTCTAGATCGAAACGGCGTTGTGCTTGCAGCCAGTATTCCCGCAAATGCGATTGCTTTTCAACCAAAGCAGTACCGTGAGGTGTCCGCGGCGCGTCTAACAAGTTTGGCTGATTTGCTCGAAACGCCGGTGGCTGACTTAAAACTGAAGATTGATAACGAAAAAAAGAACTTCATTTATTTGAAGCGTCAGGTGCCGATTGATATCGCAAAGAAAATAGAAGGTTTGCGTATCCCTGGCGTCAGCCTGCATCCTGATAACCGTCGGTTTTATCCAGAGGGCGAGGTTGCAGGAAATATCGTGGGGTTGAACAACCTAGACGATAAGGGTCAAGAGGGGGTCGAACTCGCCTTTAATGATCAGCTTGCAGGACGTGCAGGTAGCAGAAGGGTCATGAAAGATCGGATGGGTCGCAACATCGATGATGTGCGTGAGGTTGACTCTCCAGAGGATGGTCGCGATATCAAGTTATCGATTGATACGCGTATCCAGTATCAGGTTTATCGCGCATTGCAAGAGGCGATGGTTGCTAATAAAGCGAAGGGTGCTGCTGCTGTCGTCATTGATGTCAAGACGGGCGAGATTCTGGCTCTTGGCAATATGCCCACCTATGACCCAAATCGCCGAGAGTCGTTTCGGAGCGGTAATTTACGTAACCAGGCGCTAACGGATACGTTCGAGCCTGGTTCGATCATGAAGCCATTCACGGTCGGGTTGGCGCTCGAACTCAATCGCATTACTCCTGCGACGCAATTTAGAACTGGGAATGGAAAATTTGCCTATCAAGGTGCCACGATTAGTGATGTGAAAGGCTATGGCACGTTAGACACAGGTGGGATTTTGCTGAAATCAAGCAATATCGGGATGACGCTTATTTCCGAAAAACTTGAGTCACGGGAAATGTGGGCGCGCTTTAATGAGCTTGGATTGGGTCAAGTGCCCCAGACGGGTTTTCCAGGTGCGGCTGCAGGCCGTCTCAGACCATGGGAAAGATGGCGTTTGATTGAGAAAGCAACCATGTCTTACGGCTACGGTATGTCTGTCTCGTTGCTGCAAATGGCTCGGGCTTATACCGTGTTTGCGCGAGATGGCGACATGGTGGGGTTGACACTCGTCAAACGTGAAACGCCACTCGCGACCACCCGTGTTTATCAACCTGAGGTCGCCAAACGTGTGCGAATGATGCTCGAGGCCTCTGCGGGTCCTGATGGCGCCAAAGCTGCACAGGTCAAGGGTTATCGGGTGGCGGGTAAAAGCGGGACCGCGCGCAAAATTGTTGATGGACGCTACAGCACCAGTCGCTATCGTGGCTCGTTTGTCGGTTTTGCACCTGTCTCGGATCCTCGCATTGTTGTCGCGGTCACGATCGACGAACCTGGCGCAGGCGCATACTACGGCGGTCTCGTTGCAGCCCCTGTTTATTCTTCGATCGTGGGCAGTACGCTCAGAATTCTCGGTGTCCAGCCCGATGCACCTTTTGCTTCTTCGGTTGTTGCCGCAGGACAAGGAGCTTCGCGATGATGAGATCTGTGCTGCTGGAGGACCGCGTCTCTACTGAGAGCTTGATTGCGCTGTTGCGTAGCAAGGTGGAATGTGGCGCACAGTTGAGTGCAGATTCACGCGCTTTAGCACATGGGGATGTATTCATCGCGTGCCCTGGCAAAATTAGCGATGGCCGTCGCTATATCGCAGCTGCAATTGAGCAGGGTGCCTCAGCAATCTTGATGCATGTTGAACATGCGAAAGATTGGCAGACAGCAGATTACAGCGTGCCATTACTTGCCGTGGTCGGATTGAACTTGCGGCTAGGTGAGCTTGCTGACTTTTGGTATGAAAAACCATCAGCCACTCTCAAGGTACTCGCTGTGACGGGTACGAATGGCAAAACAAGCTGCGTAGACTGGTTATCTCAAGCCTTGCGTCAAGATGGACAGAAAGTGGGCGTGATCGGTACCCTGGGTGTGACGTACCCAGATGGCAAGCTCGTTAAAGGACATCTGACGACCCCTGACGTCATTTCCGTGCACCGTACGCTCGCGGACATGCGAGACGCGGGCGCCGAGTACGTGGCCATGGAAGCGTCTTCCATCGGTCTGGATCAGGGGCGGATGAGTCACGTACGCATTCATGCGGCTGGCTTTACAAATCTATCGCGCGATCATCTTGACTATCACGGGACGATGCAAGAGTACGAGGCAGCAAAGGCAAAGCTTTTTGCCTGGCCTGGGTTGCGTTATGCCGTATTGAATCTGGATGATCCTGTCGGTGTACGCTTGTCAAAGAAAGTGTCTTGCCAGGTGTTGACCTACAGCATTTCTAAGCAGACAAACACGGCAGCACTGACGGCCAGCGAACTGAATACGACATCCGAGGGTATTGCCTTTATCCTGAAAGACCCGCACGAGCACATTGATGTGCAAAGTCGCGCTTTAGGTGCGCATAATGTTTCTAATTTGCTTTGTGTCGCAGGGTTGCTCCACAGTCTGGGATGGAGCTTGGCAAAGGCGGGTCGAGCGCTGTCGACGTTAGGTCCAGTAGATGGACGCCTTGAGCGCGTGCCATCGTTGCTATCAGATGTTGCTACCCCCCTTGTCGTGGTCGACTATGCACATACGCCTGATGCGCTGGAGCGTGTGTTGCGCACTTTGCGTACGCAAGCGCAGGCTCGACAGGGTCAGTTAGTGTGTGTCTTTGGGTGTGGTGGTGATCGCGACCCAGGCAAACGTCCCATCATGGGTGCGGTTGCGCAAAAGTTGGCTGACCGAGTATTTGTGACCAGTGATAATCCACGCAATGAGATACCCGCTTCAATTATCGCTTCAGTCATTGCGGGAATCCCTGGAGATGCACCACACGTTCGGATGATTGAAGACCGTGCGCAAGCTATTTTGGAGGCCATACTGAGTGCCTCGGCTTCGGACGTTGTCCTGGTTGCCGGCAAAGGTCATGAGACCTATCAGGAAGTACGTGGAGTACGCCATGATTTTGATGACAGGCAGTGGGCACAGGCTGCGTTTGCACTGAAACAGACGCGTCCAATACAAACCGATTCACGCAAACTTGAGTCTGGTGCCATTTTTGTTGCCCTGCGTGGTGAAAATTTTGATGGTCACGATTACTTGCAGCAGGTAGCCGATATGGGGGCTTCGCTCGCGATCGTTGATCAGGCAAATGCAGAGATTTTGCTGCCACAAATTGCGTTAGGAGACACACGTGCGGCGTTATTGAAACTTGGCGCTGCTTGGCGAAGACAGTTCGCTATTCCTCTGATCGCAGTCACGGGTAGTAACGGTAAGACCACAACAAAGGAAATGATTGCAGCAATTTTGACGGCTTGGTTGGGCGAAGACAAGCGGCTTGCGACTGTCGGTAACCTCAATAACGAGTTGGGCGTTCCATTGACGCTCATGAGATTGCGTCAAACGCATCAGGCTGCAGTGCTTGAGCTTGGAATGAATCACCCAGGTGAAATTGCTGTGCTGGCTGCCATGACTCAGCCGACTGTTGCGTTAGTCAATAATGCGCAGCGTGAGCATCAAGAGTTCATGGAAAGCGTAGAGGCAGTTGCCCGAGAAAATGCGGCCGTCTTTGACTCGCTCGCCGAGGGTGGCATCAAGATTTTTCCGGCAGATGAAGAGTATTCGACCCTTTGGTCGAATCTTGCACAACATCATCCTGCTATGCGGTTTGGCATGGATGCGTCGGCTGATGTGTGGGCTAGTGAGATACAGGCAGATGCATTAGGTTCAACGTTCGTCATGCATTTACCCGTTGGAACATATGAAATTATTTTGCCCGTTCCGGGGTTGCATAACGTACGCAATGCCTTGGCGGCTGCAGCATGTGCTCACGCGGTCGGTGCACCCGTATCGGCAATTGTCGCGGGTTTGAAGAGCTTTCAAGCTGTTTCAGGTCGGATGCAAACACATCGTTTAGCAGGGCATCGTGTGTTGATTGACGATACCTACAACGCAAATCCTGATTCAGTTCGTGCTGCGATTGATGTGTTGGCGGGATTACCCGAGCCCAGAGTTCTTGTGTTAGGGGATATGGGCGAAGTTGGAGAAAATGGTCAGGCGATGCACCGTGAAGTGGGTGCCTATGCGCGTGAGCAGGGCGTGAATCGTCTCATGACACTGGGTGAGGCGGCACGTGACAGCGCTCAGGCGTTTGGCTCAGAAGCCATGATCGCTGAGTCACCCGAGCAACTGTGCGCGGCGCTCACTGAACTCCCAGCAAAAAGCATACTTGTGAAGGGCTCGCGTTTCATGCGTATGGAGCGAATCGTCAATCATTATCTAAAAACAAAAGGGGTGAACCCCGAGGAAGCGGTGACGCATGCTCTATGAACTATTCGGTTGGTTAGCTGAGAACCACGTACGTGGTTTTGCTGTATTTGAGTACATCACGCTGCGTGCTGTACTTGCGTGCGCGACCTCTTTGTTGATTGGTTTGATTGCGGGTCCTTATGTCATCGGACGCCTGACGTCACTCAAAATCGGACAGGCGGTTCGTAGTTACGGGCCACAAACGCATCTCATCAAAACCGGCACCCCTACGATGGGTGGTGCTCTCATTTTGATCTCAATCGGTGTTAGCACACTTCTTTGGGCCGACTGGACCAATCGTTTTGTGTGGGTCGTTTTGTTGGTGACGTTTGGCTTTGGCTGGATTGGCTGGGTGGATGACTACAGAAAGGTCGTGCATCGCGATCCCGAGGGGATGCCCGCACGTAAAAAGTTTTTCTGGCAAGCGCTGATTGGTTTGGTGGCAGCGGTCTATCTCACGTTTGCGATCTCAGCACCCGCGACGGCCAACATCTGGCCCCTGATGCGTGACTGGGTGATGAGTGGTTTTACGATTGATTTACCTACACGTACTGATTTGATTGTGCCGTTCTTCAAAACAATTAGCTATCCACTGGGCGTGTTTGGTTTTGTTGCGTTGAGCTGGCTCGTCATTGTGGGGACGAGTAATGCAGTGAATTTAACGGATGGACTCGATGGTTTGGCGATCATGCCGACAGTTATGGTTGGGTCGGCGTTGGGTGTTTTTGCGTATGTGGTGGGTCGCGTTGATTATTCAAAATATTTACTCTTTCCTTATGTGCCAGGTGCTGGCGAGTTGATGGTGCTCTGCGCCGCGTTGGCCGGTGCCGGTTTAGCGTTTTTATGGTTTAACGCCCACCCTGCTCAGGTTTTTATGGGGGATGTGGGCGCACTCGCACTCGGTGGCATGCTCGGCACAATCGCGATAATTGTTCGACAAGAGATTGTGTTGTTCATCATGGGCGGTGTATTTGTCGCTGAGACGCTCTCAGTGATGATTCAAGTCGTCTGGTTTAAATACACCAAAAGGAAATATGGGGAAGGCCGACGCGTGCTGCGCATGGCGCCCTTGCACCATCATTTTGAAGTAGGTGGCTGGAAAGAAACACAAGTTGTGATCAGGTTCTGGATCATCAGCATGATGCTGGTGTTGATTGGTTTGTCTTCATTAAAGATTCGATGACCGAAGCCGCTTTAGCCCCTCGCTTTGCCTCGCGAGTCCTGATCGTCGGACTCGGTGAGACAGGTATTGCTGCCGCCCGCTGGTGCGCACGCAATGGCGCTCAGCTGCGTGTAGCGGATACGCGGACGCATCCGGCTGGACTCGAAGAGCTAAAGCTGGCGTTGGCTGATGCTGATGTCGAGTGGCATCTGGGTTGTGTTGTATTTGCTGAGACCTTGCTTGATGACATCGAACAGCTTGTATTGAGTCCAGGTTTGGCCCCAAGTATGTCGCCAGTGCGCGAGTTGTTGGAGGCGGCTCGTGCGCGCAGCGTTGAGATTACGGGTGAGATTGAGTTGTTCGCGCGTGCGTTGAGCCACTTGCGTGAAACGCAGGGTTACGCACCAAAGGTTCTTGGCATTACGGGGACGAACGGTAAAACAACAGTCACGGCGTTGACGCGCAGAATGCTCGAAGCATGCGGAATCCGCGCCCGCGCTGCAGGCAATATTAGTCCTGCAGCTCTGCAGGCATTGATGGAGGCTCAGGATCAGAACGATCTGCCTCAAGCATGGGTGCTAGAGCTCTCAAGTTTTCAACTCGAGACAACACGTAGTCTGAGTCTGACTGCGGCGACTGTGCTGAATTTGACGCAGGACCATCTTGACTGGCATGTCACGATGCCCGCCTATTGCGAGGCGAAGGCACGAATCTTCAAGATGGCAGAGCAGTGGATTGTGAATCGTGATGATACGAATGTCATGGCAATGGTTCCATCACTCAGCGGCATGAACGTACGCAGTTTCGGTCGTGATACGCCGATGCTGACCGCAGATTTAGGTATTGAAAGTAGCAATAGTGTCATGTGGCTATGTTCCTCTGAGGCCACTGAGTTTTTAGAGGATATCCCAACGCCGACGCGACGTAAAAAAAATGCACCACCGCCGGAACGACAAGCGGGTCGCATGCTGCGTTTGATGCCGGTTGATGCGTTGGGCATAAAGGGACTGCATAACGCGCTGAATTGCCAAGCCGCTTTGCTACTAGCACGTGCATGCGGGGCAAGCTGGGCGCCGATGTTGCGTGCTGCCGGCGAATACAGCGGTGAACCTCATCGTATGGCGTTTGTGCGTAGCATCCGCGGCATCGAGTTTTTTAATGACAGCAAGGGAACGAACGTTGGTGCGACAGCGGCGGGCATTGAGGGGCTCGGTCGCAAGGTTGTGTTGATTGCAGGTGGCGTTGGCAAAGGGCAAGATTTTGAGCCGCTTGTCCCCATTGTGCAGCGCCATGTCAGGGCGGTCATCTTGATTGGGCAGGATGCAACGATCCTCTTTCAGGTGCTAGCACCTGCCAAGGTACCCTGCGCGCTTGCGACAGACATGGCAGATGCTGTCGCACAAGCTTTCCACCAAGCAGAGGAAGGCGACGCGGTTGTACTTTCACCTGCATGTGCAAGTTTTGACATGTTTCAAAACTATCCGCACCGTGGGCGGGTATTTGTGGATGCCGTGACGGATCTCGCACTCGACCAAGGAGACGTCGCATGAGCCTCCTCTCCGAGTTAACCGCGAGTGTAAATGCCGTCTCGCCCGGCCGCACAACGATGCGCAACTATGATTTGCCGCTTGTGATCGCGACCAGTATTTTAGTGGGGATGGGCATACTGATGGTCTATTCGGCTGCGATTGCGCTGGCTGACGGACCTCGCGCGATGCATGTTGGTCGTTATTCGTTTGTGTTGCGCCAAACGGCCTTTATGCTGATTGGACTGTTTGTCTCCATGATGGTGTTGACCGTCCCGATGACGGCTTGGCGGCGTATGACGATCGCATTGTTTTGTTTCACTATTTTTCTTCTGATTCTCGTGATCATCCCTGGTATTGGAAGGAAAGTGAATAATGCAATGCGCTGGTTGCCAGTGGGTCCAGTGACCTTTCAGCCCTCTGAGTTGATGAAATTTGCCGTTATTTTGTTTACGGCCGATTATGTCATTAGGAAAAAAGAGTACATGCAGAGTTTTCTGCGAGGATTTTTACCTATCTCCGTGATTTTGGCCGTCGTGGGTGTGCTGCTTTTAAAAGAGCCAGATCTTGGCGCGTTGATGGTGACGGTTGCGATCGCGATGGGTATTCTTTTTCTAGGTGGAATTAACGCCCGAATTTTTTCTACCTTGGCCGGTGTACTGCTCATCGGATTTTCTCTTGTCATTTGGCTCTCTCCCTGGCGGCGTGAGCGTGTATTTGCATATCTTGATCCTTGGAATCCAGATTATGCGCAATCTTCAGCGTATCAGTTATCGCACTCGTTGATGGCGGTTGGCCGCGGCGAGTGGACGGGCGTTGGTCTGGGGGGCAGCGTTGAAAAACTGCACTATCTGCCAGAAGCGCATACTGACTTTATCGTTGCGGTGATTGGTGAAGAACTCGGCTTTGTCGGCATTATGTTGATCATCACTCTGTTTGCGGTGGTGGTGCAGCGTTGCTTTGAGATTGGTCGGCAGGCGATCGCGATGGAGCGAGTCTTCGGTGGGCTCGTCGCGCAAGGTGTCGGCTTATGGTTTGGTGTTCAGTCATTCATTAATATCGGCGTGGTTTTAGGGTTGTTGCCAACCAAGGGGTTGACTTTACCGCTCGTGAGCTACGGAGGTTCGGGCTTATTAATGAATATGATCGCGATTGCCGTCGTACTCCGTGTTGACTATGAAAATAGAAACTTGATGAGGGGCATCCGAACATGACGCGGACTTCTCCAACAGTTTTGATCATGGCCGGCGGAACAGGTGGGCATATCATGCCGGGTCTCGCGGTTGCCGATGTATTACATGCACGTGGCTGGACGGTGCGTTGGCTGGGACACCCAGACAAAATGGAAGGAAAAATCGTGCCTGCACGTGGCTATGCGCTTGCGCCATTGCATTTTGCGGGCCTCCGAGGTCGTGGCATGCGCGCCAAGCTTGTCGCCCCCTTTTTGCTGATGCGTGCACTGGTGCAGGCGTGGCAACATGTGTCGGCAATTCGTCCAAGTGTTGTACTCGGCATGGGTGGCTATGTGTCCTTTCCCGGTGGCGTCGTCTGCGCCTTGCGCGCGAAGCCGCTGGTATTGCATGAGCAAAATGCGGTGGCAGGGATGGCGAATAAAGCGCTCGCCTATGTCTCTAAACGTGTGCTGACCGGATTCCCAGGCGTGCTGATCGGCGCCGAAGTCGTCGGTAATCCCGTTAGGCAAGAGGTTGTTGACTTGGCCGAGCCCGCGCAGCGCTATGCATCCCGTACAGGACCCTTACGTTTGTTGGTCGTGGGCGGTAGTCTGGGTGCAACAGCACTCAATGAAGTGCTGCCGCAGGCATTAGCTGAAATGCCATTATCAGCACGGCCTGTTGTGATGCATCAAGCGGGTGCCCAGAATATCGAGGCGCTTAAGGCCGCATATAAGAACGCGGGTGTTGAGGCGCAGTGCGAGGCATTTATTCATGACATGGCGGATGAGCTGGGACGTGCTGATTTGCTGGTATGTCGTGCAGGCGCGATGACGGTTGCCGAAGTTGCCGCAGCTGGCGTTGCGGCGCTTTTCGTGCCATACCCGCACGCAGTGGATGATCATCAAACCGCAAATGCGAAATTTTTAAGTGAATCAGGTGCTGCTTGGTTGATGCAACAGGACAGTCTGACGGCGAAGGGGTTAGCCTCTTGGTTGTCTCAGCGGACGCGCAAGGAGCTCGAGACTGTTGCGCAACAAGCACGTATGCATGCGCATCCTTTTGCGGCACAACGCATTGCTGATATTTGTGAAGAGCTGGTCGGAGTGGTGAAATGAAGCATCGAATTGAACATATCCACTTTGTTGGTATCGGCGGCTCTGGAATGAGCGGGATTGCTGAAGTCTTACGCAATCTGGGTTATCAGATTTCAGGATCGGATTTATCTCAGACGGCGGTGACGCAGCGGCTCGCCGAGCTGGGCGCGACGAT
>Ga0105050_10004813_pt1 | contig 17719 bp, 18 predicted proteins | sample FRY01_FD_78088 | JGI IMG/M metagenome (GOLD analysis project Ga0105050, IMG submission 78088) | Freshwater microbial communities from Lake Fryxell liftoff mats and glacier meltwater in Antarctica - FRY-01 | ecosystem: Environmental > Aquatic > Freshwater > Ice > Glacier meltwater ... | reverse complement strand
CCCCCAAACAGCTCGCCGATCTCGGGCAGACTTTTTTGGGTCAGCTCTTTGGCCAGATACATCGCAATCTGGCGTGGCCGCGCGATGTTGGCAGGCCGTTTTTTCGAATACATGTCGGCCACCTTGATATTGAAAAAATCAGCGACCGTTTTCTGAATGTTTTCCACAGAAATCTGGCGGTTTTGCACGGACAATAAATCTTTCAATGCATCTTTGACCACATCGATCGTGATGTCCTTGCCGTGAAAACGCGAGTACGCCAATATCTTGCGCAACGCCCCTTCAAGCTCACGCACGTTAGAGCGCAAGTGCTTGGCGACAAAAAAAGCGACATCATCGGATAAGGCAGCGCCCTCCTGCACCGCTTTTTTCAGCAAAATCGCAACCCGCATTTCCAGCTCCGGCGGCTCCACCGCGACGGTCAGCCCGGAATCAAAGCGGGAAATCAGGCGATCATCCATGCCCGTGATTTCTTTCGGGTAGGTGTCGCTGGTGATGATAATTTGCTTCTTGGCCGCGATCAGGGCTTCAAACGCGTAAAAGAATTCTTCCTGCGTTCGACTTTTCCCGCCAAAAAACTGAATATCGTCGATCAGCAGCAAATCAAGCGAATGGTAATAGCGTTTGAAATCGTCAAAGCCCTTACGCTGATAAGCCGTCACCACGTCACGCACATATTGCTCGGCGTGAATGTAGCGAATCTTGATCGATGGATTATCTGCCAGCACCTGGTTACCGATTGCATGAATCAGGTGCGTTTTACCCAAACCGACACCGCCGTAGAGAAAGAGCGGGTTGTAAGAACTGCCCGGATTATTGGCCACCTGAATGGCTGCAGCACGCGCGAGTTGATTCGCCTTTCCCGTGACAAAACTGTCGAACGTCAGCGCGACATTAATGCGGCTCTGGTCGCGCCGCGCCGTATTATCCTCCACCGGCACACTCGCCGGGGGCAGCAAATCATCCCCGAAATTTGCATGCGCAACAGAGTGGGACCCGGCACTGGCTGTCGGGCGGCGAACCGCGTTCAGACGGGGATCAAGCACAAACTGCACATCGACAGGGCTGGACCAAAAATCGGCGGCGATACTATTAATGCGGGCAGCAAATTGGGTCTTGACCCAATCGAGCTTAAAGCGATTGGGCGCGGCAATCCGCAGGCGACCGTTCTCAAAGTCGAGCGGTGCCAGCGGCTTGATCCATGCGCTGAATTGTTGGGGCGTCAGCTCCTGCTCGAGCCTTGCCGAGCAGGTCTGCCAGAATTCTTCCATGCGTGTTTTCAGGTTCGGGGAGCGGCACGAAGGAAGGCGCTCCGTGTTCTTTTACTAGTGCCATGGCAGAGCAAAGCTGCTTGCCTTAGTGACCGCTATTTTACTCTGGACGGGTCAAGTTATCCACAGGCAGCGCAGTAATTTGCGTCAGCGGCATACGGCCCCATCACGGCAAGTGATTGACAGACATACGGCAAATACTGTCTAATCCAAGGTTCGCCGCGCTTTGCGTTGGCGACGTGCATCAAACGCAAGAACAAACACACCAACAAACGCATAAAAACGGTACCGGACGCCGGATTTTCCGATTTGTGCTGAATTCTCTTTCTGCTAATTAGCGAGACTCATAATGAAACGTACTTACCAACCTTCCGTAGTTCGCCGCAAGCGCACGCATGGTTTTCGTGCTCGCATGGCAACACGTGGTGGCCGCGCGGTATTAAATGCCCGTCGCGCCAAAGGCCGCAAGCGCCTCGCCGCCTAAGTCTGACTGCCCATCCTTGCTTGCTGGTTTGACCGGCGAACGTGCGCAAGACTACGACAGACGTCGGCGCATCGTAAAAACGGATGAATTTTCATCCGTTTTTCGTTTACGACCAGCTTACCGGACTGAGAGCTTTATGCTGTATGTACGTCCCAATGGCTTGGACCACGCGCGGCTCGGCGTTGTTGTGGCCAAAAGACTTGCGCCGCGCGCGCTGACGCGCAACATGGTCAAGCGTCTCACACGCGAACTGTTTCGCCAGACAGCATTGCCCGCCGTGGATTGCATCGTGAGACTGACTAAGCCCATCAACAAGCGCCAGCAAAGCGCTTCATCCCGCGCGCAAAAGATCCGCATTGCAACTGAACTGAAGCAGTTGCTTGAGTCGCAACAAGCGAGGCCAGCCCGATGAAACCTGTGCTGTTATTTTTGTTGCGCGCCTACCAGCTCTGCATTAGCCCAATGCTGGGGCAGAATTGCCGCTTTTATCCAAGCTGCTCAAGTTATGCGCGGGAAGCCATCCATACCCACGGCGCACTCAAGGGAAGCATACTGACCGCAAACCGCCTGTGCAAATGTCATCCGTGGCATGCCGGCGGCATTGATGCGGTACCGCCTGCCAAAGCAGCGCCGGTACAGGTCGAAGATCACATCGACAAACCGCATCCAAACTGAATTCCGATTACTCATTGATTACTGATTACTAGGCAAACACCTTATGGATATCAAACGTACTGTGCTGTGGGTGGTTTTTTCGCTATCGATGCTGATTTTATGGGACGGCTGGATGCGTTTTAACGGCAGCCCTTCGCTGTTTTCGCCTGAACCTGCCCAACAGAGCGCCGCCACCGGCAGGCCTGCCGATGCCAGCTTGCCGGAATCAACCCTGGGCGCACCGGCAGCGCCACCTTCTGATGTGCCAGGCGGCACAGCGAGCGCACCGCAGGCAGAACGCATCGTCATCACCACCGATCTGGTCAAAGCCGAGATCAGCCCGCTGGGTGGCGAGCTGACGCGGCTCGAGCTGCTCAAGCACACAGATGCCCAAGATCCGGCTAAAAATCTCGTACTGCTCGAGTCCGACGGGGTGCATACCTATGTGGCCCAAAGCGGCCTGATCGGCGGCCCTTTTCCTAACCATAAAACACGCTTTACGGCACGCGAAGGCGCACGATCCCTTGATGGCGGCAACACCGTAAAGGTGCTGCTCGACGCGGAGCAAGACGGCATCAGGCTCACCAAAACCTACACCTTCAAGCGCGGCGAATACGAAATCGAGCTGAAACACGACATCACCAACCTGCGCGGCAGCCCGGTTACCCCGGCCGTCTACGTGCAGTTGGTACGCGACAGTAACAAGCTGGAAGGGGATTCGTTTTTCTACAGCACCTTCAACGGCCCGGCGCTCTATACCGATGCCGAAAAATTTCGCAAAGTCAGCTTTGAGGACATAGAAAAAGGCAAGAACCCGTCGCCCGCTCAAGCCGACAATGGCTGGATCGCAATGGTTCAGCATTATTTCGTCTCCGCTTTCGTGCCGCAGGACAAAGTCGTGCGCGAGCTTTTCACCAAAAAAGTCGACACCAATCTGTATGCCGTAGGCGCCATCATGAAGATCGGCAGCATCGCGCCAGAGGCATCGGCGTCCCTTGACACCAGGCTCTATGTCGGCCCGCAAGAGTCCAGCCAGCTTGAGAAATTCGCCACCGACTTTGATCTGGTCAAAGACTATGGCTGGCTGACCATCATCGCCAAACCCATCTTCTGGCTGATGGATCAGATTCACAAAGTTCTGGGCAACTGGGGCTGGACCATCATCGTGCTGACCATCCTGATCAAGCTGGCGTTTTTCCCGCTGTCGGCGGCAAGCTATCGCAGCATGGCAAAAATGAAACTGGTCACCCCGAAAATGACCGCCATTCGCGAGCGCCACAAAGGCGACACGCAAAAAATGAACGCGGCCATGATGGAGCTGTACAAAACCGAAAAGATCAACCCGCTTGGTGGCTGCCTGCCCATCGTAGTGCAGATTCCCGTCTTCATTGCGCTGTACTGGGTGCTATTGGCCAGCGTAGAAATGCGCAACGCGCCGTGGCTGGGCTGGATTCAGGATCTCTCTTCGCCTGATCCCTGGTACATCCTGCCTGTGATCATGGCAGTCTCCATGTTCATCCAGACCAAGCTCAATCCGACACCGCCAGACCCTATCCAGGCAAAGATCATGATGTTCATGCCGATTGCCTTCTCGGTCATGTTCTTCTTCTTCCCGGCAGGTCTCGTGCTGTACTGGGTCGTCAACAACATCCTGTCGATTGCGCAGCAATGGGCCATCACTAAAAAATCCGAGCAGGGCCGCGCTTAGTTTTTTTAAGCGCGCTGCATGAATCGCGCGCGGCTTGCATAATGCCTGCAACCCGCCGCAACTGATTCCCCGATGTCACCCATGCAAAAAATTCAAAAGTCCGCGGCCACCAGGTCCGGACTTTTTTTATTGACAAGACCAAACCGACTCAACGCGCACACCACCCCATGACCCCTGACTCCTCACCCATCGCCGCCATTGCCACCGCCCCCGGGCGCGGCGGTATCGGCGTAGTACGCATCTCCGGCAACAATCTCATGCCTCTGGCGCGTGCCATATGCAAGCTCGGTACACAGAGCGCGCTCAAGCCGCGCCACGCCACCCACCTCGATTTCATTCGCAGCGACGGCAGCGTCATTGACAGCGGACTGGCCATTTATTTCAATGCGCCGCACTCCTACACGGGTGAAGAAGTGCTTGAGCTGCAAGGTCACGGTGGCCCGGTAGTGATGCAAATGCTGCTCAACCGCTGCCTCGAAGCCGGCCGCGAACACCATCTGCGGCTGGCCAATCCCGGTGAATTCACCTACCGTGCCTTCCTCAACGACAAACTCGACTTAGCCCAGGCAGAAGCGGTGTCAGACCTGATCGAGGCCGCCACCGAAGCCGCCGCGAAGCTTGCCACCCAATCCTTGTCCGGCCTGTTTTCACAAGCCATCCACACGCTCGTCGAGCAAGTCACGCAACTGCGCATGTTAGTCGAAGCTACACTGGATTTTCCCGAAGAAGAAATCGAGTTCCTCGAAAAATCCAATGCTCGCAGCCAGCTCCAGACTGTACGCGACGCGCTTGATCTCGTCTTCACGCAGGCCGCCCAGGGTGCCATGCTGCGTGACGGCCTAAAAGTCGTCCTGGCCGGCCAGCCCAACGTCGGCAAAAGCTCCCTGTTAAACCGCCTCGCCGGTGCCGATATTGCCATCGTCACGCCCATCGCCGGCACCACCCGCGACAAAATCACCGAGACCATTCAGGTTGACGGCATCCCCATCAACATCATCGATACCGCCGGCATTCGCGAAGCCGGCGATACGCAGGACGAAGTCGAACGCCTCGGCATTGCCCGTACCTGGGCAGCCGTGGCCAACGCCGATGTCGTGCTGCATATTCTGGACGGCAGTCGCGGGCCGACCCGCGCCGACGAAGAAATGGTCGCCCGCTTTCCTGAAGGCGTACCAGTGCTGCGCATCTGGAACAAAATTGATTTATCCGGTCATAAACCCGGCATCGACGTGCTGCCGGACGTGACCCACCTCTATTTGTCGGCAGCTGAAAACATCGGCATGGATTTACTCCGCCAACAATTGCTGCACATCGCAGGCTGGCAGCAGACAGGCGAATCCGTTTATCTGGCGCGCGAGCGGCATCTGCTTGCCTTGCAGGCCGCGCGCGGCCATTTGCAGACGGCAGCAGAGCTGGCCGCGCAAAGCGACCAGGCGCTGGATTTGTTTGCCGAAGAATTAAGACTGGCGCAAGAACAGCTCAGCAGCATCACCGGCGCATTTACTTCTGACGATTTGCTGGGCGTGATATTCAGCCGGTTTTGTATTGGAAAATAGCGCCCTAAAACAACACCATTGTTATCCATTATCACAGCGGCCAACGCTTGCGATTTTTCCGGAGACCTCTATCGTGTCGCAATCCCCTTTCGCCAAACCCCAGGCGCTCAGGCCAGGCACATTGCTGCCCTGTCACTGACGACCATCACCGGTTTCGCCTGCGACAAAAGCAAGCTCGACAATGTCAACACCACCACTGCCGGCAAATACGGCGACCTGACCGAGGCAGACCTGGCAGGGCGCGATATGCGTGGCGCGGATTTTTAAAACGCCAATCTGTCCGGTGCCGTGGTGACGGGCGCAAATTTGAAAGGCGCCAACATAAATGGTGTCAACCTGAACGACGCCAAGCTGTGCACCAGCACCATGCCAGACGGCAGCGTGAGCGGTAGCGGTAGCTGATACCACCACCGTCATCCTAGTCGTCAGACGACTCCCACAAAGACCGGAAGCCCTCTGGCTCAGGCCGGCTCACGGCCGGCTTTTTCGCTGGCCTGGCCTTTGGTCTTGCCACAGTGCGCGGGGCCGGCTCTGCCTGCAATTGGGAGGCCGGGTAGGGTCGAAAATACCGGGAGGCCTGATCCGTTGACGTGTGCAGCCACGCGGCATACTCCGACGGGTCGAGCACTACCAGCATGCGCTTTTCATCTTGCGGCTGATGAAAGCGCCGCATCAACGCATGGGTATCGGCATTCATCGTCAGCATAGAAAACGATACTAACGGTTGATCTTCAGGCCCGCCGTTGGGTCGCCATTCCCAGATACCGGCAATACCAAGCGGCGCATCGTCAAACCGCGACAACTTCCAGCGCACCGCCTGTCCGCTTTCATAGCTGGGCTCAAAAAATGACTCGGCCGGAATAATACAAAACTGGTGCCGGGCAAAAGCGTGCCGAAACGAAGGCTTGGCCGCCACCGTCTCAGTACGCGCGTTGTAGGTATGGCGCGCCAGCTTCAACGCCGCCCAGTGCGGTACCATCCCGAAACACGCAGATACACACTCCACCGCGCCCGATCCATCATCCGCCAGCCTGATGATGGGCGCCATATAACCGGGATAAGCCTCGGCCTTGAATGCTGCGGCAGGACTGGTCACACCGAAACAGTCTTGCAGACTGGCCGGTTTAGGTGGAGTGTAATTTGAGCACATAGTCTGAGCGCAATAACGTTAACCCCATTAGACCACGCACGATGATGAAAGTCCTGCTCCACCACGATGCCAGCCCCGGATTTCGCGCCACGCTACTGCGCATCACGCCACCTGACATTGCGCTGGTAATCGTACCCGAAGCAGACAGCGCAGGCTTTACCCGTGAAGTCCGGGACAGTGCGGTGATTTTGCATGTCTTGCTGCCCTTAACGCCCGCCATGCTAGAGCCTGCGCGCGCCTTGCGACTGATCCAGAAGATTGGCGTTGGCGTCAACACCATTGCACTCGACTATGCAGAGGCGCGCGGCATTGCCGTGTGCAATATGCCCGGCACCAATAGCCAGGCCGTGGCCGAACATACCCTGCTGTTAATGCTGGCGGCATTACGCCACGTGTGCTGGCTCGACGCCGAAACCCGTAAAGGGCAAGGCTGGCATCTGCCACGCGCCGCCTTTGACAGCGTCGGCGAAGTAAACGGCCGCACCGTCGGACTCGTTGGCTTTGGCGCAGCCCCGCAACGTTTAGCGGCGGCACTGACCGCACTCGGCGCGCGCGTGCTTTGTACCAACCGCTCCGGCACGCACACTGACAGCGTGCCATGGTGTGCGCTGGACCCCTTACTGGCGCAGTCTGACATCGTCTCGCTGCATGTCCCGGCAACGCCCGCAACGCGCCATCTCATTAACGCCACGCGCATAGCGCAGATGAAACGCGGCGCCGTGTTGATCAATACCGCGCGCGGTGAGCTCGTCGATCAGCAAGCCCTGCTCGCCGCGCTGCACAGTGGGCAGCTGCGTGCTGCCGGACTCGATGTGTTCGAGCCCGAGCCACTCGAAACGCACCCGCTCTTTGACTGCCCCAACGTGGTACTCACACCGCACATTGCCTGGCTCACGCCGGAAACGCTGGCGCGCAGCATGACGGTAGCCTTTGATAACTGCACGCGGCTGGCACAAGGGCAGCCGCTGCGGTTCAGCGTACGTTAGCGTGGTTTTTTAGACGTTAACTGCGACGGAACCCGGGCAAAATCCGATTTGCGAATCAGCGCGTGAATGCCCTTCGTGCGGTCCACCACTTGCGAGACCTGATAGTCTGTCGCTGCCGACAGGTACGCATAGGCCATGGCCGCATCCATACCCATCACCTCGGTTAAAAACCGCAATGACTCGCGCACCGCGTCCTTCATCGCCTCGTCCAGATCTGGATGCAGCCCTATCGTGACCCAATGCGATGCCGTTTCGCCAAAAGGCTTCAGCAGCGAGCCCGATGCCGAAGGAATACGCGGGTCGCCTTTTTTTAGCAAAGTCAGCCGAAAGCTCGCGCGCATGGAATGCTCCAGTGCCGTCAGCGCCACCTCACCATCGCCTTGCGCCATATGCGGGTCACCCGTATAAAAATTCGCGCCCTTCACAAACACCGGCAGATACACCGTCGTGCCGGCACCCAGATCATTGATATCGATGTTGCCGCCATAGACCCCGGGCGGCACAGAATGCACCGCTTCGGTGGTGGCCGCCGCCACGCCCATGACTCCCATAAAAGGCGCAGTGGGAAACGTAATTTCAGCGCCATCACGGTTGTGCATCACGCCTTCCCACTTACCGCGTTTATTTTTACGGATAGGGGTAAATACCGACACATTGCGATACCCCTCTGGGGCTGCCGCACTGGCGCTTGGGTCAGGCTTGGGGCCTTGCGGATATTCACCCGGCAGCGCGCCCTTACCGTGCCGGCTAGAGACGACGCCATACGGCACGCGCGGCACCACCGCCAGCACATCAACTTGCAGCACATCGCCCGGCTCGGCCCCCTCTACAGCAACGGGGCCCGTGATGATATGCGGACCATCTATGGCAAAGTCATGCGGCAGTGACGAGCTGGTAATGGCCTGCGCGTCCTTGAGCACCATCTGCGGCGAGACCCCGTGCGCGCCAAAAAATGCGCGCGGATCGCGCCCCTGGTCTTCCAGCAAACCTTCATGTGACAGCGTATCAAACACCACCACGGCGCCCGACGGTACGCTTAATAACGGTGCATCACTGGCATTAGGCAAATAGCCCCACTTAATCGTCTCTGGCGTCGAAGGCACGTAATACACCTTGCCCGGCATGCCTTTTATCTTTATCAGCGCAGGCTTATCGGCCAGCGGCTGCAGAGGCAAATCGGGCGCAGCCTGGACCGGCAGGGCGCACACCAAAAGAGTGCAAAAAAAAGCGGTACGCGTCATAAACTGTTTCATCATGGTGCAGGGCAGGTTGAGGTACCTGATATGACGCAAGTAACCTGCCAGCACACGATGCCCTGTGATGACAGCACCACACGGGCAGGGCAGACAGGCGCGGCGACAGTGCGGGTGCATCAATGATCTTTTTCCTGTCTGATGCGCCCGCGGTTTGCGTTAACTGGTCTGTCTTTACATTCGCTGAAACTTCCACGCCGTCATTGACTCGGACAAAGGCTAGCGCTTTTGACGCTTTGTTCGACGCCATGAGGCCCTATGAATTTCCGTCTGCGTTCCTCCGCCCGTCCTATTCAGATCAAAGAGCAGGCATCCAACCCCAAAGAGGCGTTAAGTCCTGCCGCTGCCATCGCCTTGATTGTAGGACTCGTGATTGGCGCCGGTATCTTCAAAGTCCCCGCACTCGTTGCCGGCATGACCGGCAGTGTGGGCTGGATGTTTGGCGCATGGGTCTTAGGTGGCATCATGTCCCTAATCGGGGCGCTCTGCTATGCAGAATTAGCCACCACCTACCCCCATCCCGGCGGTGACTATCACTTTCTCAGCAGGGCTTACGGCAAGTCCCTGTCTTTTCTGTTTGCGTGGGCGCGCTTTGCCGTCATCAGCACCGGCTCCATCGCCTTGCTGGGCTTTATTTTTGGCGATTACCTGAGCCTGCTCTTGCCAGTACCGGGTGTGACTCCAGCCATCGGCTCTGCGCTGTATGCCGCCGCCATGATCGTGATGCTGTCACTCTTAAATCTGCGCGGCATCCGGACCGGCGCCCGCGCCCAGACGTGGCTGACCGTGCTGGAGGTTGCCGGGCTACTCCTGATTGTGCTCGCAGCAGTGATGGCGCCGCCCCAAACCGCACCCGTGGTCACCCATGCCGCGCCCGGTGTCGCCTCGTTTGGCCTGGCCATGGTGTTTGTCTTGCTGACATTTGGTGGCTGGAACGAAGCCGCTTATATCAGCGCTGAACTGAAAGACCGGCAGCGCAATATGGGGCGCGTACTCTTGGTCTCGCTGGCCATCATTAGCGCCTTGTACCTGCTGGTGATCTGGGCGTACTGGCGCGGTCTGGGCATGAGCGGCATGGCGCGCGCCGATGCCGTCGCTGCCAGCTTGCTGTATCTGTCCTTTGGCCATGCCGGGCAGGCCATCATGGCCGCACTTGTCATGATCGCCGCAGTGACGTCAATGAACGCCACCATCATCACCGGCGCGCGCAGCAGCTATGCGGCGGGCTGTGACTGGCCGATGCTGGCGCATCTGGGGCAGTGGCATGGCCAGCGTGGCACGCCCGCCAACGCCATGCGCGTGCAATGCGTCATGGCACTCCTGCTCGTGGCACTCGGCGCACTCACCAGCGACGGTTTTCGCGCGATGGTGGAATTCACCGCGCCCGTGTTCTGGCTGTTTTTTTTACTCTCTGGTTTGTCGCTCTTTGTTTTGCGCTGGCGCGACCCGGCGCAGGCGCGACCGTTCAGGGTGCCGCTTTATCCCGTCACCCCCCTCCTGTTTTGCGCAATGTGCGTCTTCATGCTCTGGTCTAGCCTGTCGTATGTGAGCAGCCAGTCGCTTGGTGGCTTTAATGCGGCATGGATCGGTGTCGCCGTACTGGGTGCCGGCCTGCTGATGCTGTGGCGGATGCGAACAAATGTGCGGGCCAGCGCACGCCCGCTTTCTGATCAACCCAAAAGGAGAATACCGTGAGCCTGACTTACCCTGCCCGCAGCCTGCGACTAAAACATTGGCTGTTTTATGTAAGCATGACGCTGGCCGCCGGATGGGCCAGCGCCCAGTCCACCGCGAGCCAACCAAAACTAGATGTGCCCTATGTACCGACCGACCCGGCGGTGGTCAGTAAAATGCTGGATATGGCAGACGTCAAGTCCGGCGACAAATTGTATGACCTCGGGTGTGGCGATGGCCGCATCGTCATCACAGCAGCGAAAGCGCGCGGCGCAACCGGTGTGGGCATTGACCTCGATCCGCAACGCATTGCCGAGGCGCGCCAACATGCGCAGCAGGCAGGCGTGACCGACAAAGTCGAGTTCCGTCAGGGCGATCTGCTCAAAGCCGACTTTAGCGACGCCGATGTGGTCACGCTGTATCTGCTGCCTTCAGTCAATCTCCAATTGCGCCCACAGTTATGGCGTCAGTTAAAGCCCGGCACGCGCGTGGTGTCGCATGACTTTGATATGGGACCAGACTGGCCCCCTGAGCAAAAAGCAGTCATTGGAGGCGCCAAGATTTATCGGTGGACCATCACCGAGGCCAACAAAGACATGGCGAAAAAATAATCCCGTGCTTTAGGTTTCGCACACACTGCACTGCACACCCTTGCAGTTATGCAGCACGGATGAACGCATCGCATTTTTTTTGGTACCCGGCCCGGTGATCCCGTTGCCGGCAAGCTGCTCAACCAGACTTTGCGGCTTCCAGCGTTCAACCGACTGCATCGTCACCCGTGCGCTGGTGATTTCAGGCACCGCTTTGGTGGGCTGCTTGCAATAGGGGCAATCCGTATCGGCATGGAGGCTCGCGACAGTCAGCCTTTTTTCAAAGATGCCGTCACAGTGGCTGCAGCGTATGTCATACAGGGGCATGATCCGTTCTCACTTCAAGGTGGTTTCACTGCAATTTGCGAGGGCCATGCTGCATGCGGCACGGCCCCCGCAACAGGAGGCTTAACGGCCCCAGTAAGACTGATCGTTCAACATGCCTTTCGGCGTGATGTCGTGCTCAAAAATATCCAGCGGAATCGACACCGTTGCCGCACAGTTTGGAATATCCACGATGCCGCCAATACGACCTTCCACCGGTGCGGCTGTCAGCAACATATACGCTTGCGGGCCGGTAAAACCAAAGTGGGTCAGATAATCAATCGCCTTTAAGCACGCCTGACGATAAGCCACCGTCGCATCGAGGTAATAGTTCTTGCCGTTCTCAACGCTGATGCCTTCAAAGGTCAGGTACTTGCTGTAATGTGGCTTGACCACCGAAGGCAAAAAGATCGGTGCAGAGAGGTTGTACTTTGCCATGCCGCCCTTGATCAAATCAAAGCCGACGTGAGTGGCGCCATCCATTTCAATCGCGCCACAAAAGCCGATTTCGCCGTCACCCTGAGAGAAATGCAAATCGCCCATCGAAAAGCCGGCGCCCTTCACATACACCGGAAAGAAAATACGGGTGCCGGTGGACAAATCTTTAATGTCGGTGTTACCACCGTGCTCGCGTGGCGGCACGGTACGCGCGGCTTCTTTGGCCATGCGATCAAACTCGGCACCCTGCACACCGCGCAAGACGGCAGTCTCCGCGTGCGGTGGTTTGGCCAGTCCCATCCTGGCCAACGGCGCTTCACGACGGTTCCACTCAGCCAGCAAATCATGCGAAGGCAGGCAACCCATTAGGCCTGGGTGCGTCAGACCGGCGATACGCACGCCGGGAATATGGCGCGAGGTCGCGTACAGGCCTTTAATGTCCCAGATCGCTTTAGCCGCATCCGGAAACTGGTCCGCCAGAAAGCCGCCACCATTCGATTTGGCAAACACGCCGGAAAACCCGACGGGCGTGATCGGCTTGATATCGAGCAAATCAATGACGAGCAAGTCGCCCGGCTCGGCGCCTTCCACATAAAACGGCCCCGTCAGCGGATGCGCGCGCGTAAGATCCACGTCGCGCACATCAGAGACATCATCGTTATCCAGAATCTGCGCATCCAGAAAGTCCAGCGTCTCGATAATGATCTCTTCGCCCGGCTTCACCTTGGACAAAAAAGGAATATCCGGATGCCAGCGATTGTGGCCCAGCTCAGCTTGTTCAGAGAGCCGCTTACCCGGCTTGATGGTGAAATGTTGCATGCTTTCTCCTTAATTTATTAGCGTTGGTTTAGAACGGTGCAAACGCTCCCGCACAACAGCCAGCCTGATAGCCGCCGTTGACGGTGTCGTCCTTGATCGTCTTGCAAACTTGCTTCATCCACTCTGCCTGTTCCAACACCGTGCCATCGGGTAGCGTGCCGCCCTCGGCGTTGAAAGACATCAGGCATACCGGGCAGGTCTGCACTGACGATGCCGTGCGGGCCTTGCCACGGTCAGTGAACCCGTCATGACCAAACTTGTTGTAGTGCATATAGCCAATCATTGGATCAGTCCTCATGAAGGAACGCCTGTTACTCCATCCCTATGCTAATCAGGCGCAAAAAATTCCGGGCGCGTCGCGCACGATACGTCCGGAGCAGATTTATCACTCGCTTACACCGAGAGGTAGCGACTGATCGTCGCTGCGTCTACGTTGGCGCGCGTGTCTTCATACGCAAACCGGCCCTTGTCGATCACGAAAAAACGGTCGGCGATATCGAGCGTGAAAGACAGCACCTGCTCGGAGACGATGATGGTCAGGTTGCGCATCTTGCGAATCTCTTTAAGACTCCTGGCAATATCCTTGATGATCGACGGCTGAATCCCTTCGGTCGGCTCATCCAGCAGCAGCACTTTCGGATTCGTCGCGAGCGCGCGCGCAATCGCCAACTGCTGTTGCTGGCCGCCAGACAGATTGCCGCCGCGTCGGTGCTTCATTTCATACAGAACCGGAAAGAGCGCATACAGCTCGTCGGGCACTTTGCCATTAGCCGATGCCGGCAAGCCGGTCTGTATGTTTTCCAGCACCGTCATACTCGGAAAAATCATCCGGCCCTGCGGCACATAGGCAATGCCACTCGCCACACGGTCATGACTTTCCATACTGGCCACTTCGGTGCCATCGATTTGTATGCTGCCCGAACGGGTCGGCAAAATACCCATCAGCGTTTTAAACAGCGTAGTTTTCCCCATGCCGTTACGGCCCATGATGGCGATGATTTCCTGCTTATCCACCGAGAAGTTCAGGTCATGAATGACCTGACTCTGGCCATATCCGGACGCGAGACTTGATACCTTGAACATAATGCCTCCGAATGTTTCGCTTAGTGACCGAGATAGACTTCAATGACTTTCGGGTTGCTCTGGACGGCCTCCATACTGCCCGCCGCCAACAGCTTGCCCTGATGCAGAACCGTCACTTTGCTGGCGATCGATTTGACAAATTCCATGTCGTGCTCAATCACCACCACCGAGCGGCCCTTACTAATACGTGCAAGTAGCTCGGCGGTTTTTTCTCTTTCAGAGACGCTCATGCCCGCCACCGGCTCGTCGAGCATCAACAGCTCTGGCTCCTGCATGAGCAGCATGCCGATTTCCAGCCACTGCTTCTGGCCATGCGAGAGCAAGTCCGCCGTCAGATCCAGGTAATCGGTCAGAAAAATATCGGCAGCGACTTGCCGCACCCGGTCGATCACATCGGGCGTGCGCTTAAATAACAAGGCCCCAAACACACCACGGCCGCGCGGAAACGACATCTCCAGATTTTCAAACACCGTCAGTGCTTCGTAGATAGAAGGCGTTTGAAATTTGCGGCCAACACCAGCATGCACAATCTGGTGCTCACTCATCTTTGTCAGCTCGCGGCCTTTGAACTGGATACTGCCCGCCGTGGCCTGCGTCTTGCCACAGATCAGATCGAGCAGGGTCGTCTTGCCCGCACCGTTAGGGCCGATGACGACATGGACTTCATTGCGGTCCACATACAAATTGAGGTCATCGACTGCCTTGAAACCATCAAACGAGACGGTCAGTCCTTCGATTGCCAGCACAGGGCGGTTCACATTCAACGTGCCAATGGGTTCAGTGATCATTTGGCGGCCTCCATGCCGGACAGTTTGGCTTTCACGGTGATGCGTGCTGCTTTGCGGCTAGTCAATCTGGCTAGCCATTTCTTGCCGTGACTGTCATATAAACCAGCCAGGCCTTTCGGGAAATACATCACCACACCGATGAACAGGCCGCCCATCAAAAACAGCCACAATTCCGGCACCGTCTCAGAAAAATACGTCTTGCCGTAGTTGACCAACAGCGTGCCGTAGACTGCGCCAAGCAAGGACATACGGCCACCGACCGCGGCGTAAATCACCATCTCGATCGACGGCACGATGCCGACAAAAGAAGGCGACATAAAACCGACCTGCAGCGTAAACATCGCGCCGCCTATGGCCGAGATCCCGGCTGCGGCGCAAAAAACAAACACCTTAAAGTTCGCCACGTCATAGCCGGAAAAGCGTACCCGCTCTTCCTTGTCGCGCATGGCCACCAGCAACCGGCCAAGCTTAGAAGTGAGCACGAAGCGGCCAAAGAGAATGCAGGCAATCAGCAAGGCCACGCAAACAAAATACAAAGTCAGGCGCGCTTCATCCGTACGGATGTCCCAGCCCAGCATCGTCTTTAAGTCCGTGATGCCGTTAACGCCGCCGGTCAAGCCCTGACTGCCAATGATGAGAATAGCCAGAATCGCGGCAATCGCCTGGGTGACGATAGAGAAGTACACATCGCCGACACGCCGCTTAAACATCGCCACGCCGACGATAAAAGCCAGCAGCACAGGCACCCCAATCACCAGTAAAAATGTCAGCGGCAAACTCTGGAAAGGCAGCCAGATCGCAGGCAGCTCCGTAATCTGGTTCCAATCCATAAAGTCGGGAATGCCGGGTGTAGTCTGGATCCTGGTGCTAATCGGGTCCGACGCTTCAAGCTTCAAAAACATCGCCATGCAGTACCCGCCAAGGCCAAAAAACACCCCCTGGCCGAGCGACAAAATGCCGCCATAGCCCCAGCACAGCACCAGCCCGACTGCGACAAAGGCATACGACAGGTATTTGCCGATCATATTCAGACGAAATGGATCAAGTGCAAGTGGGAAGACCACCACCAGCAGAGCGCACAAGACCAGCAGGTTGATCGCGCCCTGTCTGCCGCCAATAAGTTTTTCAGAAACAAAGTTCATGGGTAGACCTTTCGATTGTGCGGAGCAGCTTTATTTGCGCAGCTTGGTGGCGAATAAGCCTTGCGGACGCATCAGAAGAATCAGAATCACGGTCGACAGCGTCAGTACCTTGGCCATGGAACCGGTCAGGAAAAATTCCAGCGTCGACTGCGTCTGGGCAATCGAAAAAGCAGACACGATGGTGCCGATCAGGCTTTGAGCGCCGCCAAACACCACCGTCAGAAAGGTGTCGACGATATAGAGCGAACCGGAGGTCGGACCAGTCGAGCCGATGGTGGTAAAGGCAGCGCCTGCCACACCTGCCACACCACAGCCGAGCGCAAAGGTGGTGCGGTCAACCTTGCGGGTATTGATGCCGACGGCGCCGCTCATCATGCGGTTTTGCATCGTGGCGCGCACCTGCAAGCCCCAGCGCGAGCGATACAGCAAGACAAAAATGGTGCCAGTCAAAATAATCGTCAGCGCCATCATGAACAAGCCATTGAGCGGAATGTCGATGCCTTCAGCAGGCTGGAACGAGCCCATCAGCCAGTCCGGTAGCGTCGCGCTCACTTCTTTGGCACCAAAGATGGAACGAAACGACTGCTGCATCACCAGCGACAGACCCCAGGTCGCCAGCAGTGTGTCGAGAGGACGTTTGTAGAGATGCGAGATCATGAAGCGCTCAACCAGATAACCCAGCGCGTAGGCCACCAGGAACGCGAGCACAATCGCGCCGAAAAAATAGTAGGGTTGTAGCGCCGGAGCGTACGCGGTGGTGAGGCTAGAGAGCAGATAGGTTGAGTACGCGCCGATGGTCAGAAATTCGCCATGCGCCATATTGATCACGCCCATCTGACCGAAGATGATGGCCAGGCCCAACGCCATTAACAGCAGCACGCAAAATACAGACAAGCCATTAAAGCCTTGCATCATTAAGATGCCGCCAAATTCAGATAACCAGCTCATGATGACTCCTTAAGTGCAGCGAAGATGCAAAAAAACAGGCAATGCGCGAGCACCTTCCGGTGCCGCGCATCGCCTTACTGCTTGTTACTGATAGCCCTTAGGGAAAGGATTCGGTTCGATCAGGCCTGATTCGTAGATCAGCTTGAACTGACCGTTTTTCTGCACTTCACCGATACGGGTCTTGGACCACAGGTGATGATTTTCATGCAGCTTGACGTAGCCCTCGGGCGCGGTCTTGAGCTCAATGCCAGGCGAAGCGGCCACGACTTTATCGATATCGAAGCTACCGGCTTTTTCGACTGCCGCTTTCCACAGCCATGGCCCCAGATAAGCGGCCTGCGTCACGTCGCCAATCACCGCATTGGCGCCATATTTCGCTTTGAACGCAGCCACAAACTTTTTGTTATTTTCGTTATCCAGCGACTGGAAATACTTCATCGATGAATAGAAGCCTTCAGCGTTCTCGCCACCAATACCAAGCATCTCGTCTTCCGTCACGGACAAGGTCAGCACTTTTTGCGTCTTGCCCGTCACGCCAGCGGCTTTCAATTGCTTGAAGAATGCCACCGTTGAGCCACCAACGATATCAACGAAAATCACGTCGGGCTTTTTCAGCTTGATCTTGTTGATCAAAGAGCCAAACTGCGTATGACCCAGCGGGTAATACTCTTCGCCGACGACTTCGCCCTTGACCACATTTTCAATATGCTTGCGGGCGATCTTGTTGGAGGTACGCGGCCAAATGTAATCGGAGCCGACCAGGAAAAAAGTCTTGGCTTTTTTCTCTTTCACGATCCAGTCAAGGCCGGCAAGAATCTGCTGGGTGGCTTCCTGGCCGGTGTAAATCACGT
>Ga0105050_10004812_pt1 | contig 17722 bp, 17 predicted proteins | sample FRY01_FD_78088 | JGI IMG/M metagenome (GOLD analysis project Ga0105050, IMG submission 78088) | Freshwater microbial communities from Lake Fryxell liftoff mats and glacier meltwater in Antarctica - FRY-01 | ecosystem: Environmental > Aquatic > Freshwater > Ice > Glacier meltwater ... | reverse complement strand
TCATCTTAACAAGATTACAATCTTATTCTTTGTCATTGCTCAAACGTTCAATCAGTGAGGCTATCTATCTTAAATACAGAATGCAATATTTAAATAAATTGCATAATCTTGTCATAAAACTATATTAAATTACAGGCTGAGCAAAACGGTCTTTTTTAACAATAGTTAGGTGAATAAATTGGCACAAGTACTTCGTTTAGATGAAGGTAGATCATTAACGATTTGGCGATTAATTGATGGAAAGGCGGGGCATGAAAGCCAGTCGTTAGGTCTAGTACAAGCGCTTATTAAACAGGCGTATTGCCAAACCATTGATATTAAGGTGAGCAATGGTTTTGAGGCGATGGTTGATTTGTTAACGTCCAGTTGGGGCTTGGGGGCGGGTTTGCCTTTGCCTGATTTAATTATCGGGGCTGGTCATGCGACGCATTTACATCTGCTAGCTGCGCAACGTACCTATGGCGGTAAAACAATAGTGTTGATGCAGCCAAGCTTGCCTGCTAAGTTGTTTGATTTGTGTTTGATTCCCGAGCATGATCAATATCAAGGTAATTGTAAGCATCTGCAAACACGAGGGGTGCTTAACCCTATTCAACCAGAGGGTAAACATGCGAGCAATCAAGCGCTGATTATGATTGGCGGCCCCTCTAAACACTGCGATTGGGACACCTTAAAGTTAATCGCCCAAGTGTATGAATTGGTTAATCATAATACGCATATTCACTATACGCTTACGGCTTCGCGTCGAACGCCAAAAGCGTTTGTTTCTGCAGTTAAAAGAATTCATTTTCCTAATTTAACGGTGGTGCTATTTGAAGAGACTGAAAAAGGTTGGGTGGCGCAACAGTTATCGGAAAGTGCATTTGCTTGGGTAACTGAAGACTCTGTTTCTATGGTTTATGAAGCGTTAACGGCACAGGTGGCTGTGGGTCTGCTAAACATGCCAGTGAATAAAAAAAGTCGAGTCAGCAGAGGTATTCAAAAGTTAATTAATCAGGGCATAGTTGTACGGTTTGATTTTTTTCAGAATTACCAACAAAAACTAAAAAAAGCGGTTGGTTTTGTGGAGGCTGATCGTTGTAGTCGATGGATATTACATGCTTGGATGCAGCCAACAACAAAGCGTTTTCCTGCATTTCAACCGCCAATTAAAGCCTAGTTAAATGCAAGTTCCTTTAACGGTAGTGCAGATACTGCCTGCATTAGATTCTGGAGGTGTGGAGCGTGGTACATTAGAAGTCGGCGCTCACTTATCTGCTAACGGTCATTGCTCTATTGTGATTTCTGCTGGAGGTCGCATGGTGAACCAGCTGGAAACAGAAGGCACCGAACATTTTACTTGGCCTATCGGTAAAAAATCACTGTTGACGCTAAAACTAGTGCGTCAATTACGTCAATTTTTAGAAAAAGAAAAAGTGGACATTGTGCATGTGCGCTCACGCTTACCTGCGTGGATTGCTTATCTTGCTTGGATAGAAATGAATCCTAAAACGCGTCCTGCTTTCGTGACGACCGTGCATGGCCCATATTCCGTCAGCGCTTACAGTGAGGTGATGACCAAAGGTGAACGGGTGATAGTAATTTCAGAAATGATTCGCGAGTATGTCACTAGTCAATACAAGACTAAACCTGAGAAGTTAAGATTGGTGTATCGCGGTGTGGATGCCAATGATTTTCCTCTTGGTTTTCAGCCAAGCAAAGCTTGGTTAAAAGAGTGGTATCAGGCTTATCCACAGACAAAAGATAAAAAAATATTGGTGTTGCCAGCGCGAATTACTCAGTGGAAAGGACAAGCCGATTTTATTGAGTTGGTGGCACAATTAAAAAAGCATAATGTACATTTTCATGCATTGATTGTGGGTGAAGCTAAAAAAGGCAAAACTAACTTTCTTAAAAAATTAGAGAAAAAAACACAGAGTCTAGGTGTGAGCGAACAATTAACTTTTGTAGGGCATCGTGATGATTTGCGTGAGATTATGGCAATTTCTAGCATTGTTTATTCATTATCATTACAGCCAGAAGCATTCGGACGAACCACAATAGAAGCATTGAGCTTAGGCGTTCCTGTGATTGGCTATGCGCACGGTGGTGTGAGTGAGCAGTTAGCGGCATTATTACCAGAAGGACGAATTGACGTTGGCAACGTGGCAGAGGCTGCGACGCTGACTTTGCGTTGGTTTCATCAACCACCAGTAGTTGCTGATAATCAAGCCTTTAGCTTAGACAATATGTTGCAACAAACCATGGACGTCTATCAGGAGCTTGCTCAAGCACGTCAATGGAGCACACATTAATCATGTTTATTGCACAAATCATTGCTAGCCAAGGCAATGGCGGTTTAGAAAAACATGTTCGAGAGTTGTGTCAGTGTTTGGTTGCGCAAGGCCATCGTGTGCTAGTGATTGGTGATCCTCTATTTAATAAAACCCTGCCAGCTGAAGTTGAACGTGTTGATCTGAATATGCGCTTAAGTCGATATAACCCTTGGTTGTTGTATCAGCTGTATCGTTGTTTACGAAGTTATCCATTTGATCTGATTCATGCACAGGCCAATAAGGCGACCGCTATGCTAGCAACCATTCAATGGTCAATCAAAATGCCAATGGTCGTTACCTTACATAATATAAAGCGCCGACTTGCATTATTTAATCGATTTAATCACGTCATTTGCGTGAGCCGCTATTTAGCAAGCCTCATTAACCATGTCGGTGCTGAAGTGATTTATAACGGTATTGAGGTGCCACAAACTGTGGCCATTAATGTCAAGCAGCGCTTTCAGTTACCAGAAGATAAGCCCGTTATCTGTGCGGTTGGTCGTCTAGTCTCTGCAAAAGGATTTGATATGTTGCTAGATGCGATTGATGGTTTAGCGGTGAGTTTACTGATTGTAGGTAAAGGGCCAGAGCAACAAGTATTAGAGGAAAAGGTTGCTTTACTAAAGCCCAATACTGTTGTGCGCTTGATTGGGCATCACGACCATCCAACGGTAATCATGCGCAGCGTTGATGGAGTGGTTATCTCCTCTCGGCGCGAAGGCTTTTCGTATGTATTAAACGAAGCGCTAATGTGTGGTGTCAATGTGTTATCCACCGATGTGCCTGTAGCCAATGAAGTATTACCTAGCGCGTTAATCGTGCCAGTTGGCGATGTTGCAATGTTGCGTCAACGACTAGAAGAACTATTACAACAGCCTGAGCAATGGGCAGCGCTGATGCAAGCGCCGCAACAGCTTGCACAGCAGCAAATGACGTTGAGTTATATGACAAAAGAAACCATTCATTGTTATCAACGAATATGTGATTGAAGTAATAAAAATGCAGCAATTATTAATTATTAAACACGGTGCTTTGGGTGATTTGATTCAGTCGATTGGTCTGATAACGGATATCAAAAATCACTACCCTAATCATGAAGTAACTTTGTTAACAGCGCCAGCCTATTGCTCATTAATGCAGCGATGTCCTGCGATTGACCATCTGATTGCCGATAATAGAGCGCCAATTTGGCGTGTCGATCAACAACTTAAACTCAAAAAGAAATTGCAAAAACAGCAGTTTGACGTCGTGATTGACTTTCAAAATTCTGACCGCTCACGTATGTATCAACAATTTTGGTTTAGCCAAACCATCTGGATAGGCCGTCATGCAAAAGCCGATGAACCAATATCTGGGCTGATTGGTTTGATTGATTTATTAAACAGCGCGGGCATTGCAACACCTCATGCCTATCAGCCAGAGTTGCCATGGTTAGCTGATGATATGAGCAAGTTACTCAATGAGCGAGACATTGTGGTAGGTGAATATATAGTGTTGATTCCAGGCTCGTCAGCACAGCATTTAGAAAAACGCTGGCCTCATTATGCAGATTTAGCAACAGCAATAATGGATGCAAATTATCAAGTAGTCGTGGTGCTAGGGCCAGATGAATCTGCATTAGCTAAACAGATGCCAGGAATTGTTTTGCAAGGTCTTAATTGGTTTGAGTTAGCTGGTGTTTTGCATGCTGCGCGATATGTCATTGGTAACGACACTGGGCCTAGCCATATTGCCTCTTATTTGAATAAGGCGGGTTTGGCTATTTTTGGGCCAACCACATCTGCAGCGAGAGCTGAAATTGGTCGTCGTCAGTTTGGGGTGATTGAAGTGGAAAATTTGTCAACACTCATGGTTGAGCAAGTACTAGAAAGGTTTGAAGCAACGCAATCCAAATCAATCAATACAATAACGCTTTAGCAATCATGTTGTTGGATTGATTAATAGACTGCAGACACATACATGTCAGCAGGCACCGGTTGGCGAATGTAGTCGGCATTGTGTACACGTGGCGGAAGCTTTACTGTCGGTTTATCAACAGTGGTGTATGGAATCTGTTGCAGCAAATGTTCAATACAATTGAGACGCGCTTTCTTTTTATTGTCTGCCTGTACAACCCACCAAGGTGCTTCTGTTGTATGGCTACGTTCTAACATTGTTTCTTTTGCCTTTGTATAATCTTCCCATCGACGACGTGATTCTAAATCCATTGGGCTTAGTTTCCACTGCTTCAATGGATCGTAGATGCGGCCTTGAAAACGCAAATTTTGCTCATCATCAGTAATCGAGAACCAATATTTAATGAGTTGAACACCAGAATCAATGAGCATTTTTTCAAACTCAGGCACCGTTCTAAAGAACTGCTCATATTGATCATCAGTACAAAAACCCATGACTTTTTCTACGCCAGCGCGGTTATACCAACTGCGATCGAATAGGACCATTTCACCAGCGGCAGGTAAATGAGCAACATAACGCTGAAAATACCATTGTGTACGTTCACGCTCAGTTGGCGCAGGCAATGCCGCAACACGGCAAACGCGCGGATTCAAGCGTTGGGTAATACGTTTAATGGTACCACCTTTGCCAGCAGCATCGCGACCTTCAAACAGAATAACGACTTTATGCCCACTTTCAACCACCCAATCTTGCAGCTTAACAAGCTCGACTTGCAGGCGAAATAGTTCTCTAAAATAAGTGCGCCGAAACACTTTTTCTTCATCGGAAATAGTGATTTTTTCACCTTCCAAAAAATGCTCAAGCGTACGGTCTTCTAGCTCAAGTTCAAGCTCTTCATCGTAGCTATCTAATAAATTGCTGTTTAAACTATTCATCGTTAACTCTCTCATTGATCCTTATTTAGCAACAAGGATAATTAAGATATATTTCAAATTGATGAAATTTTGCTAGATGGGTATGGGTTGGATAGTGCAGTTTTGGATATTATGGTTTTGCTACAGCACATGTTGAGATAGAAAGTGCCCAGCCAACACCCAGCCAAACTAATGCGGCTACCCCATTATTTAAAATGCTGATACCGCCAATCAGCGGCCAAAAGCTGACGCTGAGAATAGTGAAGCTCACACAGGCGATAAACCATTGTTTAGTTTTGATGGGTTGAACAAGGGCACTAAAGTAAATGCTCACTACCAAGCCGAAAAATAGAACTAAACCAATCACACCAGTTTCTGCGCCAATTTGTAGATAAAGATTGTGCGGGTGTGAGCACGCCATTCCCAATTGCGGTAACAATCCCAACCGTTCACAAGCAAGTTGATAGGTGTGGAAGCCACTACCAATCATTAGATTTTCTTGCCAAGCGGCTATTGCTGCACGGAAAACAAGTCCATAGTCAGAATCCATAAACTGCATCAGCTTGCTGACGATGCTATAGACCGATCGCTCTGCCATTTCAGGATTAAATAAAATAGCGAGTGCGAATAAACCCAAGATAAATGCGAAGCCCAATAACACCTTTGCTTTATGCATTTTTTGGTCTAACACTAAGCCCATAAAGACAACAACGCTGCCCGTAAAGTAAAGCATTAAAGCCATGCGCTCGCCAGTGATCAACATAAACAACAAGCCCGTGCATAGCACCGAAAGCGTTACAAAAATGCGCCGCGTTGCTGTTGCTAATGATGGAACAATCACTGTGATTAATAGCACAATAAATAAAACACGTAACATCATAATGCCAGGAATCGGCCTACTGTATGGGCCTGTGAGTCGAGTTGGACTCGGTTTGGTGTGACCAAATAAATCAGTGCCAGTGATATATTGCAAGCTGGTGTCTAGTAATACAAATACGCAAACAAGCATGAGTGCAATGAGAAAGTGTTGCTGAAATTTTTTATCTTTTAGTAACCAATAAGCAACTGCGGCGGCAAACAGCGGCCATCTTAAATAGAATATGGCATGCATAAAGCTATCAGCAGAATCGATACTAAGCGGTGCATTGACGCACAATAAATACAACCAAAATAGAAGATTCAGTTTGAACCACGTTTGATTTGTCCATGCCCAATGCTTAGATTGATAGCTTTTGAATAGAAAAGCTACACCGATACAAAGTACGGTGATGTCAGCTGCAGCTCTAGAAAATAGCAATAATAGCGGCAGTATCCAAGGCAAATAGCGCATGAAAGAACTGAATATCGAAATGGTTGTTTGCTTCATACTAATGGAACTGCTTTTGGTAGAGTTTGGCGTAGTTACCATTTAATTCGACTAACTCGTGATGACTACCGCTTTCAATTATTTTGCCTTGTTCCATCACCAAAATACGGTCTGCATTTTCGATAGTGGATAAGCGATGGGCAATTACAATTGTCGTGCGATTTTGCATTAAGGCATCCAGCGCGGCTTGCACATGTTGCTCAGATTCGGTATCGAGTGCTGAAGTTGCTTCATCTAATAATAAAATAGGCGCATCTTTCAGAATGGCGCGCGCAATGGCAAGTCGTTGGCGCTGACCACCAGAAAGGCGTACGCCGCGATCGCCAATTTCGTTTTGTAAACCATTGGGTAATTGCTGAATAAAATCCCATGCATTTGCCGATTTTGCCGCTTCAATGACTTGTGACTTATTCACATTGCGTAGCGTGCCGTAAGCAATATTATTAAACACCGTATCGTTAAATAAAACGACCTCTTGGCTGACCATGCTAAATTGTTCGCGTAAATTTTTCAGAGACATGGCTCGAATATCCAAGCCGTCAATCATGGCGATTCCTTGTTGCAATTCATAAAACCTTGGCAATAGGTTGACCAAAGTCGTTTTGCCGCCGCCAGAACGGCCAACTAAAGCGATTTTTTCACCCGATTTAATGATTAAATCAATATTGCTTAAGGCAGGACGTTTAGCATTTTCATACTGTAAACTCACACCTTTAATGCTCACTTCACCTTTGGCTTTGCCAATATCTTGTTTGCCCTCATCAGTTTGTGTGGGCGTATCCATAAGTGTGAAAATGCTTTGGGCTGCAGCTAAGCCAATTTGAATATCTGCATTGATAGAAGTTAGACTTTTAATTGGGGCAATCAACATTAATAGTGCGCCGATAAAAGCAGCAAATTCACCAGCACTAAAGCGACCAACGGCGTAATAAACAACGAGACCTAAAGCGAACGCGGCAAGTAATTCAATGACCATGCTGTTTAGCGCAGATACTTTGCCTAAGCGCGTCATCATTTGGCGGTTTTCTTTGATGATTGCTGCAAAACGCTCGTACTCGTAACGCTCACCACCAAATATTTTTACTATGCGTTGACCGCTAGCAGCCTCTTCAATCACTTGCGTCATATCGCCCATGGATTGTTGAACTGAGGTGCTGGCAAATCGCAACTTAGGTGTCATTTTTTTTAAAAAGAACACCATCAATGGTGCGATTAAAGCAAAGATCAAGGTTAGTCGCCAATCTAAATACAGCATATAAGCAACCATGCCAATGATGGTGAGACTATCGCGCACCATGCTTACCGTCACCTTGGTTACCGCGTTATACATTTGTTCACTATCGAAGGTGAATTTGGAAGTGATGCTACCAACAGTATTTGCATCAAAGAAGCTCACGGGCAATGTCATTAGCTTTAAAAAAGCATCTAAGCGTATTTGCTCAATCACTTTCCGACCAACCCAACGCATTGTATAGGCAGAAATAAAGCCAGACAGTGCACGCAACGATAATAGTCCAATCAGCAATATTGGCAATAGCGCATTATTGCTTTGTTTCGAGTTTACAAAGCCTTCATCTGTGACAGTTTTAATGGTGGCTAAAAATCCGGTATTGGTTGCAGCTAAGATAATTAATGCGAGGATACTCATGCTGAAGGTAAACCAATGCGGTTTGACATAATTCAGCATGCGCCAATAAAGTACTTTAGCGCTTAATATCGGTGTTTTTTGTTTAACTTGCACGTGCTTAAATAGCTTGCCCTAGGTATCGTGACCAAATAAATCACGGCTATAAACTTTATACTTTACGTCTGCTATTTCAGGCGACATTCGGTTAGCCAAAATAATGTCGGCTTCCTGCTTAAATTGCGCTAAATCGTTCACGATGCGAGAGCGAAAGAATTCAGACTCTTGATGTATAGGTTCATAAATAATGACCTCGATGCCTTTGGCTTTGATGCGCTTCATGATGCCCTGAATTGAGGATGCACGGAAATTATCAGAACCACTTTTCATGATTAAGCGATGAATGCCAACGACTTTTGGGTTTTTGCGAATAATCTCGCTGGCAATAAAATCTTTGCGCGTGGTGTTTGAATCAACAATCGCGTTAATCAGATTTTGTGGTACATCGCGATAATTGGCTAATAACTGTTGGGTATCTTTTGGTAAGCAATAGCCGCCATAACCAAATGACGGATTGTTGTAATGAAAGCCAATGCGTGGATCTAAGCAAACGCCATTGATAATTTGCTCAGTATTTAAATCATGAGTAGCCGCATAAGTGTCTAGCTCATTAAAATAAGCCACGCGCATAGCCAAATAAGTATTGGCAAATAACTTAATCGCTTCCGCTTCAGTAGCATCAGTCAATACCGTTTCGATATTTGTTTTAATTGCACCTTGCTTCAGTAAATTAGCGAAGGTTTCTGCTCGCTCAGAACGCTCGCCAACCACAATACGAGAAGGATGTAAGTTGTCGTAAAGCGCTTTGCCTTCACGTAAAAATTCAGGTGAAAAAATAATATTATTGCAATTAAATCGTTGGCTTAGTTGCTTAGTATAGCCAACAGGTAAAGTCGATTTAATGATAATGACAGCTTTTGTATTAATCGATAATACATCCTGAATGACGCTATCAACGGATGAGGTATCAAAATAACCAGTATCTTGATTATAGTCGGTTGGCGTACATACAATGATGAAATCTGCATCGGTATAAGCTTGTTTTTTATCAAGCGTGGATGTGAGATTGAGTGATTTGTTTTGCAAGAAATCTTCAATTTCTTGGTCGGGGATAGACGATTGTTTTTTGTTTAATGCATCAACGCGGGCTTGCGTAATATCAAGCGCAATCACCTCATTGTGTTGTGCCAATAAAATCGCATTCGCTAAACCAACATACCCTAGCCCTGCAACAGCAATTTTCATTGTTCATCGCTCATGCGTAAAATGGGTGTGAGAAGTACAAGCCGTCTTGCATCATATGGATATATGTTAAAGAAGAAATAAGATGGTTTCATGAAAGTAATATGGCAGTTTTATTAAAAATAATCAATTAATTAGCATAGTAAAACCATGATTAATGAAAGTCTGATCGAGATTCATAGTTATTTCAATATCAACGGGCTTTAAAGCGATCATTATTCCACACATACTGCAGTGAAAATTGGTGTAATTTTTTCCAACAACCATGCGCAACAGCCTGATTAAGATACTTTTATCTTAATGGTCGATAAAGGACTGCTATTGGATGTTTTGAAGCATAAAAAATTGATGAAATTTTAAAAGCGTCAATATGAGATGTTAAGAAAATGATGCCTTTATTTTCATTGCGTGCTTTTCAGTATATAAAGCACTTTTTTAAAGGTTTTTCACTAAAATTCCTTTAACTTTTGGTTTAAACCAATCAAACATCTCACCTAAAATAGCGCCCATCCAATGCATCAAGGCTTAGTGCAAAAAGTGATAACTTGCTAAGCAACAAGTCAAAAATATTGGTGTTTATCCCATTTAAAACTTAGACTTCTCGTTATTTGGCTAGCCATTAATTACTAACGGTAAACGCAATATAGGCATTAATAATGCAGCAATAAGCTTGGGCTCAATGTTCCTGATTTCAAATTGTGGATCCTGATACCACGTTGCTTTCTTGCTCCAAGGAAGATATCGCACAGGCTGACCAACGCCAAAGACAGTAAAAGTGTGTAACGCTAGTGCACTTGCAATATGACCCAAACCAGAATCATTACCAATAAAAAAAGAAGCTTTTTTAAGATGTGCCGCTGTTTCTAACAAGTTAAGTTGACCGCAATAATCAATGGTTGGTAAATCACATTTTGATTTAAACGCATCAGTTAGCGATGCATCATTTTTATCCCCAAAAATCAATACTACATCGAAAAACGGCTTAATGTCGTTGACTAACATTGCAAACGAAGTTGCTGGCCAGATCTTGCCTGCAAAATTTGCACCTATACCAATACTTAGGATTCTTTGTTGTGCAAAGGTTTGTAAAGCCTCATCAGCCAAGCGCGTTTCTTTATCAGATAGCCAGATCTTGCTTGATGGAATAGGTAAATTAACTAAACCATTTAGCGCTGCATAGTGCTTTTCTGCACTATGCATCTTAGTAGTTCTATGGTTACTCAATTTAAATACTTTTATTTTTGCTCTTACAAAGTGAAGTAAACCATCTGTTCTTAAATCAACCGCAATATCATATTTTTTTTCTCGCAACGTATTAAGTAATGTGAATAAGGCCTTCCAACCACCCTCCTTTTCTTTATAAATTAATTGGTCTAAGTATGGACAATATTTAAAAATGATTGCAGAGCGTTGATCACAAACAATGTCAATAATAGCGTTTGGAAACTGTTGATGTAATGCCTCTAGGGTAGGCGTTGTTAAAATAACATCGCCAATGTTTGAGAGCGTAATAAAAAGAATATGGGTGACTTTTAAAGGATTTATAACATTCTGAACAGGGCTATTTACCCTTTTAAATATCCGCATATCGTATTCGACTTAGTCTAAATTTTAATTATAAATTCCAGATGTTTAACTTTTATGTCACCTATTTATATTATGCTTAATCTACTTAACTGATGAGCAGAAGAGTTGAAGTGATCAAAGTGGCGCTATTAATTGTAATTAAACGATGGTTTTCATATTGCAAAAAACTTGCAACGATATTGATCGCTGAAAGGTTAGCGCAAAAGATTCAACATAAGAGACTAATAACACAAGATCTTAATCCAACTTTAGCCATAGAGTCAGTAATTGTATTCGGGGCAATTTTAAATGCATTTGGTGAATCAATTATTAATGCTATTCAACATCCCAGACTTTAGTAGTCATTTCTTAGTTTATAATTCGACGCTTAGGTATGAAATATTCTCACTGCACACCAGCGTTACTTTAAGTAACGGTTGGCTGGTTATTTAGTAGCCAATCCTCCTCATTGAGTAAAATAGTTTTAGGATCCGATGCCTCAGCAGTAATTAACCTCCGTTTACACAAAAATTTAGTACAACCCCTACTTTAAAATTGGCAACCTTAAGCTTAAGCAAATGCCAGTTTGCAATGGTGACTTTAAGCCATCAATACAACCCTTGTAATGGTCTAATAAAATGCGACGCCAGTTAAAAGTTTATCCTCACGGCAATGCCGTTAAGGAAAATAGGCAACAAGTCAACGGTATCAACCCCCAAGCCTGTGCTGTTTCTCCTGAACAACAGCGCATCCAAGCACTTGAAGCACAAACTAAACCACTCAAGCACAATAACGATTCATTTAAAAAAACTTCTTAGCATTCAACACTCCTTAACTTTTAGTTTAAGTATAAGTGTTGCATTGTCCGGTTAAATACTCATCTGCGCGCGCTAAAGAAGACAAGCATCTACTGGGTATCATTAAACAGTGTTGGCTAGTGAGCGCTGGTTACGATGGTGATCGCAACATACACTTGGATTAACAACGAGCAAAGATCACTTGTGGGCGCAACCGTGTACTTCGCTTGGCGCAGCTGAATACAGCAGCACATAATCAACTAAACCATCAGTTTGCAGTGAATCACCCTAATCAACGGTGGGTCAGTGATATTGCCTTTATTCATGCCAACGAAGGCTTTTTTTCTGACCAGTGGTGGAGTTATGTGGACGTCATATTGTTGGCTGGTCAATGAGTCACCGCATGACAGATGATTTGATTATAGATGCTTTAACGATGACCTATTAGCGACATAGGCCAAGGATAATTATTAAACTGCAATCTGATCAAGGGTCTCAATATGCTCGCGTTAATTTCAACAGGCTACTTAAGCAGTTCTACATAGCGCCTAGCATGAGTCGGCGTGGGAATTGCTGGGATAATGCAGTTACTGAAAGTTTTTTTAGTGATCTTAAAAAAATAAAAAATCAAACGTACAAAGTATAAAAACAGGGAGGACGCCAAAGAAGCAATATTTAATGACATCGAAATGTTTCACAATCTAAAACATCAACTGACTCACCATGGCAGAAAACCGCTTAATGAAACTGCCAAACTTTACTTTAACTATCTGAAAAGTGTTCAGAAAAGTCAGTGCGTACCATATCAAAGCTAGTCTGAAGTGGTGGTGTTCAATTTGTTCAATAGCAATCAGATTGACAGAGGAAAGATTGCTTAAAGTTAAGTCAATGGATTTAAAAATTTAATTTTTACAAAAGCCAAATACTGCCATCTGCATCTTAATAAAATAAATGGGCTATATCTTAAAAAGCTACGTAGTATTTCTTAAATTTTTGCCAAGCTCATTTTTTATTGTCCATACTTTTAAATTCTAATATTGTTAATACTAAACCAACGAGCAAAAGTCCAAAAACAAAAATTGCTATAAGCAAAAATCCATTATCGTTCATTTTTTATCCCCCATTAAAGCGCAAAGCTTAAAGTAAATACCAAAAGTAAAAATGGATGGAATCCAAATTGCCGTAAAGATTGCTTGTTCAGCATTCCGTTCTACAAACCATAAGTAGGCGGAAATAACAAAAGATATCATCACTGCCAAGATAATAAAAAAATCTGATCGTTTAAACATTTATATACTCTCCAAAATAAGTTATTTCATGTAATCTAAAAAACCGTAGCCAATCGCATTTAGTAAACAGCCGCTAATCGCAATCGATCCAACAATTCTAATCCCTGAGGACAGGCCATACGCAACACTATCAAAACTAAAAACACCAGCTAAACCAAGTATCAGGCCTATAAAACCAATTGCAGTTAGTGCATTTCCGATCAGAATCACGATGCTGATAATTTTATGTTTGTAGTTTGTCATTCATATTCCATTTGAAATTAAATCATATTAAAAAGCATACTATCTCATTTTAGGGTGACTCACAATAAAAAGTATGTCCCTAAATCAGTCTTTGATTAATTCATATCCTTTACAAAAGATTCAATTTCAGTTGTTTAGTTTGCTGCAAATAAATTAATACTAAAAAATATAAACATACTAAGTCTGTAATATTATTTTGGTCAATTCTGAGTTTCTATTTAGCAGCCTTTGCTTTAAGCGATGGGCTGGGCAATATGGTTTTATGTCGCCTATGTTGACGAAAAATAAACCTTTCAACGTTAAACATAAGAAGTTGGATGTTAGTATAAATACCTGACTAGTTTTCCCAATCATCAATTATTTTGCTAAATAACATAATCGTTTATCCGCAAATTTTGATTTTCGCATCTGCTCACTTTAATTAACGACAACACCATTTGTCGTTATTTTTATACTTAAGATATATCGAACTATTTCGTTTGGGTAAAAAGCGAAACAAAAACACGCCACCCCTACGCAAAACAATTTAGACTAATATTATGTCTATAATTAAAATAGGTGGAATGATGATTTTTGTTTGCAAAAAAGCGCATTGAATGTCAATAAGTACCATTAAGACAGGTGATGGAGTATTAGAAAATACCATAAACTAACTATAAAAGGGTTTACTTAAGCCTGAATACGTTCTTTAGGTAGCTATCCTTGCGGCTTTGGTATTTTCCGATTTTTGTAGCCGTTTTGTCTAATTTGCAAATTTTAAAATGTCTTTGGTTTTATCTGATTGAGATAACGGTGATAACGCTTTCAATTATAAAAAATACCCGCTAATCATTACGATGTAGTTTCCTCGAGACTTAAGATATTATTCACCATTTGAAGAAAACAAAACCTATTATCGGCTAATCTTAGAATAAAGTTTTTAGTAAAATCACAAAATTTGGAGTCAAAAATGGCAGCTACTGAGCAAAGATTACCCTCTGACGATCCGAATCGCTTTTTGATTCACAATGAAGTGCATGCTAGGCCAAGCGCCACTATTAGCCTGCCTGCAATGGTGATTTATTTAGCGGTTTTAAACGATAAGATCAGTCGTAACGATGAATATATGCATTTATGTTTGCTACCAGGTCAGCAGAGCTTGTCCGTTGAAGTGATAAAGAGTAATTTTTTGCGGCTACAGTTTCCTGATTACAGCTTGAAGTGGGAGCGCCATACAGAATTTACCAGTTATACAATCTTGCAGTCCTTGGATGATGATATTCAATCATCTAATGATCCTGACATTTTATTTAACCTAAAGTTACCAGAAAACTGGTTGCGAACAGTTCCTGGAACTACAATTGCAGCAATAAAGATGACCATGTTACATGGCGATATCAGTAAGCCCAATGAGTCCCTTGATTACGCTAAAAAATGGCTTGGCAACCAATCGATTGTCGCATCGTTAGTTGGTAACACCAGTCATTCCTTGGCTGTGACTGACTTTAGGTTGGACGATAATGGCTTTGAGAATATGGTAGTCATTACCCCGCAAGAAACTACAGGCGTGCGCGCAGGACGTGTTTCTCAAAGATTAATTGAGCTTGAAACATATCGGTTAATGGCGCTAAGAGGCTTCCCAATTGCCAAGCAACTTGCCACATTTTTGGCGCAGTCGGACAAAAGTCTTGCTAAAATAACTTCACAATTAGAAAACAAGTCATCATCAGATCAACAATTGCTAGATCAACTAATTTCACTTGCATCTGAGATAGAATGCGCAATCACAGAAAACACGTTCTGCTTCTCAGCCACGCGCGCCTACGATGAATTGGTGTCACAACGCATCGCAGAGCTTCGCGAGCGATCGATTCACGGCACGCAAACCATTGGTGACTTCATGCAACGGCGGCTTTCACCCGCTATTGCCACTGTCGCATATACGGCCGAACGATTAGCTTCTCTTTCAGAGCGTATATCGCGTGTGAGTGCATTACTTCACACGCGTGTGGATATTGCGACCGAATTACAAAATCAGCAATTGCTAGAAAAGCTTACTCGCGGACAGGAGCTTCAACTTAGGTTACAAGCTACGGTAGAAGGTTTATCCATTGCCGCTATTTCTTATTATGTTGTTAGCTTAGTCTATTATCTAGCAAAAGCGCTTAAAGCCTACGGGCTACCTATTCATATTGAAATTTTTACAGGCACACTTATACCTATCGTCTTGTTAGTGGTTTGGTATACAACGAGTGCAGTTAACAAAAAAATACGCTTCAACGACTAACTCCTGCAGCAAAAAAATAACGATTACAAGTAGCACTTCCGCTATTAGGAGATTTACAAAAGCGAGGATAAACCAATCATCAATTTATTCGTTAAATTTACTATTTGGCTGGTATTAAGGCATTGGTTAAAAAGTAGTTGGCGTTAGGAAGTAGTTGGTGCTTAAAAGACACACAGCTAATTTTTTAAGTGGCATGCTGACTAAATGATTTTAACAGTTTTTGTAATTGTTAACTTGACATTCCCCTGCACGTTTTTGTGCAGTAAGCAGTTGTTCTTTAGTTAATTTTTTTGCAATTAAATCTCTTGCCTTAACAGCATTAGCGTTCCCATTTGCAGCATCAATATGAAACCACATATAGGCTGAAATAAAATCTTGCTTAACACCCTCACCGTTTACATACATTAATGCAATTTGAGATAGCGCTGCAGCATCCCCTTGTTCAGCCGCTAACTTATACCAAGCTAGTGATTGCGTAATATCTTGAATCACCCCTATTCCATTTGCATACATAAAGCCAATATTTAATGACGCAATAGTGTCACCTTGCTCAGCTGCCAGCTTGTACCACCTAAAAGCTTGTGCATTATCTTGCGCTACACCTTGACCATTTTTATACATAAAGCCAATATTAAATTGCGCATCAATATTGCCTTGTTCAGCCGCTAACTTAATCCACTTTACCGCTTGTGCATAATCTTGCTCAACACCTCGTCCATATTGATACATAAGTCCAATTTTATATTGCGCTTCCGGCAATCCATTATTAGCCAAAGAAGTCAATATTTTTGTTGCATCTGCATAATGACCTTCATCATATGCCTTTATTCCGTCTTCATATGTTTCAGCCGCACATCCAGTAAAGCAAATCAACACTGTCAAAAATACACTCAGCAATCTCATCATCTTGTATGTCCAATCTATTCAATTTAGAAGTTTTTATTTGCTTGATCACGTCATTTCAAACACACTCAATCAAATCTATAACATAAAGAAAAAGGAAAGAGCCAAACATTTGTGCTGAGCGCTTTAAACGATATGCTTTTGGCATTGTTAGGATTCAATGAAAAAGCAGTAAACCAAACCTAACATAATCATCATATTAACAATCACACTCAAAGCGTGTAAAACTTTAAAAGCTTTTACGTTATTGGTATCACTTGCCTTATTTATAGCTGGAGTCAAAACCCAAAGTGAGATAGCGAATAATATGGCGCTTATAAAGCAAATCACTTCTATCTGAAAAGACTCTGCGAATACACCAGCTAGGATGCAGAACAATCCAAGAACAAGATAATACTTTGGGAAAAAATTTCTCACATAAGCACTAGCCCATTCTTGCGGTAACACTTTAAAAATTGTAGGCGCAACACACACACTAAAAAATAACATTACACCTAAAATACCAGCAATTAAATACAAGCTTAACATTTTTGACTTTCGAGGCTGTCTATTAAAAATTTAAGATTATTTTTGTTTCAATCGTTTGGAATAAAGCTGAAACTATTAAACAATTTGTTGCAATTTAAAACAAAAATAATAAACTTTTTATCAGGCAATAAACCCAATTGAAAGTTGCAATTAAATGATTTAGACCCTCAAATGTCAGCATTGCGCTGCTACCATCGCAACGATGGCACAGACTATTTCTTTGGCTGAATTTATTTAAAAGATGTTGCATTGCTCTCAGAATTGATCCACATAGCAATATAAATTGCACTAGAAACTGATCCGCGTAGCGACAATATTCTGCGCATAACCTGAGCAGGAGAGTAAAGGCAATCGACATGCTAATAAGGCGTTGGCTGCCATTTTAAGTAAACTTACAACGTTAGTTATTGTTTAAGGCACCGCTCAAAAGATTCAACAAAAGAGATGTAGACTAGAGAGTTTAATCCACCTTTAATCATAGAAAATGCAATTAAGGGTGGGGCAATATTAAATGCAATTTGTGGATCAAATTTAGAGTGCGTTTAGCAAAATAGTGGCTTACATAAAATTTTAAACACTTTCGGCTATGGTAGCTTAAGCTTACTTTTAGCCGTGATTAATAATGAAGGATTACAATTTATACGATTAGGCAAAACTATCAAGGTATTGATTTATACAGTTGCCCCATCTTTTATTTTTAAGTTTGACCAGTT
>Ga0105050_10004810_pt1 | contig 17723 bp, 17 predicted proteins | sample FRY01_FD_78088 | JGI IMG/M metagenome (GOLD analysis project Ga0105050, IMG submission 78088) | Freshwater microbial communities from Lake Fryxell liftoff mats and glacier meltwater in Antarctica - FRY-01 | ecosystem: Environmental > Aquatic > Freshwater > Ice > Glacier meltwater ... | reverse complement strand
GGGCTTTCCGATCTGGGCGGGGCGACACTTGTGACGCCCAACGTCACACTGTTCGATTTCCAGCGCGGCGAGACCGTGCTGGGGCAAGTGACTACCGGAGGCAACCCGGCGCTGCTTCGGGAGCGCCAGCGCGATCTCAAGTTCGGGGTCAACTGGCAGTTGCCGTTTCTTGAAAACTCGAACTTCATCGCCGAGTATTTCCGTAATCGCTCGTTCGACACCACCAATGGCTTTCCATTGCTGACCCCGGCGATCGAAGCGGCGTTTCCCGGACGCGTAACCCGCGACGCCAGCGGCCGCCTGATCGCGATCGATCAGCGCCCGGTGACTTTCGCCGAAGAGCGCGGTGAGCGGCTGCGTTACGGCCTCAACCTCTCCGGTGCGTTCGGCACGCCCGATCCCAACGCGCAGGCTGGCCCGATGGCCGAATTGCGCGGCGGCGGCGGGGGTGGTGGTCCTCGCGTTGGAAGACCCGGCGGTGGTGGCGGTGGTTCGCGCATGGGCGGGGGCGGCGGACGATTTGGTGGAGGCGACGGGCGCGGTCGCTGGAACCTGTCACTCTATCACACCGTGCAATTCAAGAACGCGGTCCGCATTGCGGATGGCGGGCCGTTGCTCGACTTGCTTGACGGCGAGGCGATTTCGGGCGGAGGAGTGGCGCGCCACGGTCTCGAGTTCGAAAGTGGGGGTTTTTATCGCGGCTTCGGTCTGCGCTTGTCGGGCAGCTATACCGGCGGCAGCAGGATCGACGGCAGCCCTCTGACCGGCTCAAGCGCTCTCGATTTCGCCCCGATCGCCCGGTTCGACGCGCGGCTGTTCGCCGATCTGAACCAGCGCAAGGGGCTGATAAAGGCCGTCCCGTTCCTCGCTAACAGCAGGCTCTCGCTTCGGGTCGACAACGTGTTCGATGCGCAGCAGCGGATTACCGACGATCAGGGTTTGGTGCCGCTGCGTTACCAGCCGAGCTTCCAGGACCCCAAAGGGCGGTTTTTCGAGATCGAGTTCCGCAAGCAGTTCTGAGGTTCAGCGCAACCGCTTGACGTGCAGCGTGCCGCCCTCGCGGCGTTCGACCTTGAAGTTCTCGCTGGCCTTGAGAAGTTCGGCGAGGCTGGTGAAGCCATAAGTCCGCGCGTCGAAGCTGGAACGGTTGTTGGCGATCTTGCCCATGTCGGCGAGCAGCGCGAAGCCGTTTTCATCGCGCTTGGCCGCTTTCCATGCCGCGCCCAGCACGTCTTTGATCTCGTCCGAGACTTTCTCGCGGGGTGCTGCGGGGGTCGCAGGTTTGCCGGGGAGTTCATCGGCATCGCTGGCGATCAGCGCGTCGATGTCGATGAAGCGGGTGCAGGCGGTCTTGAACGCCTCGGGCGTCTTGGCGCTGCCGAAGCCGTAGACGAGGATGCCGTCCTGGCGCAGGCGGCTGACCAATGGCGTAAAATCGCTGTCCGAGCTCATGATCCCGAACCCATCGACCTTGCCTTGATAGAGCAGGTCGATTGCGTCGATGGTCATGGCCATGTCGGTGGCGTTCTTGCCTTTCGACACGTCGAACTGCTGGTGCGGGCGGATCCCGTACTTGTTGGTCAGCTCGCCCCACTTGGCCAGGCCCTGCTTGGCGAAATTGCCGTAAGCACGGCGGATGTTGACCTGGCCGAGCTCGGCCATGACGGTCAAAGCGGGGTCGATCCCCGCCGGGGTGATGTTGTCTGCATCGATCAGCAGGGCGATATTCCGCAGGCGTCCGGTGTCATCCATGACGAGCGGTGTGGAGCGCCCTAAAGCGCTTGGCAAGCCGTGCTGGGCAAGCCGGGTCACGCAACCGGATTGAACGCACCGCTGGATTCGTCGAGCAGGTGCAACACCCCGTCCGAAATCGCAAAGAACGCGCCGCGCAGCTTGAGCGTACGGTCGCGCTCGCCGCGCCGGACACACGGAAAGCTGCGGAGGTTGGTGAGAGTGACCTTGACCGCAGCCATCTCCATCGCCCGCTCTGCAAGACGGCCGGTGGTGCCCAGTTCGGCCGCGATCGGCGCTCGAGCCTCGTCGAGCATGGCGATCCAGTCGGCGATGAAGCCGCCTTCGCCAGGCTCGGCACCGTGCATCTCCTGAGTCAGCGCCACGCGGCAGCCGCTGCACATGCCATGACCCATCACGACGATTTCCTTCACCTTAAGCGCCTGCACCGCGAATTCGAGCGCGGCGGACACGCCGTGGTAGCCGGGGGTGAGGTCGAGCGGCGGGACCATCGCCGCCACGTTGCGCACCACGAATATCTCGCCCGGATCGACATCGAAGATCTGTGCCGGATCGACCCGACTATCCGAACAGGCGATGATCATCAGCTCGGGGTTCTGGCCCTCGCGCAGTTGCTGCCAGCGCTCGCGCCGGGGATGCCAGCCCGATTCGCGAAACCGGCGGTATCCAGCGACGAGTTTGTTGAGTTCGGGGGAGGGGGGAGTCGCCATGACGAGGCCTATTGGCGGGGACGATTGTCACTGGCAAGCCTGCCGCTGCATCACTAGATGGACCGTATGAACGACCTCTCCTCCACAACTCGCTTGCCAAGGCAGCGCAAGCCCGACTGGATCCGGGTCAAGGCCCCGACCAGCAAAGGCTATGGCGAAACTCGCCAGTTGATGCGCGATCTCGGGCTCAACACCGTGTGCGAGGAGGCCGCCTGCCCCAACATCGGCGAATGCTGGACCAAGAAGCATGCGACCGTGATGATCCTCGGCGACGTTTGCACCCGCGCCTGCGCGTTCTGCAACGTCAAGACCGGGATGCCGCGCGCCGTCGACAGGTCCGAGCCCGAACATGTCGCCGAAGCAGCCGCCCGGCTCGGACTGCAACACATCGTCATCACCTCGGTCGATCGCGACGATCTGGCTGATGGCGGGGCGAGCCAGTTCGTGCGTGTGATCGAGGCGCTGCGGCGGACCACGCCGGCCACTACCATCGAGATCCTCACGCCCGATTTCCGCAACAAGATGCGTGGCGCGGTCGAGGCGATCATGGCCGCCGGGCCGGACGTTTACAATCACAACCTCGAGACCGTCCCCCGGCTCTATCCGATGATCCGCCCCGGCGCGCGTTATTATGCCTCGCTGCGGCTGCTCGAGGAGGTGAAGCGCCACGATCCGCTGATCTTTACCAAATCTGGCATCATGCTGGGGCTGGGGGAGGAGCGGCTCGAGGTTCATCAGGTGATGGACGACATGCGCTGTGTCGACATCGATTTCCTGACGATGGGCCAGTATCTTCAACCGACTCCGAAGCACGTCAAAGTGGCCGATTTCGTGACTCCGCAGGCGTTCGATGCGTTCGGTGCGATCGCCCGGGCGAAAGGCTTCCTGCAGGTTGCATCCAGCCCGCTGACCCGATCGAGCTATCACGCCGGCGACGATTTCCGCGCTCTTCGCGCGAAGCGCGAGGAACTAGAGGGGCGTGCGGCTCGGACCGCGAAGCTGGCGCGCGCCGGGGCCTGAACGGTTGCCGCGCATCAGCGAAACCCGGACCTTGCAATGGTCGGCCGAGCAGATGTTCGATCTGGTTGCCGACGTGAAGCGCTATCCCGAATTCCTGCCATGGGTCGTCGCCACTCGCATCCGCAGCGACGGTGAGACCGTGATGGTTGCCGACATGCTGGTCGGGTTCAATGCGCTGCGCGAGAAGTTTACGTCGAAGGTGTTCAAGGACCGCCCGCGCATGATCGACGTCGATTACCTCGACGGGCCGATGCGCGAACTCGATAACAAGTGGGTTTTCCGGCCCAATCCCGACGGCGGCTGCACGATCGACTTCACGGTCGATTTCGCCTTTCGCAACGCGATTTTCGAGGCGTTGGCCGGGAAATATCTCGACCGCGCGTTTCGCAAGATGGTCTCGGCGTTTGAGACCCGCGCCGCCCTGCTTTACGGCAGCAGCAGTTCCAGCGCGACCAGCGCCGCCTGAAGGCGCACTTCGGCGCGGTTGAGCCCGGCGCCGAACTGTTTCATTTCGGCGTTGCAATCCTCCGCCGCGACCCCACGCTCTGCCTTGGCGAAGACCACCGTACCGACCGGCTTCTGCTCGGTCCCGCCGCCGGGACCGGCAACTCCGGTGATAGCCACCGCGACATCGGCATGGCTGTGCTTGAGCGCGCCTTGCGCCATCGCCCAGGCCACCGCGATCGATACCGCACCGAACGTCTCTATGATGTCGTCGGCAACGCCGAGAGTCTCGTGCTTGGCGGCGTTCGAATAGGTCACGAAAGCGCGATCAAGCACCGCCGAACTGCCCGCAATCTCGGTCAGCGCGGCAGCGACGAGCCCACCGGTGCAGCTTTCGGCCAGCGCCACGGTGCGCCCCGCAGCCTTGTTCTCCGCCACTACCCGCGCAGCGAGCGCAACGAGTTCGGCGGGGAGCAGGGAATCGCTCATGTGCGGGTGCCGTCGCTCACGACTTGCAGACCGAAAATCCGCCCGGCGCAGCTTTTTTCCCAGCGGTCGCCAGCTCCACCACGGTGCCGAGCAGCTCGACCATGTTTTCGGGCGGGAGCGGGGCAAGCAGGCGCATCATCTTGTCGGCCACACGGCACTGCTCGGGCTTGAGCTTGGCCGCGACCATGCCGCCGATCATCCCCTCGACGAACGGCTGGAGCGCCTCATCGGGCAACTTGGCGATCATTTCGACGCTTTCCTTGTCCTTGTCGCCGCCGAGCCGGAAGAACGCCTTGCGCGCCATCGGCCATGCTGCGTTCTTGTTGGCCGCATAACCCGCGACCAGCGCCGCGCCGTTGCGGGTCATGAAGCCGGCGTCGCCGACATGTGTGGTGCAATTCCTGATCAGCCCATCGAGCGCGCTTGGCATCGCGAAAGTCGCAAGTGCGCGAACCTCTGGCTCGGTCAGGCAAGGCATGGCTTTCGCAGCCGCCTGGGCACCCGCCTGCGCGGGCAGCGCCACGAGCGCCACTGCGGCAGCGAACGTGCGAAAGCGGGATTTCGAGTTGATCGTCATGGTCAGGTGTTCCCCTCATGCAGTGGGATGAGTGTCGCGATAGCTTGTGCGGCGATGCCTTCGCCGCGCCCGGTGAAGCCGAGTCGTTCGGTGGTGGTCGCCTTGACGCTCACCGCGTCGCTTCCGGTGCCGAGAATGGCGGCCAGGCTCGCGCGCATGGCGGGCCGGTGCGGGCCGATGCGCGGGGCTTCGCAGACGATGGTAAGATCGACATTGCCCACCGCATAGCCCCGCTCGCGGGCCAGCGCCACCGCGTGTGCGAGGAAGGCATGGGAGGCCGCACCGCGCCAGCGCGGGTCGCTGGGCGGGAAGTGTTCGCCGATGTCTCCTGCCGCGACCGCGCCGAGCACCGCATCGGTCACCGCATGGAGCGCGACATCGGCATCGCTGTGCCCGACCAGACCGCACGAGTGCTCGATCCGCACCCCGCACAACCACAGTTCCTCGCCCGCGGCCAGGCGGTGGACATCGAACCCGGTCCCGGTGCGCGGCCAGCGAACAGCGGGATCGGCAAAATCGCCAGCGAAGGTGATCTTGCGCAAAGCCTCGTCGCCCTCGACCAGCGCCACCTTGAGCCCGGCGGTGCGGGCGACTTCGGCGTCGTCCCCGGCTTCGGGCGCAGCCTCCCAGGCGCGGTGTGCGGCGAGAATGTCGCCGAAACGAAACGCCTGCGGGGTCTGGACGCGGTGGAGATCCTCGCGCGCCACTTTGCCTTCACCCTCGCGGTACAGACTGTCGACGACCGGGAGGACCGGGATTGCGCCGGGTGAGTTTACCAGCGCGGCGAGCAGCCGGTCGATCACCGCGGCGGGCAGGGTGGGCCGTGCGGCGTCGTGGATAAGCACCGCGTCGGGCGGATCGCCAGCCAATGCCTCGAGCCCGGCGCACACCGATTCCTGCCGCATGACACCACCCGGCACGATCCGGACGCCAGCGATTCCCTCGAACAAGCCGCGCGCATGGCTCAGTTGATCCGGCGCGACGACCACCACGATTGTCGAAATGCCTGCACAGGCAAAGGCTTCCACGCTGTGGAGCACCAGTGGTTTGCCACGCCACGGCGCGAATTGTTTGGGCAGCGCCGTGCCCGCGCGCAGCCCTTTGCCCGCCGCCACGACGATAGCTGCCACGCGGGAAGGGGGGTTGGTCTCGCTCACGATCCGCGCTCTATCAGCCTTGCCGCTTGTGCTGCAATGCGGTAAGCGCTGCCTGTTTTTTAGGCAGATACATGCACCCGGTTCCTTCTCCCCCGCGCCTCGCGCCAATCGCCATCGGTCCCTTGCGGATCGATTGCCCGGTCATTCTCGCGCCGATGACCGGGGTGACCGACCTGCCGTTCCGCAGCCTCGTGCGGCGCTATGGCTCCGGATTGAACGTCACCGAAATGATCGCCAGCCCGGCGATGATCCGCGAGACCCGCCAGTCGCTCCAGAAAGCGGCATGGGCGCCGCTGGAAGAGCCCGTTTCGCTTCAGCTTGCCGGCTGTTCGCCTGCCGAAATGGCTGAGGCGGCAAAGCTCAATGCTGATCGCGGCGCGGCGATCATCGACATCAATATGGGCTGCCCGGTTAAAAAGGTCGTCAACGGCGATGCGGGATCGGCGCTGATGCGCGATCTGCCGCTCGCCGCCGCGCTGATCAAGGCCACGGTCGAGGCGGTTTCGGTGCCGGTCACGGTCAAGATGCGGATGGGCTGGGACCACCACTCGCTCAACGCCCCCGAACTGGCGCGGATCGCGCAAGATCTTGGCGCAAAGCTGATCACCGTACACGGTCGGACCCGCTGCCAGATGTACCGGGACAGTGCCGACTGGGCCTTTGTGCGCCGGGTCAAGGACGCGGTGACGCTCCCGGTGATCGTCAACGGCGACATCTGCGGGATCGAGGACACCGCCGCAGCGCTCGCCCAGAGTGGCGCAGACGGGGTGATGATCGGCCGCGGGGCTTACGGCCGTCCCTGGCTGCTGGGCCAGGTAATGCACTGGCTCCGCACCGGGACGCGGCTGTCTGACCCTGATTTAAGCGAACAATATAGTGTACTGACAGAGCATTATGCGGCGATGCTCGACCATTATGGCAGCGATGTCGGGGTCAGAATGGCGCGCAAGCATCTCGGTTGGTATACCAAGGGACTGCCCGGTTCGGCCGAATTCCGCAACCGGGTCAACTTCATCGACGATCCCAAAGCCGTGATCGCGGCGCTGGATGGATTTTACGGTCCGCTGATCGAAGCGGCAATCGAGCCCGTCCGCGAAGCCGCATGAACGGTCCGCCCAAGGATCCGGCCGACTGGCGGCGGCCCGATCCGCAGCGGCTGATCGCCAGCTTCCCGCTCGCGGTCCTGCTCCTCGGTCCCGATCTGACCATCGCCGCGACCAATCCGGCGGCCGAACAGTTGATCGGGCGCGGAGCGCGGAGGCTGGCCGGGTGTAGCGTCAATTCGCTGTTCCGCTTCGACGAACCGCGCATCGTCGAGCGTCTGGCCGAGGGTGACGCACAACTGTTTGCGCGCGACGTACTTGTGGCTATCGGCGGGGAGCCTGCGCGCCGTCTCGACGTCATGCTTGCCCCGGTCACGCATCATGAAGGCTGGCAGATGCTCATCCTGCACGAGAGCATCGGAGTGGAGGCGCTGGGCGGCGACGGGTCGGTATCGGTCGGGGGGGAGGGGGCGCCGCTGCGCGCGCCCGAAGTGCTGGCGCATGAAATCAAGAACCCGCTGGCGGGAATTCGCGGCGCGGCGCAATTGCTGGCGCGTTCGGCCAGCGAACCCGATCGCGCCCTGACCGACCTGATCACCGCTGAAGTCGACCGGATTGCCAAGCTGCTCGATCAGATGCAATCGCTTGGGCGGCGCGGGGCCGAACCGGCGCTGCCGTGCAACCTGCATGAAGCGGTGCGCCGCGCACAGGCGGTGCTTGCCGCCTCGGGCCACTGGGATATCGCCATTGCTGAAGAATTCGATCCCTCGCTACCCGCGGTGCTGTGCAACCCCGATGCGCTGGTCCAGGTCGTACTCAACCTGTTGAGCAACGCGGGCGAGGCTTGCGGGCATAGCTCGAAGCCGCAGATCGTCGTCCGCACCCGGTTCGCCAGCGGCATTCGCCTCCACGGCGGGCTGAGCGAGACCCCGATCCGTCTGCCGATCGAGCTGCGGGTCAGCGATAACGGGCCGGGAATCGATCCGGCCCTGCGCGATCACATCTTCGAGCCCTTCGTTTCGGGTAAGAAAAGCGGGCAGGGACTGGGCCTCGCACTGGTCCAGAAGCTGGTGCGCGAGATGCACGGGCGGATCACTCACGACCGCGAGGCGGCGACCGGCCTGACCCATTTCCGCCTGCATCTGCCGGTGGCGAGCGAAATGAACGCGGTATTGCGCGCGCAATCGATCGCCAAACCAATCGGTGCGGCGGCGTGACCCGGCGCATTCTTCTGGTCGAGGACGACGTTTCGATCGCCACGGTCATCACGGCCGCGCTCGAGGCTGAGGGCTTCACGGTGGATTCGTGCGACAGCATCGCGGGGCGCGACGGGCTGCTGTGCGGGTCGCGCTATGCCGCGTTGCTGACCGACGTGATGCTGATCGACGGAGATGGCATTGCCGCGCTGCCGCAGGTACGCAGCGCCCATCCCGACCTGCCGATCATCATCCTGTCAGCGCAGAACACGCTGGATACGGCAGTGCGTGCCAGCGACACCGGGGCCTTCGAGTATTTTCCCAAGCCGTTCGATCTCGACGAACTGGTCCGCGCGGTAATTCAGGCAGCGGGGACTTCCCCCGCGAGCGGCCCCGATGACAGCGCCGAAGAGCCCGGCGATTCGCTCCCGCTGGTGGGGCGCAGCGCGCCGATGCAGGCCGTCTACCGGATGATCACCCGGGTCCTGCGCAACGATCTGACCGTGTTGATCCTGGGCGAATCGGGCACCGGCAAGGAGCTTGTCGCCGAGGCGATCCACACCCTGGGCAACCGCGCGAACGGGCCGTTCGTCGCGGTGAACGCCGCCGCGATCCCCTCCGAGCTGATCGAGAGCGAGCTGTTCGGCCACGAGAAGGGCGCCTTCACCGGCGCGATCGCGCGGGCGATCGGCAAATTCGAGCAGGCCCAGGGCGGCACGCTGTTTCTCGACGAAATCGGCGACATGCCGATGCAGGCTCAAACCCGGCTGCTGCGGACGCTGCAGTCGGGCCGGGTCCGGCGGGTCGGGGGGCGCGAGGAAATCGCGGTCGATGCGCGGATCATCGCGGCGACCAACCGCGATCTGGTCCCGATGATCGCCGCGGGGACATTTCGTGAGGACTTGTACTACCGGCTCAATGTCGTGCCCATCGCGCTGCCTCCGCTGCGTGAGCGCCGCGACGACATCGCCGCACTTGCCCGCCATTTCCTGACCCAGGCGGCGAGCGAAGGCTTGCCGCGCCGGACGCTGGCGACGGCGGCCGTCGCGCTGCTCGAACGCCAGTCGTGGCGTGGCAACGTCCGCGAACTGCGCAATGTCACTTATCGCCTGGCGTTGCTGGCACGGGAGGAAACGATCGACAAGGCAACCGTCGCCACCCTGCTCGAAGGCGAGGCGCGACCCGATAGCGCCGGCGCATCCTCGCCCGACTTCGCCAACGCACTCGATAGCTGGCTGGCCATCGCCGAACCGGGCGAGGGCGAGCTGTATGATGCCGCGCTGGCCGCATTCGAACGGCCGCTGTTCGCCCACGCGCTCGCGCGCACCGGCGGCAACCAGCTGCGCGCCTCGCGCCTGCTGGGTATCAACCGCAACACCCTGCGCAAGCGGTTGAGTGATCTCGAAATGGTGGCACCCCGTACCCCTTGATTTCGAACCCGGATCAAGCAGTGTTGATCGAATAAGTCTTGCAAATGGGCAACACTACCGTTGTAGATGAGCAACGATGGCATCAGTCGCTCCTCAAAAGGCCGGTTTCGCTCCTCGTCGGCATCCGCGCTGGTGGCGGCGACTGACCATCTCTCTGCACCGCGCCAACGTCTATCTCCTGCTCGAACTTCTCGCCGCGCTGGCGCTGGCTGCGATGATCGCCACCAGTTGGGCGGTCGTCAGCGAGCGGATCGACCGTGGCACGCTGATCCCTTCGACCCTGGCGGCGACTATGCTGGTCGGCACGCTGTTCCCGGCGATGGCGCTGATCGTGTTGTTCGGCCGTCGCGCCGCGCTGCGCCGGGCGGCGCGGACCACGATTGGCAGCACCGGCCGACTGCATGTTCGTCTGGTCTGGCTGTTTTCGCTGATCTCGGCGGTACCGACACTGCTGGTGGTGATCTTTTCATCCCTGCTGTTTCAGTCGGGGATCGAGTTCTGGTACTCGGACAATTCGCGCGGGATGCTCGAAAATGCCAACAAGCTGGCGAAGGGTTATTACGAGCAGAACCTGCGCGATGTCGGCAACGAGAGCGTCGCGATGGCGGGCGATTTGCGCGACTATCTGGGCCAAGCCACGCTGGTCAGTCCCGAATTTGCCGAGGGCTATTCGTTTCAGGTGGTTAGCCGCCGCCTGAACGAGAGCGCGATCCTTCAGAAGGGCCCCGACGGAAGGCTCCGCACCGCCGCCATCGTCGATCCCGAAAACCGCGACCGCGAGCGGGTGAGCCCGGAAACTCTCAAGCGGCTCGAAGCGGGCGAATCCGTGGTGGTTTCGGCCAGCGCCAACCGGATCGAGGCGGTTACGCCGCTCGACCGTGCGGGCCAGATATATCTCTACGCTGCGCGCAGTTCGGATGCGCTGGCGCTCAGCCAGTGGGAACGCGCGCGCTCGGTGCTCAAGGCCTACGACGTCCTGACGCAGCGCGCGAGCAACCTGCAACTGCGTTTCAACCTGGCTTTGCTGGCGATCAGCCTGTCGCTGGTGGGTCTTGCCGTGTGGTTCGCGCTGCGCTTTGCCGACCAGCAGGTCGCGCCGCTGGCGGAACTGGTTTCGGCAGCGCGTACCGTGGGCTCGGGAAATTTCGCGCTGCGCGTGGCGCACCGTTCGGGGGCTGATGAACTTGGCCTGCTTGGCCGCGCCTTCAACCGCATGACCGAGCAGATCGACCGTCAGACGCGCGCGCTGGTCGGGGCCAATGCCCAGCTCGAAGAGCGCCGCCAGTTCATTGAGAAAATCGTCGAATCGATCACCGCCGGAGTCGTCTCGACCGATCGTGACGGCACGGTGCGGTTGATGAACAGCTCGGCTCAGCGGCTGTTGCTCGATCGCGCGGAGCCCGGTCCGACGACGCTCAATCTGGCCGAGGCCGCGCCGCAGCTGTGGGCCATCGCCAGCGCCGGGCTGCCCAGCGGGATCGTCCAGTACGGCAAGCAGGGCGAGCTGCTGACTCTCGCGGTCAAGCAGGTGCGCGATTCTGCGGGTTTCGTGATTACCTTCGAAGACATCACCCGCCAGTTGCTCGACCAGCGCCAGGCCGCCTGGTCCGACGTCGCGCGGCGGATCGCGCACGAGATCAAGAACCCGCTGACCCCGATCCAGCTTGCCACCGAACGGCTGCGGCGCCGCTATGGTCGCCAGATCGAAACCGATCCCGAACTGTTCGACGAGCTGATCAGCACGATCATCCGGCAGGTTGGCGAATTGCGGACGATGGTCGACGAGTTTTCGAGCTTCGCCCGGCTCCCCAAGCCGGTGTTTCGCAACGAGGACGCGGGCGATCTGGTCCGCCAGTCGCTGTTCCTTCAGGAGGTGGCGCACCCGGCAATCGATTTTATCTTTACGGGCGAGTCCAGGCCAACCGAACTCCAGTGCGACCGCCATCAGGTTGGCCAGGCGATGACCAACGTGCTCAAGAACGCGGTCGAGGCGATCGAGGCGCGGGCAAAAGCGGCCGAACCCGACTATCGCGGGCGCATCGAAGTGCGGATCGAAACCGGCGCGCGCGCGGTGACGGTGCGCGTGACCGATAACGGCGTCGGTCTGCCCGCCGACCGCGAGCGCATTCTCGAACCCTACGTGACCACGCGCGAAAAAGGCACCGGGCTCGGCCTCGCCATCGTCAACAAGATCGTCGAGGAACATGGCGGCGAAATGGGTTTCTCGGCGCATCCCGGCGGGGGCACCGAAGTGACGATGAGTTTCGCCCGCGATCCGCTGGACCCCGGCCGCGATCCACAAGGAAGCGCCGAATGACCCGCCTTTCCCTCACTCGCACCCGACCGGAGATCCTATGAAGGCGCTCGACATCCTGATCGTCGACGACGAGCGCGACATTCGCGAACTGGTCGCGGGCGTGCTTGGCGACGAAGGCTATTCGTGCCGCACTGCGGGCGACAGCGAAGCTGCGCTGGCGGCGGTCGACGAGCGGCGACCAAGCCTCGTCCTGCTCGACGTGTGGCTCCATGGCAGTCCGATGGACGGGCTGGAAGTGCTCGACGCTATCAAGGCCCGCGAACCTGAACTGCCGGTCATCATATTCTCGGGCCACGGCAACATCGACACCGCGGTCTCGGCGATCGGGCGCGGGGCGATGGATTTTCTCGAGAAGCCGTTCGAGGCCGAGCGCCTGTTGCTGTTGGTCGAGCGCGCCACCGAGACCGAACGCCTGCGCCGCGAAAACGCGCAGCTCCGCAAGGGCTTCGCCATTGCCGACGAGTTCACTGGCAACAGCCCGGCGATCAATCAGGTCCGCGCCACTCTGAAGCGGGTCGCCAACACCGGCAGCCGCCTGCTCATCACCGGTCCTGCCGGAGCAGGCAAAGAGGTCGCCGCAAGGCTGCTGCACAGTTGGAGTCCGCGCGCCAAGGGCGCCTTCGTTACGGTCAATTCGGCGCGCATCACCGCCGAGCGGTTCGAGCAGGAGCTGTTCGGCGAGGAGGCCGACGGCAAGCTGGTGCGCGCCGGGCTGCTCGAAATGGCCGATGGCGGCACGCTGTTCCTCGATGAGGTGGCCGACATGCCCGCATCGAGCCAGGCGCGGATCCTGCGGGTGCTGACCGAGCAGGCTTTCGTCAGGGTGGGCGGGCATCGTCAGCTGCGGGTCGATGTTCGCGTTGTCTCCGCCACCTCGCGCGACCTCGAAAAGGACATTGCCGAGCGGCGCTTCCGCGAGGATTTGTTCTACCGGCTCAACGTGGTGCCCGTCAGCATCCCCGCATTGGCCGAGCGGCGCGAGGACATTCCCGCGCTCGCCGATCATTTCTTCGCGCGCTACGCTGCCGATCACGGGGTGTCGCCCCCTGTCGTCTCGAGCGAGGCGATGGCGGCGATGCAAAGTTACGACTGGCCGGGCAACGTTCGCCAGCTTCGCAACGTGGTCGAGCGCACGATCATCCTCGCCCCGCGCGAAAGGCTGGCGCGGATCGATCTCGACATGTTGCCCTCGGAGATCGTCACCAGCGATGTCGGCGGGAACGGCCACCCCACCTCGCTGATGGCCGTGCCGCTGCGCGAGGCGCGCGAAAGCTTCGAGCGCGAGTACCTGAAAGTCCAGATCCGGCGTTTTTCGGGCAACATTTCCAAGACCGCGACATTCATCGGGATGGAACGCTCCGCGCTGCACCGCAAACTGAAGCTGCTTGGCATGGTCGATCGCCGCGAGGACAAGCCCGAGGGCTGAGCGCGCTGCCTGCCCCTGGACCAACCTCCGCCAAGGGAACCCGTTTTGCGAAAAAGCGTTTACCGCCGCGAAACACCGGCGTAACTCTGTGAATGCATGAACCCGGTCGGTGGGGCGTGACGGCAAGAACCGCACGGCTCGTTGGCCAGATTGCGACGGCCCTGGCTGTCGCCAAAAAAAGAGGAGGATGAAGCATGTCCGGAAAGACCCTCAGCGCGCGTCCCAAACCCGCGACCGCCGAAACCCCCACAGATGCGGAAGTCTTGGCCGAGCCGATCGACACCGTCGCTGCGGGCGAGCCCATTTCCTTAGCGGTAACGAAGTCCGGCCCTGCAACCGGCAGGGTAGGGCACAACCTCCAGGACCTGTTCCTCAACCTGCTGCGCAAGGGCAAGGTCCCCGTGACCATGTTCCTGGTCAAGGGTGTAAAGCTTCAGGGCATCGTCACCTGGTTCGATAACTTCTCGATCCTGCTGCGGCGCGACGGGCAGTCGCAACTGGTTTACAAGCACGCGATCTCGACGATCATGCCGGGCCAGCCGCTGCCGCTCGCGTCCTTTCTCGGAACCACGGAAGATAACGGCAAGAAGCCACGCCTTTTACAGGATATCTTCCTTTCGAGCGTGCGCGATGCGGCGGTCCCGGTCACGATGTTCCTGGTCAACGGCGTCATGCTGCAAGGCCGCGTCGCAGCCTATGATCTGTTCTGCATGATGCTCGAACGCGAAGGCTACGTGCAGCTTGCTTACAAGCACGCGGTCTCGACCATCCAGCCCGCCGGGCCGGTCGATCTCAGTGGCGACTGGGACGACGAGGGCGAGGGCTCCTGACCTGACCTCTCATCTGACCGGCGACCATCGCCCCGATACGACCCCTCAAGATGACGTTACGCGGGGCGCAAGGGCCATCGTTGTTCATCCGGAGATCCGCGGGCCCAAAAGTTCGGCCCGGCGTTCGGTCGATGTCGAACTGCGGCTGGAAGAAGCGCAGGGGCTCGCCCGCGCAATCGGGATCGTCGTGGCCGATGCCTTCGCGATCCCGGTGCGCACGGTGCGACCTGCAACGCTGTTCGGCGAAGGGCAGATCGAGCGAATCACGGTGGCGGCGACGCAGGAAGAGGCCGAGTTGATCGTCGTAGATGGCTCGCTCAGTGCGGTTCAGCAACGCAATCTGGAGGAAAAGCTCAAACGCAAAGTTATCGACCGGACCGGGCTGATCCTCGAAATCTTCGGGGAGCGCGCGGCGACCGCCGAAGGCCGCCTGCAGGTCGAACTGGCCCATCTCGATTACCAGGCCGGACGGTTGGTGCGAAGCTGGACCCACCTCGAACGCCAGCGCGGCGGCTTCGGCTTTCTCGGTGGGCCGGGTGAAACCCAGATCGAGGCGGACCGGCGCATGATCCGCGACCGGATGGCGCGCATCCGCCGCGAACTGGAGCAGGTCCGCCGTACTCGCGGTCTCCACCGCGATCGCCGCCAACGCGCGCCTTGGCCGGTGGTGGCGCTGGTGGGCTACACCAACGCGGGAAAATCGACGCTGTTCAACCGCCTGACCGGGGCAAGCGTTATGGCCGAAGACTTGCTGTTCGCAACGCTTGACCCGACGATGCGCGCGATCCGCCTTCCCGGGGTCGACAAGGCGATCTTGTCGGACACCGTCGGGTTCATCTCGGACCTGCCGACCCAACTGGTAGCCGCCTTTCGCGCCACCCTGGAGGAAGTCACTGCAGCAGACTGCATCGTCCACGTCCGCGACATCGCCAGCCCGGCGACGGGCGATCAGAAGGGACAGGTAGAGGAAATCCTCGCCGATCTCGACGTTATCGCAGAGCCCGGCGGCGAAAGCACGATCCCGATCATCGAAGCGTGGAACAAGTGGGACTTGCTAAGTCTCGATGACGCGGCGATGCGGCGCGATCTGGTCCAGGTCCAGCCTGGCGGAAGACCGGCTGTCGCCATTTCGGCGGTGTCCGGCGAGGGTATCGAAGCGTTGCTGGAGAAGATCTCAGCTACGCTAAGTGGCGGGTCGAAGCGCTATGATTTCCTGCTTGGCGCGGGGGAAGGGCAACGCCTCGCGTGGCTCCACGCCAATGGCGAAGTCTTGTCTGATGAGGCGGTCGAAGGCGAAGCCGAGCAGGGACCCCAACGGCGCTTGTCGGTGCGCCTCGCGATCCGTGACTTTGGACGTTTTTCAAGGATTTGACGGTAGCTTTTCGTCTCCTTTAACCGATTGCCAGAGCGCCTCCTGCTCATCGAGCGCTAATCCGGCAAAGGTCTTGCGGCGCTCAGTCGCCAAAATCTCCATCGCCCGATAGCGCCGTTCGAACTTGGTATTGGCGCTGCGCAGGGCATCCTCGGGCGCGACTCCGTAAGCGCGCACGAGGTTGACCGCCGCGAACAACAGATCGCCGGACTCTTCGAGCCGTTCTGCGTCGGTTTCGGCTTCGGCAAGCTCGACCATTTCTTCGGCCAGCTTGGCCGCGGGCCCGGCGCGATCGGGCCAGTCGAAGCCATCTCGCGCAGCTCGACGCTGGAGTTTTTCGGCGCGCAGCAGCGCGGGCAGCGCCGCCGCGACACCGTCCATCGCGCTGTTCGCGCCCTTGGCCGACCGCTCCTGCGCTTTCAGCGATTCCCACGGGATCGCTACTGCGCCCGGGGCGCTGAACAGGTGCGGGTGGCGCGCTTCGAGCTTGTCGACGATTGCCGTGGCGACTTCGGCGAACGCGAAATGGCCGGCTTCTTCCGCCATTCGGGCATGGAACACGACCTGGAGCAACAGATCGCCCAGTTCCTCACGAAGGTCTGCCATGTCGCCGCGCGCGATTGCATCGGCTACTTCGTAGGCTTCCTCGATGGTGTAGGGCGCGATGCTGACGAAGGTCTGGACGCGGTCCCATTCGCAGCCGCTTACCGGATCGCGCAACCGCGCCATGATCGCAAGAAGCCGGTCAAGCGCGGCAGAGGGGGAAGTCGGCCCGGTCATGGCGCAAGCGCTGCAATTCCAGATTGATAATATGTATTATGTAAAATATGGACTGGTGTCGAGCGCGGCCCGTGGGGCACCCTCACGGCTGCCACCAGGTGAACGCGATCATCGCCACGATGAAGATCGCCAGCCACGCCGCGACCATGCGCAGTCCTTTCTCGAACCCCATTTCGCGCCCCCGCAGCGCCAGGACTGGCAGAACCGCGGCCAGCGTGAGAAACCCCGCCAAGGCAATCATATCGACGCTCATAGTGCCACGACCAGACCGTCGTAACCTGGTTCGACATGCGACGGAAGTTCGCGCTGCAACGTCGCATAGTCCATGCTCTTGTCGAGATGCGTCAGAACGGCGCGGCCCACTTTCGCCCGCTCGATCAGATCCAGGGACATCGCGAGATGCGCGTGAGTCGGATGTGGCTCGCGCCGCAACGCGTCGACCACGAACAGATCGACCCCGCTGAAAAACGCCACCATGGTCTCGTCAAACGAACTGAAGTCCGTCGCATAACCGATTGACTTTCCGTTGCATTCAAACCGAAAAGTGGTACTCTCCGCAGGGCCGTGCGGCATTTGCAAGTGCGCCACGCTGATCCCGGAACAGATCCGAAGGCGGTCAAGATTGTCGAGCGCGACGATATTGGGATACCCGAACTGTCCGGCGAAGACATAGCCGAACCGCTGGCGCAGACGGCGCACGGTCTCATCCGCAGCATAGCCGGGAATGGGTCCGTGGCGGGCCATTCGGATCGGACGCAGATCGTCGATCCCGTGGCAGTGATCCGCGTGATCGTGCGTCCAGAACACTGCGTCTATCGCGTCGATCTGGTTGGCGAGCAACTGCTGGCGCAGGTCGGTCGAGGTATCGACCAGCAACCGAGCGCCGTCATCGCTCTCGATTATCACCGAAACCCGGGTCCGGCGGTTGCGTGGCTCCTCCGGATCGCACAGGCCCCAGTCGTTGCCGATCCGCGGAACGCCCGTAGAGGTACCCGAACCGAGCATTATGAGCTTCATAAGGCCGTTTTCGCAAACAGGCGGCGAAAGTTGGCGGCCGTCGTCTCGCCAAGCGCCTCTGGTGTCACCCCGCGCAAAGCCGCGATGAACCGCGCGGTATCGGCCACGAAGGCCGGTTCGCAGGTCTTGCCGCGATGCGGAACCGGCGCAAGGAACGGCGCGT
>Ga0105050_10004809_pt1 | contig 17724 bp, 14 predicted proteins | sample FRY01_FD_78088 | JGI IMG/M metagenome (GOLD analysis project Ga0105050, IMG submission 78088) | Freshwater microbial communities from Lake Fryxell liftoff mats and glacier meltwater in Antarctica - FRY-01 | ecosystem: Environmental > Aquatic > Freshwater > Ice > Glacier meltwater ... | reverse complement strand
GCGAGCACGAGGATGACCAACCACGTGGTGATCAATCCAGGGACAGATTGCCCAGACCATTTTCCCAACTGACGAACCAGCGCACAGCGAATCGCCGTTGACTTCGGGACGGTGCATCCATGGAACACGCAGATTTTTTGCAAAATTCCAGGCTCGCCAGTGACCCCATGCCAGCAACAACACGAGAACGCACGAATAGAAGGATGTGATCACTGGCACGGTCATGTTGGATGAAGCTGGTCAAACTCTTTTCTGTGACGTGTTTTGGCAGGCAGTTTAAAACCTGTTGGACCGACTTGCCTGCGACCGCGTCTCAGCATTGGGAATGCCGCGCTGTCTCCTCTGCCATTACCGCCGCTCCGTGAACGACCACAAGGAAATTGCCAGATGGCCTTGCCGACCGGATCCAGATCAAAAAACGCCATCGTCCTTGGCATGCCTCGATCCGGAACGAGTATGACTGCGGCCATTTTTGCCCGGCAGGGCTATTTCCTCGCAGCCGATACCAACGAAGAGTTGCGCCCTGGCGACGAGCATAATCCAGCCGGTTATTTTGAAGCTTCCGGGCTGGTGGAACGTAACGCGCACCTGTTCAGACGTGTCGGCTACACCGCTCACAATTCGTAGCTGTTTCAGGCCATCACGGACCAGCAAGCCAGCCGCCTGCAGATGCTCGAGCGAACCCACACCGACACACGCTTCGTCAACGACTATGAACAGCATTCACCTTGGTTGTGGAAGGATCCCCGACCTCTGCTACACGCTTGGGTATTGGTGGCCACTGCTCAACCCTGACACAACGTGTGTTCTCGTCCTGCGCCGAAGACCGGAGGAAACCTGGAACAGTTTTTTGCGTCTGGATTGGCGTGAATACGATGAAAACGCACGCGCTGATGTCTACCAGCGAATAGCACACCATCTGGCTTGCGCGATGAACACCATCGAGCGACTGGCTATTCCCCACATCGTGGTGCACTACGACGAATACTCGGAATCGCCAGGCGCTGCAGTCAATCGCATCAACGCAAGTTTCGGTCTGGAACTCACCAACGATGCGCTTGGTTTTGACGGTAGCCTCAACTCGACCACTCTGCCCCGCCGCCTCCGGACTTTTGTACAGAAGCAGCGTTCTCGACTGGGCGCCCTGCTACCGCAACCGGAGAGAGTGGCCAAACCAGCCGGCCGAAGTTCAGTGGCCTGAATCTGCAAACACCACCTGCAGGATTTCCTTGCGGTCATATTTGCCGTTCGGTGTTCGAGGAAAGGGATCGGTCGTACATTTCAATTTCCTCGGCAGCATATAGCCAGGGACCAGTTGCTTGAGAAGTGCCAGCACTTCGTTGGACTGCAGGCCTGATTTGGTGCTGACCAGAGCGCCAATGCCTTCTTGAGCTGGATTTTCCGCGCGTTGAAAAACCACGACTGCTTCTTCGACCTCTGCCATCGCCTGCAGGTGCGCCTCGATTTCCCCAAGCTCGATCCGGTGACCAAGATGTTTGATCTGTTGATCTGCGCGCCCCTGGAACAGCAAAGCCCCGTCTTCGCGCATGCGCACCAGATCTCCTGTGCGGTAGAGCCGGTCCGGGAAACGGGATGAAGGATGCTGGACGAAGGCTCGAGCCGTCTTGTCAGGGTCACCCAGATAGCCATAACCAACGGCCAGCCCGCGTACCCATAGCTCCCCGGTAGCTCCCGGGCGTTGTGAGAGCTCTCCATTTTCGAGGGCGATGAACAGTTCCATATTAGGCCTAGCTTTGCCGATGGGTACCGGCTCATCACCAGGCGGCGTTTCAACCACATGATAGGTACAGTCGACCGTGATCTCCGTTGGCCCGTACATGTTGGTAAAACGAGCCTCGGGAAAGAATTCCATCCATGCGGTCAACACATCGGGCTGGACAACTTCACCGGCAAAAACGAGTTCCCGCAGATCAGGAAACATGCCAGCCTGAAGGCGCCGGGATTTCAACAGGAGTGTCAACACAGAGGGAACACAGAAAAACACAGAAATAGCGCGATCCCTCAGCCAACTTGCCAGACGCGGTACCACCGCATTCAATTCAGGAGGCACCAGATGCAGGGTAGCGCCCGCAGCAAACGCCGTGTAAAGATCGAATGTGGAATTGTCGAAATACAGAGGCGCATGGTTGGCTATCTTATCCGTCGCGGTGATCCTGTACTGATGCACACACCAGTCTATGTAATCGATCACCGCCTGGTGCGAAATCATGACGCCCTTGGGATGGCCAGTGGATCCAGAAGTAAAGAGTACGTACGCGATGTCGACCGATATTGCAGAGTACTGAAGTGGGACTTCAGACGCTTCAATCCGCCAGGCATCATCTACATCGATCAGTGTGAGTACGCTTTTCATTGACTCATATTCGGCAGACGACAGCTTCGCCCTGCCCGCTGCATTGACCAGCATCAAACCAGATCCCAACGCCGCAACGATACCTGCAACCCGAGAAGCTGGTGAGTCAGTGTCAATCGGCACGTAGGCACCATCTGCACGGAGAACACCGAGTATCGAACAGACTGCGTCAACACTTTTTGGCATGAATACCGGAATGCAGTCGCCTCTGCGCATACCCGCTTGACGCAGACGATGGCTGATCTCCGAAGCCGCTCGATCAACCTGAACGTAGGTCAGATTGTCAGGCCCGCAGGTCACTGCGAGCTTGCCAGGAGCATGTGCCAAGGCGCGATCAAAATAGTGTTGCACAAGCCAGGGTTTATGCACTGAAGCCGTGCTCATGTTCCATATCCTCGATGATGGTTCTGATCAACTCATCACGCTCACAAATACGTTTGAATGTGTGATCCGCGCCTTTGATCGTTCTGATTCGAAGGATTCCCTGCTTGCGCAAATCCGCAAGGCAGCGTTCACCTGCAGTACTCAGTATCTCAAGTCCAGGATCACGCTCCGCAAAGTAGAAACGCAACTTGCAACCGGAAGCGGCAATCTGAAGAAGGTCCTGCGCCAATCTGGGAGCTTCCCGCAGTCCCAGTCGCAAGGCAACATCCCGCCATCGACTTGTGAAACTGATGATGGTTGAATCGAAGAGGTGTCGCACCAGAAGCTGATAGTCGATATTGCCGGTCAGGAGCCTTTTCCAGCGCCCCCAGTCTTTGGCGGCAGACTCATAGGCTTTTGCTTGTTGCAAGTTGCTGTATTCGTTTGGAATGTCTAACGACATTCCCTCTTGCCAATCAAAAGTCAAAGGATTGATCAGCACAAGTTCAAGTGGAATCGCCGAATTCGCCTGCCGTGCAACGTCAAACGCAGCGTAAGCGCCTGCACACAGTCCGGCCAGGATTACCCGTGAGTAACCTTGTTGCCGCGCCCAGGACATGATGGCGTTTACGTCCCTTCCAGCAGTCTTTGGATAGGGGTTGTTTTCTTCTGGCGTCGGTGTTGTTGCTCCACACTCGAGAGCTGTTTGCACATCTACACTTTCTCCGAGGTTGGCAAGATCATAGCGAAGACAATCGATACCTTGCGCTGCAAGACCTCTGGCCAGATCGACGTGCAGGCGGTTAGCACCTGCATGATGCGCAGACCCGCCGTTACCGATCAGTACAATACTCCTGGTACCTGGAGTGTGAGTCAGGATTGCAAATAGCCCATCAATGTTCTGGACACGCTCTTCAACGAAGCGAGTCACGTTTGGTAAAACGGTAGATTGTCTGATTGTTTGATCGGTCGATAGGTCAACGAACAAACCGGACGAAGTTATCTCTGGATACTCAGTACGTAACCACTCTACGGCTGATTCAATAAAGCCGAGCGGCGGTTGTGTGTTGTGAGGCTCCCTGAATGCAGAGATGAAATCATCATTGGTCATGCAGTGAAGTGAAGTTGCGCGTTGCCTGAGTGACTCGGTGAGAACCGCATCAGATTGTCGATCGCTTCTTTGAACCAACAGTACACGTCCAATCTGCGATTGAAAGTCAGAAGCCTTCAGTCGCTCGATTGACTGTTGCAGAATTTCATCAAAGACCAGCCCCCCGCTTTCCAGAACGGCCTGATGCCCATCCGAGGTACCGACCTTGGCCAGCACTTTGAGTTCACGGATGAATGAACGTCCAGAGGAACAGGGATTCCACAGAATGATGCCCTCTTCCACCTTGCAGCTTTCCAGGGCAAGAAACGCAGAAGCACGAACACCGAAAAGGACGACGTTTTTCAATCCAACCGTCTGCAGCAGATACTGACGTGCACGTTCAATATCTTCGAGCCACGAGTCCACCCCGACTCTCTCAGCCTCCGTCGAATTTCCCGTGCCACGTAGATCTGTTCGAATGACAGCAAACCCAGCCGCTGCTGCCGCGCCTGCAAAAATCCTGAGCGCTCGGTATCCGTGTGTGTACTCGTGTCCAGGCGGTGGCACGACGAGGAGACCTGTCGATCTCACGTCGTTTTTCGGGCACGGAAGATGAAGATGTACAAACGTGGCACCACCCTCCCCTGCGATCCAGAAGGAGTGCTGGCTCATGGTGTGGTTACCCCGCGGACACGGAACTCACGCCGGCTGTTCACTGGTTTTACCAACATTTGCAGTTCGGGTAACGGGCTCTCCAACGAACGTGCTTCGATACGACAGGGAATTCCCGGTATGACGTGGACGTAGTTGTCGATGTACTCAAGTCCCCCGGTTTCGAGACGTGCCCACTCGAGCAACCGGTCAGAGTCCAATTGGAGGAATGTCACTCCCTGGAATTCGGCCAAACGGGCAGTAATCTGCACGTCCGCTGCCACGTCTACACCAGCGTGGCCTACCATGGCGACGTGTTGAATCGAAGTTCCGTTCGACAGACGCAGTTCAGCAGCTACAGCTCTGAATGCCGGCCGCCCAAACCGATAAGCCCAGGTTGTATCCTGAAAGCGGTCAAAGCAGCCATCAACCGACAAGGTTCGTGTTGAACGAGGTGGCAAATCGACCGCTCGTTCAATCTTTCCACCAGCTCGACCGTCCGCAAGCACCAGAGCGATGGTCAGGATTCCCGAGCGCTGGACATCAAGCTCGTTTATCAGATGCACATTATGCCCATCGAAATTTTCATCGGTCACCAGAACCTGTACGGGGCGAAGAACGTTTCGAACCAGGTGATAGGCAGGCTTGGGACGTCCAATGGAATCAACCAGTCCCCATCCGGCTCCTGGCCTGATGTCATGCATCATCCAAATCAGGCCACCCTGACAGCGGGTTTGAGCGACTCGCCATCGGGCGAATACCGACGCCATGGCGATGCCACTCGAAAGTCTCGAAAGTTCGAGATATCTGGGCAGATCATGCATTCGAAGGTCGAGCGTACTTTCCGCAAAGAGCTGTTCCGTATAGTGGTCGCGTACATCATCAAAATCCCAGCCGACGCCGTTGTCTCTCGGTGTGCCTGCCTTCCAGCCCGCACTGGTCAATGATGGGAGCAAAGTCCCGAACACATCGCTCATGGACGCCTGGTCGGGAATGTTGGCAAAACCGAGGCATTCGCTGGCAAAACGAACTTGTTCGATACTTCGATCGTCAAGTGATCGTCGATATGCACCTACACCAAAATAGCTGCTGACACCGACCGACAGATGGGTCGGTAATGGACCAAAGCCTGGTGCAGAAGGCAGATACTCCTGGCTGGAAAACAGTTCTGCGCACCAATATTTCAGGGTTGTTGTAAAGAGCGGCTGGGTTCGTTTGATTTCATGCAAGCCGAGAAGCGTTGCCTGCTGCTCTGCATCGCTGTTCCCACAAACCACGGCAAGACTTGTTCGCCATGCAAGACGTCTCGATTGCCATTCGAGTTCCCTGTGCACAGAGTCAACAAAATCCTGGGTATCTGGATAGGCCATATTGGCAAACGGCAGGTCCTGCCACACCAGTACGCCAAGCCGATCGCAAAGGTCATAAAACTCGTCACTTTCGTAGCAGGAAGTACCGACAACCCGAAGCATATTGAAGCCTGCATCGCGGACCTGCCGCAGGCGTTTCTCCAGGTCAAAATCGCTCGAGACTTCCGCTGCCTGCAGGGCTACCCAACAAGCGCCTCGACAGAAGACAGGAACCCCGTTGACCGTGAATAGTCCGGTTTCACGATCAAAAGATACCGACCTGAAGCCAACCATTCGCTGCACCGGCGCATTTGTACCGACAGCGATCCTGGCTTCATGCAGAACAGATTCACCATGTGTATGAGGGTACCACCTGCGAAGATGACCACAATCAATTTCAACTGTGGCGCGCCACTTGCCCTCTTCATCAACGGTGAACGGAGCAACACACGCTCGACCATCGATTTCCAGCTTGAGTGAACCAAAAAAAATTGACGCTTGTGCACACACACGTAGATGAGCTCTTTCATCAACCACAAACGTTGTCATGCTCAACGATGAACACGATTCGGTTGACGTCACGGTCACCGGCCCGCTGATCCCTACCAACGGTGTACGGTTGAACCAGCCTGGGATCCTGCCGGCCAGCGACACACGATGACTGCGCAAGTGTTGATTCGTGACCAGATTGGTCCGCCAACGTGTTCTGCCATGCGATCGAACAAACAGATTGTTCAATGATGGAAAGTGCAAGGCGATGTGCTGCAGGGTTGGTTGTCCTGCAACATGCAGACGCCATGGATGGAAAGCGCTGTTGAACACTGCAGATCGTTCACCGTTCAGCCAAACATCGGCATAACCCGATACCGAAGGGAAATCCAGGGTTGCGGACTGCAACATGAAGAGGTCCGTGGTCAACCACCAATCCGAGTCGTCTGGCTCGGTACCATTGACGAGAGAGCCAATGGTCAGTTGTTCAGTCGATCCACGCCATACACAGGCTGATTCAACCAGTGCCGAGGGATGAGTGAGTACGCCAGGCGCAGATCGCCAAAGACTCCAGATCATCTGAGTGTTGGCTTCACATGGCAACGCTGTTTCGAACGTCATCAACCTGCACCGGAGTGAAGCGCGTCAATCCCGCATTGCCACGCTTTACCCATCTGAGCCAGCGATGACAGGTCCAACACTTTGTTGCGGGCAATTGAACGTGCCAGTTGGAACTGCAATGACCTGGCGAGCTGTGCAATCAGTCCAAAATGTTGATTGGCGTCGGTACTCTTCCACGCACCGTGATCCTGTAGCCAGGTGACATGGCTTGCCAACAGCTCAAAGCAGGCACCGAGTTGCCGCAAAGTGGCGAAGGCATACCGATGGAAATGGTCCATATCATGATCGTCCTGCATCACCTGCAACCCGGCTTCCATGCTTGTTGAAAACGCCGCGATTGGATTGGTGGCAGGAGCACGTTTGAGTTCCCGACGCAGAAGTGTGGCGGATGCGATCACCAGCGGCTCCGTTCGAGAAGGTTTTGACCAGGCGACTCGTTCTACGAACGGTGGCAGCCAGGATTCTGCACGTTCTGAACCTGGCAACCAGAGTCCATCATAGTCCTCAGCTTCAAGCTCGAAACAACTGCGCCCGTGCAGGTAACGCATCCGGCGAGCTTGTGTCGCCATTTCAAGCACACCTATCGTTGTCTTTTCATGCCTGGATCGGTAGGAAGAGCCACGTGTATCGGGCAGCAAAAAGGCGTCCGCTTCAATCAGTACCGGGTTTCCGCGTTTGAGTTGTTCAAGAACGTGAAGTTCCAGATTTTTCCATGGATTCAATTCCTGGATATCGACCCCAAACAGAAAGCGCAGATCCTCGTCATTGAACTTGCAGAACGTCCACTGATCTCCTTCCCACTGGGTTGAGGCCGCAACGCCGAGAGCAGCCAACGGCTCATGCCCGAAAGCATGTAACAACTCAATGACCACATCGAGATAGCAGTTCGTTTCATCCCATATCCTGCCGCTACCATGTAACAGGTGACTCTGGTGGGAATAACTCGATGGCAAAGCAGAAACAGACATGTCATCGCTGCGCAAGCTGCATAGCCGCGTTGTGGGAACGAATTCGATCATTATTGACCATGAGCATGGCCCCATACGCGTCACGCAGGTGACGACCGAGCGCTGACTCATGATCATTTCGATAGCCATTTATGCCGGCGATCATCAATGCCTTGCCAACGATGTCCACAACAGCTTCGGAACAAATCAGCTTGATATTGTTCATGGCAATACCGAACGAGAATGCGGTGGTCTTGTGCCAGGATCGGTTGTCTATGATGTGCTGATAACGATGTATCGCATCGTGAAGCGTGCTCCGCATCTTGAACAGCGCTTCGTCCAGCTCTGCCAGGCGAAGTTGGGTCGTCGGTGGAACCTCTCCCTTACGGGCCGAGGCGCGGACGGCGCGTCGGGCGATACTCGCTGCATCCTGGGCAAGTCCGAGCCACAGAGAGCCCCATAACAAATGAGCCACCGGTTGCATGGTCTGGGAGAGGATTTGGGAAAACGGCACGGGTTGCAGATGTTCTTTGGGTACGTCTGCGACCAGATGGTACCCAAGGCTGCAGGTGCCGCGAAAGCCCAGGCTATCCCATGTGGAGACAGGATCCAGTGAGACCTCGTCTTTCTCCACAAGAACATGAACCTGGTCGTTGCCGGTTGCTTGCGGATGACTGCGTGCTGTGACCATGATTGCATCCGCCTGACAGCCATAGGAAATCACGGGAGCCATCTTGTCTATTCGAACGCGGCGCCCGTCTTCACTCAAGTTCGCAGCGCAGATGCTGGTTCCCAGGTCTCCACCGGTACCCATCTCGGTAGTCGCAGAAGCCAAAAGCAGTTGTTTCGCAGCGATCCGCTTGAGCAAATCGGTTTCATAAACCGTGGAACCCGCGTGATGCACCAGACACGCAATCTGAATCTGATGCATGGCGAAGATCATCGCGGAAGAGGCACAGAATCCACCCAGTTTTTCACTGATTGTGGTCAACGTGCGAAAATCAACACCCAAGCCGCCGTACGAAACAGGAATGTAGGCGCGGAGCAATCCGTTCTCTCGCATCGCGGCGATCGCTTCTGCTGGAAAGCGCGCCTTCTGGTCAACATCTGCAGCGTGGACCGCCAACACCTCGTTTCCAATCCGGTCAATGATTGAATCGATGGTCGGTGCAGTCGCAACTATTTCAGGTTTCATCATGGATCCCGCTTCTTTAGTCACCCGACCCTCAGAACTGATTGCGATCAGGGTGCCGAGGGGAGAACTCAACTCTGCTTCCCTGTATTCAGGTCCTCATGGTTCGAACCGCTTCAGCAATGGCGTGGATGCTTTGAAAGGTTTCTCTCGCCAGCATCTCTTCCGGGAACTCACAGTCAAAACAGTCTTCGACAGCCAGCATCAGGTTGACTGTGTTCAGTGAGGTAAGGCCTGCATCGTACAGATCATCGGTATCAGCCAACGTGGTGACGTCAACGGCAAGCTGGGCGCATTCAGCCAGCGTCTGTCTGATGGCCTCCACCAGATCGTCCTTGTCTTGCATGTCGAACTCCAAATCCTTGTACAGCGCCAGGGTTCACAATCATTTCTGTAGAAATACTATCGTTGACTCGCTGAATTGAATGCGATGACCGTCTCAGTGCTCCTGACATCACGGTCGGCAGGATGCAATACCTGGGCGAAGTCTTGCAACACACAGGCTTCAAGAGTGCTTCCGTGCCGGGTCAGGAAGCGATCAAAAGCAGCCAGGCTGTTTCGGGTCAGGGACTTCGGATGGCCCATGACGTTGAATAGTTTGTGCTGCCGTTCTCGTACGGCCCACAGGGCTTTTTCCAGCAGAAGCGCGCGTGACCCGTCAATTGACGCAACGGTATCTTCCGCGCCAACCAGCTTGCGAACGTAGTATTCCCCTGAATTGCCGAGCGCGTAGCCATCACCCAGAGGCTTGTCACCCGTCTGTTTGATCAACTTTTTCCATAGTGTTTGCCAGTAGAAAAGAGGTGAGACACGAAGCGCCGTGATCGGAATCTCAAGAAACCTGCCCGCATCGTTTACGCACATCGGATCGGTGTCGAATTTCCATCGATCAAGATCAGGTGCCGACGAAAAGTCGAACTCCCGGCCCGGATTGACACTTGTGCCACGAGCGTAAACCGTTGAGTCGATCTGTATGCCGGCGTCAGCAAGTGGTGCAGCAAGGGGAGCAAACGGCTGCAGACACCACCCGCCAGCGCGGAATGCACTGGGTCGATACCCTGTAATTGAACGCAGCAATTCAGCGTATCTTTCCAACAACTTCGAGATCTCCGCACTCGAGAAGTTCTGCAGGAGGTAACGAGTCGTGTTGATCTGCCATCTTCCTTCAGACCAGTCCGTATCTTCCCAGTGCGAATGAACATGGAGTTGCACGTCATGTCCTCGACCTGCCAATTCCTTGAGTTGAGTCGCTATTCGCTCCAGTTGATAGTGATGAACGCTCTCCGGGCTTCGGGACAATTTATCCAGATACCCTGCATCAACAAACAGCGTCACCAGGAAGCCATGCCGCTCCAGCAGTTGCGTCAGGACCCGAGTTGGATAAATCAGGCATCCATCCGGTGTACCCGTGTTCCGCCCGAAAAAAAGTTCATAGTCCAGCGTGAGAAGAAATTTCATGTCAGAAAGACAGAAGCGCTGAGAGGCGCTCCTTGAAGCTGAGCACTCCGCACGCCAGTGCTTCGATGTGTGCACTTTCGAAGTGCAAGGGCAGGAAGACTCTACGGATCGTCAGAAGGTCACAGCCAATGTCATTCAACCCGGGTTCGGTGGAAAAAGACGCTTCATAACCGGCCGCGGAAACTGCTTCGCGTGACGCCTGGTCCCAGTCTCCGTTCGGATAACAGAATGTTCGACAGGGTCGGCCGGTGATTGCCTCCAAATCGAGCCTGGATTGAGTCAACTGGTAAGCGCGGGAATCGGGATCGAGTTTGTCAATTCGCATGTGGTCTATGGTATGGCTACCTACATCGATGACACCCCGCTCAACGACTTTCCTGAGTTCGTCAGTGGTTATCGTTGCCGAAACGGGGTCACGTGCCTGCAAGCTCGCGAGGTTCTTATGGGTATGGGATTCAATCGAGTAACAGGCTTCAACAAAAAAATCGTGAAACCGCTGGTCGTGCCACCCCTGAAGTTTGGCGTGACGACGAAGTGCCTGGTATTCGCGCTGCATAGCGCATCGGTCTTCAGGATTGAAAGTAAAGCGCCGACCTTCGACTTCCAGGCGCCAGGGACGATCGATCTGTTGTATTGCGTAGTCAAACCGGTCAAACCAGAACGTGCGGGCGTTGTTCAGATAACCTGTGGTAACAAACAACAGTGGACGAATGTTTCGCGCCTCGAGTACCGACAACGCCAGGTCGAGGTTGTTTCGATACCCGTCATCGAAGGTCAACAAGACTGGATTTTCAACGCTGCCGTTGCCTCGCAGATGTTCGATGGCACCCTGCATGTCTACCCAGTTGTGGTGCTGGGAAATGACGTCCAACTGATCAGTGAATGTCTGTATGTCTACCTGCTTGCGCAGGGGTCTCCAAAGCAGTTCGCTGCACTGCGGCTCTACACCGTGAACCGTGAGTACGGTCAGCGACAACCGTCGCGCGTGCCGGATGAAACTGAACAGTCCCAGCTGTCGTAACACATTGAGTGAAGTCATCGCTCAAACTGATTGTGTGAAGCGGCAATCGCCTTTACCGCGGCCACCCCGGGTTGCGGTCCAGCGTTCGGGTTTGAGCGTCTCCTACCATTATCCGAGAGACCCGATTGAACACCGACCTCTGGTGAGTCAAGCCGGCTGCCGTCTTCGATGTACTTTCGGTGCCAGTACTCAAGGGAAAGCACACTCCAGAGTTGCATCGAGTAGTCCTGACGACCCTGCAGGTGATCGTGCACCAACTGGTCTACCTTCCCAGGCTCGAGCAGCCCTGTGGTTGCAACTTGTCGAGGATCCAGAATCCGGGTCATCCACGGCCGCAACGCGGATTTGAACCATTGACCAACAGGTGCGTCGAAGCCGGTTTTTGGGCGATCCACGATTGAAGCCGGGAGGTATCGCCTGGCAACGTCTTTCAGAATTCGCTTGGTTCTGCCCTGATGTACGCGAAAGTGCGCCGGCAGTGCTGCCGCGAGTTCAGCTATTCGATAGTCACAAAGTGGTGAACGCACTTCCAGGCTGTTGGCCATACTCATGCGGTCCATGTAAGTCAGTTGAAACTCCGGCAGGTACCCGGAAGTATCTACATCCAGCACCCGACCATGAAAATCTCCGGCTGCCTGTAGTCGATCCGCGATATAACGATCCGCCACAAAGTCTCTGCTTACTCCACGTACCAGCCCGCTGGAAACCTCAGGCGCCAGTTGATTCAGCCATTGCCGGTACCCTTCAATCCGGGTCTTGCCGAGTGCACGGCCGAAGCGCTTCGCTCGCCGCGTGAATCGACTGCCATTAGTCGAGTCACTGAATTGACTCAGGATCTGCTGACCCAGATGCGCAAGGGGTCCGGGTACTCTCGATGCCAGTTCCAGCATATTCAGCTTGCCGTGACGCGGGTAGCCGTGAAACAGCTCATCTCCTCCTGTGCCGCCCATGGCAACCTTGACGTCTTTGACCACCTCCGCACAAAGGAGATGAACGAGCATCGACGTCGGCTCGCCGTTTGGCTCATCGTAGTGCTCAAGCACCTGGGGTATCAGTTGGACGGCCTGCTGCTGCGTGACCAGAAAATTCCTGTGTTCGGTACGCAGGTGAGACGCGACCATCTCGGCGTGCCGAATTTCACTGAATCCACTCGCAGACGCTTCAAAGCCTATGGAATAGGTACGTACCCGCGTACCACCTTGTTGCATCAATGCACTGATCAATGATGAATCCACCCCGCCTGACAGGAAGGCAGCAACTTCAACGTCACTCTTCAGGCAATAGCGAATGGCTTCCTGCAATTCGCTGTCCAGCAGATTCACCGCCGCGTCGTAATCCATTTCGATGGGCTGTCTGGGCAGCAGTGACCAGTAGTGATGCAACTGCAGTTGCCCGTGTTCATAAATTGCGACTTCACCGGGACAGAGTTTTCGGATGCCGGTAAATGCCGTCGCGGGAGCCGGAATATAGCCAAGAGCGAGAAATGTAGCGGCACTTTCACGATCCGCGGATCGTTGAATGGGGGTGGTCAGCAGGCACTTGATTTCAGAAGCAAAAATGAGCCCGGTGCTACCCAGATGGTAATAGAGAGGCTTCTCTCCAAGCCGATCCCGCACCAGCAGCAGTCGCTGCCGTCGAACATCCCAGACCGCAATCGCGAACATGCCACGCAGATGTGTCGGGAACGAATCGCCGAACTCTTCGTAGGCATGAACAATGGTTTCTGTGTCTGAATTGGTGTGAAAAGTATGGCCGCGCTCGCGCAATTCCTGGCGCAAGTCTTCGTAATTGTAGATTTCACCGTTGAAGACCGTCCAGATGTCCCCACTTTCATTGGCGATCGGCTGACTTCCTCCGAGGACATCGATGATGGCAAGCCTGACCATACCGAGAACCGCCGGGCCAAACTGGCGGACATCACTGTGATCAGGTCCCCTGTAACGCATGACGTCGCACATGCGACGAACATCTGCTATTCCAACACCGCCAACACCTCCGGCTATACCACACATCACTGCTGTCTCGGCACTGAACCAATGCTCCGCAGGACGGATATCCCGGTCAGTCGCCCGGCAATGCCTGTTACGGGCGGATTCATGATGCCAGACGACGCCATGATGGCTGAGGCAGTGATACCACGGGGTATCTCAACTGATGCCACCTGATGGTCAGCATGATGGCCATCCACATACACACGGCTCCTTCTCGTGGGTAAAACGTCTGTGATCCGAATCCCGCGATCAGCATGGATCCAACTAGAGTGATCGAAATTCCACCCAATCCACTCTCGAGGGAATTACCTTTTAACAATCGAAACGCATAGACCAACACAAGTCCGAAGAATAAAAATACCGGTATCGCGCCAATCAATCCGTTGTCGAATACCCATTCCAGATAAAGGTTGTGAGGATGAGGGAACAATTCTCCGTATTGAAGTAGCAGATAGTGGGCTACCCCGGTTCTCTGCATGGCCATGCGTCCATAACCAAACCAGGGTTGTTCCCCAATTTTTTCAATGACAAAAGGCCATGCAAACGTTCGACCTGATGTGACGGTATATAGATCTACCTTCGAGGTGTCTGCGACGTTTTCATCGCTGTGTATGGCTACGTTGGTGTCGACGTTTTGGCCTGCAAACCCCTCAGTCAATCGGTCGCTCAAGCCAGGAATGAACGGGATCGCCATCATGACCACGACGGGCAGAATGAGGAACATCTTTCGCGAGCGGGTCCAGGCGTACAGCATCCCCAGCACAGCCCAGGTTGCATAGCCGGTTCTTCCTCCAGTCAAAGCCATGGCAAACGTCAGAATAGCCGCTGCCGAATAGAAGCCAATCTTGATGGACCGCTTTTCAAAACTGTTGGCCGCAAACACTGCAGCCCACGCGGAACCGGACATCATCATGGACAGATTGACGCGGTGAAAACCAACTTCGTTGGACAGGATCTTGAGCGCCCGCTCTCCCAGATCTTCGCCACCTGTCAACGCCGACAACGGCATCCAGCGAATGATCTGCACGGCGAGAAAAAAATACACACCGATGATGACGATAATCGCTTCCTTCAGCCTCGCTTCATCCCGGCAACCGTCGTATAACATCAACGCCGGAATCATCCACTTCAGACAATTGATGATGTGTTCGGCAAATAATCCGGAAAATGTTGGCAGGTCATCTTCGCCCGATAGCTGTGTGTACTCGATCACGCTACCCAGATCGGTTGCTGCGCGCAGAAAGGCAACCACCATGAGGAAAACATACGCTAAAAGAAGAAAACTGATCTGTCGGGGCATATCCCACAAAAGGCCTTCCTTTCGACGATTGATGATCCACGACAGCATGGTGATGGCGAGCAGAATGTTCCACGGATTCAAGCCCTGAATTCCCGCCAGCGTCTTGGGGAAATCAGGGTGTTCTATCACCGCGATGAGGGCGACCAGACCCAGTACACCTCGGTACCAGTTCTGCAGTGAAAGTGCTCCCACGGCTACAATGAACAGCCACAGCGCCGTGATGCGAATCATGCGTCTGGAGGTGTAGAGCGCGCGAGCATGCGCAGGAACTTCATGTTGCTCACCAGATAACGACGCCACAACCGCCGCGGTTCCTGCAGCACCCGAAACAGCCACTCGAGCCCCAGCCGTTGCATCCATACCGGTGCACGTTGAATCTTCCCGGCAAAGACATCAAACGATCCGCCCACCCCATGGGTAACCGTTGCATTCATCGTCTCGCCCCAACGAGCCATGAAGTTCTCCTTGCGTGGAGACGTCATTGCAACAAAGAGAATATCCGCACGGGCGTCGCGGACCGACTCGGCAATTGATTGTTCTTCGTCCTGGCTGAAGTAGCCATTTTTTCGCCCTGCGACCTGAATCCCCGGATAATTGTCCTTGACGATCTGCGCTACCCTCTCGTTAACCCACTCTTCCGCTCCAAGAAAGAACACGCGATAGCCCACCGTGCTGCCACGCTCCAGGAGCGCGAACATCAGATCAATGCCAGCGACCCGCTCCGGGAGTTTCTTGCCAACCAGGCCCGATGCCCAGACTACACTCTGTCCATCGGCAAATATGACGTCCGATCCAAGGACGCTGGCCCGCAATTGCGAGTCTGTTTGCATGGCAACGATCTTGGCCGCATTGACTACTCCGATGTCCAGTCGACGCCGGTAAATGATGTGGTCCTCGACGATGCGGGTTGCCTGCGCAAGCGTCACGCAGGCAACCGGGATATCGAAGACATGAATAGTCTCGTAACTGACATCAGTAGACACAATGGGCATGTCAGCCATTTGTTTTCCCGATCACCGTCGGGTACCAGGAACGACAGACGCTCAAAATTGGGCACTTACTTGCTGCTTTGGTAACTGGAATGCTACAGGTCGCATAGAATCGCTAATGGAGCCGATTCCCATTTCTTGTCTGTGATTTGCAATATTTGCGAGCTAACTCACGGAACGTGCGACTGTTTCCCAACAAAGCCTTTCACGTGTGTGGTTGTTGTAACGCGCTTGTCAGAGCGGATAGGACAGCCGGGAAAATGGAACCGAGCAGGATGGTCGTCCGGTATGGTCCGGAGGATTCCACTGCGGCTGCAGGAAATGACCATCCAGCAGGATCTTCTGGCCAGGTTGCAGTCCATAGAGGGTAAGTCCGGATGAGTCCACACCACCGGAGTCAACCACGAGGCAATCGTCTATCAGGCAGCAAGTGACGTTGCGGGTGAGTGAGTGGTAATCGAGCAGACGTCTGGTGGTGGTCACCAGAATTTTACCGCGATGATGATGGTCTGCCAGCGCCTCGAGACTTGACCTTGTCTGACTCGGAAGCAGATCCCGGGATGCAAGCTGTTTACCAAGATGGGTGTAGAGAACACACCAACCCTCCCTGTCAATCAGACGCTGCATACTGATCGGATGGAGAGCGCAACCCATGCCGGCGGCATGATCGGCTACCGATACCCCGTGTGGATGTGGGTTGCAGCGCATGAACTCAGTGACTGCCTGGCCATTGCGCAACGTGTAGGGACGTGTCAGACGATTGCCCCAATGGAGTGCATATTTTGGATCTCCAACGGCACCTCGCAGGAGCTTGGTTACATCCTTCAAGGTGTTGACCAGGGATCGTCGGTCCGCAGTCTGCGCAAGACCAGTCATTGGGGAGTAGCGAACATCCTGACCCATGCAACTGCTGACACGTCCCAGCCATACATACCTCACTCCATGCGCAAGCGTCAGATCCGCGTGGTAGGCCGCTGCATCAGGCACATCCCCTTCCCCGCGCATGATGTCTGGTCCCAGATTGCTGGGCGCAATGGCATGATCCACCCACACCGGCAACTGGCAATCGTTCCTGGCCAATGCATCCAGCGCACGTTCCGCATGTGATCTTGTCGAGGCAAGATCTCCGAAGGAGTGGAAGCAGTCGATATGACCTGAACGCATCAGTGCGTGCATGGCCTCCCGTCCAGCGTCCGAGGTATTCCAGTAGCTCAGCGCATCAGGAGCCATATCGAAGTAGATGGTATTACCGGTTTCGAGCCCCAGCCCGCGACCGATGACCGTTTCTTCCCGGGTGTTGAGATAGCGGGAGAGCGTCATATAGCTGGCCAGATCCGGCGTTTCATCAAGATCACTGCAGATGGCAAGCATCGCCCGATATGGCCAAGGGAATTTCCTGATCTCAATCACGTTTAGTCAAGCCGATAGAGGTGCGGATCTTCTCCTTGAGGGGAGCAGTCAAGACAAATCGCCAATACAACAGGGACACCAACACGCCATGAAAGAGACCGCCGGCGAGAATGTTGATCCATACCGGCCAGGTCTCTATCGCCTTGACCACTTCCAGGAGCAGAAAGCTGAGAACACCAATCAGCACTGCTCTGTGGCCCGCTTGCCAGATGTACTGCAAGACACTCATGCCGAGCATCCGGGCCATATGGATCGGCACCAGTACCGCATTGAACAGCACCTCCCCGAGTACAAAGATGCAGGCTGCCGCCAGCAAATCGCCATTCCAGACTGTCATCCAGGCTATTCCGAACGATAATGTGCCGAGATAGATGATCAGACCCTGTAGTGATACGGTGCCGTGCATGTTCATCCCCGACAGAATCCGGTAGCCAACCCGGTTCGCAGACGCCAGACATCCGCCAACTGCGAGAATCCAG
>Ga0105050_10004805_pt1 | contig 17738 bp, 17 predicted proteins | sample FRY01_FD_78088 | JGI IMG/M metagenome (GOLD analysis project Ga0105050, IMG submission 78088) | Freshwater microbial communities from Lake Fryxell liftoff mats and glacier meltwater in Antarctica - FRY-01 | ecosystem: Environmental > Aquatic > Freshwater > Ice > Glacier meltwater ... | reverse complement strand
TAAATCGGGGAGACAGGATTTGAACCTGCGACCGCCCGGCCCCCAGCCGGGTGCGCTACCAGACTGCGCCACTCCCCGTGGCCCTGCAACTCAGTCCAAGCGGGCGACGGGAATCGAACCCGCCCTAGAAGCTTGGAAGGCTCCTGTGCAACCACAACACCTCGCCCGCAGGCTTCGTAATCCTACCGCTGCTGGCGCTAGCCAGCGCTCTTCCGCCGCACCTTGATCAGCTGCGTCATCTGAACAGGGTGCAGTGAACAGAAGAGCTTGTATGTGCCGGGCACGTCGAAGCGACGAGTAAAGGTCTGTCCGGCTTTCATCCAATCAGAGTTGAACCCGCGCGGGCCATCAGCGACCGTCACGTCATGCTGGAGCACGCTGCCGAAGGCCCAGGTGACCGAGCCACCTTGGGCAATCGAGATGTTTCGCCGCGTGTAGAAAACATCGCCAACACTTAAATTCGCGCTGAGTCCTGCGGTCAACGTGCTACCTGGAGGCCTTGAGATTTCAACCGCGCGGCCTTTTGAATTAAGCCCGGTGAGCGGAATGGGAAAGACCGGCGCCCGGCTGCGGCCTTTGGTTTTCGTACCGACCTGCTTGAGGTCAGCGGGAAGCGGCGTGCAGCTGCTGGACGGCGAATCATCGCGGGCAATGTAAACCAGCATCAGCCCCATCACGCGGTATGGGGAAACTGCGCGTCGTAGATCGAGGAGAGCTTCAGCTCTTCGCCTGCTCGCACCGCTATCCCGGTACTACTTGCAATCCGGCTCATGTTAATCGGCCCGGGCTCATGCAGAACCGGCTTGACCTGGTAAAACGGGTTGTTAGCAGCTCCCCAAGTAGGAAGTGAGCGGTAGAGCGCCCTGTCACCGCAGGCCGGCTGGCTCAGCGTCAGCTCTTTGGCGCCGCCGTGAACGTGGCCAAGCCCGGCAACGATACGGCCGTTGAAGGGCGCCTTCAGTGTTTGTGTGCGCACGTCTGATGAGCCCGGCTTGCCTCCTCCGGGAACGCTGTAAACCAGTCCCTGAGCGCGCCGCGACGCATCGAAGGTCATCGGCTTGACCGGCTTTAGGTTGGGGTTCGTGTCCCACGTCAGGCGCCAGCGAATTTTGACCGAATCGGTCTGCGCGCGGTGGTTCATCAGCATCCAAACCATGTACCACTTCTCAGCCGCGTCAACTGGGTAGCCGTAGCCGGGCGGCAGCTTCATCACGGCTCGCTCTTCACCATCGCCGTAGAACGGCGTAATTCCTGCCGGGCCGCCGTAGGCAGCAAAGACGATGTGGTGGAGCATGATCCGGTTGATTGGCACCTCCTTGCCGGTTTTTACATCGACGACGTCGACCGACATCGCGGTGATGAAACCGGCGCCAACCGGCCGATCAACTTTCAGTGGCGGGCCGTAGGATGAATCTCGCTCGACCGAGTAACCGCCGACCGTGACCGGCGCTGAAGTGAAAGTCATTTGAACCGGTGAAGCGATCGCTGTTCCACTTAAGGCGAGTAGCGCAGCGGCCAGCAGCGGCACAATCAGAAGCCGTCTCTTCTCCATTGAGAGAGTGTAACTCGCTGTCGGTGCGATCGGCCCCGTTAGTTAAAGAGCCGCGATCTCAGCTTCAGAGTCGGTCTTTGCGCCCTTCAGCAGGAAGAAGGCCAGTAGCGCGCCGACCACGCAGACCAATGCGCAGAAGATCATCGCCGCGCCGCCACCGTTGTCGAATGCTTTGTAGACGATCTGAACTGCGCTGTCGGAGAGCGTCGAGGTTGGCTGCGAACCAACCAGCACGTCGAGCAGTTTTGTCTGTGCCGTGCCGCTTAGGGCAGCGCTATTGGCAGGCTCGTCGAAGGTCCGCACGGCGACGTTCTGGAAGACGGCAGTTGAGACAGCAACCCCGAGCGAGCCGCCGATCATGCTCATCGCCTTAAAGACGCCCGAGGCAACGCCCTCGCCGGCGCCGGATGAGCCAACAGCCAGCTCCGCGGCCGGTGTGATCTGCAGGCCGATCCCTGCGCCTACGAGGATGAAGCCCGGAAGCAGCTCGGCGTAGCTTCCGCCAAGGCCTGTGAGGAAGACCGTGCCAACGCCAAGGATCACCATTCCGAGCGCGATCGGCAGCCTGTAAACCTGCCTTTGGGTTAAGTGTTCACCAAGTACGTTGACGGCCAATACAACGAGCGTCGCCGGCAGCAGCAGCGCGCCAGCCTTCAGCGCGCCGTAACCCATCACTACCTGCAGGTAGAGCGCCATGATGAAGATCACGGCCGAGAAGACGATGTTCGCAAGCAGATTGGCCGAGACGGCGCCCATGAAAGCCGCACGGCGAAATACAGAAAGCGGCACAAGCGGCTCCTTGGCGCGCGCCTCAACGAGGACAAAGAGCGCGAAGAGCGCAACCGACCCACCGAAATAGAGCAGCAGCTGCGATGCGCTGGCGGAGTCGCACTTGACGAGCCCGTAGGAGAGCATCACTAGCGCGCCGGTGACAACGACCGCTCCGGGAATCTCGAGCTTCGCCCCTTCACGTGTGTTGAAGGTCTCAGGAGTCGTCTTGATCACAAGCCAGAGTGCGGCAATTCCTAGCGGCAGATTGATCCAGAAGATCGCAGCCCAACCGAATGCTTCGATTAGGCCACCACCGATCAGCGGCCCAAGGCCCTGCCCGCCCCAAGCAACGGCGATCCAGATCGCGATTGCTCGCGCACGCTCATTGACCGGGAACTGAACAGCGACGATCGCCAACGACGAGGGAAGAATCGCCGCGGCGCCGATTCCTTCGATCACGCGTCCGACCACTAGCTGCTCGGTGCCGTTTGCACTACCGGCAACGACCGAGCCAACCAGCAGCAGCACGCCGCCGGCCACGAAGACAGCCCGGCGCCCTTTCATGTCGCTGAGCCTGCCACCGAGCACGATCAGCGAACCGGCGAGGAAGTAACCGTTTACAGCCCACTGCAGGCTGTCCATCGAGCCACCGAAAGCCTTGCCGATCGTTGGCAAGGCAATCGAGATGTCGGTTGCTGTAAGCCAAACTAGGCCGGTCAGCGTGCAAAGTGCCAGCAGCGACAGCCAGCGCTTCGGATTGACGTTGTCGGCTACAGCAGCGGTTGTCATTGGCGGCAGGCTAGCGAGAGCCCCTGACGCATCCGCCGCGCGCTCTAACTTTTCATTGCGTGATCCTCGATCCCGTACAGACTCCGCTCTGGCTAGACCTAGCGGCGGTAACGACCTCCGCGCTCGGCGGCTCACTAGTAGCGGTGCGGGCAAAGTTCGACATCAGTGGCGTCGTTGCGCTGGGAATTCTCACCGGACTAGGCGGCGGCCTGCTTCGCGACGTCCTCCTCAATCAGCTGCCGGTCGCACTAAAAAATCCGTGGTACATCGTTGCCGCGGTGGTCGCTTCGGCGCTGGTCGCAGTGCTCGCCCATCAGGTAACGAGGCTTGCTTGGCTGCTGCTGATCTTCGACGCCGCTGCGCTCGGCCTCTACGGCGTAACCGGTGCAAATAAGGCGCTCGTGAACGGGATCAGCCCCGTGCCGGCGATTCTCGTCGGCTTGATCGCAGGGCTTGGTGGCGGCGTTATCTGCGACCTAATGACGGCAAAACCTCCAGCAATCTTCCAGCGTGGTTACCTCTATGCGACGGCAGCCCTGATCGGACTGATTTTCTACGTTGCTGCAATCAGGCTCGGTGCGCCCGCAGCTGAAACTGCGATCGTCGCGACGATCATCATCGTCAGCCTCCGCATCATCGCGCGCCTACGCGACTGGAAGGTGCCGCAGCCAGTTGACTTGCCAAGCGAGCTCGTCAAGCGACGCGACAGCGACTAGCTTCGTTCAGGCGACAGCCAGAGTGGGTGCGTCAGCCATCACGGCGTCGAACGCGGCCAAAACTTTGTCGGCCGTTGCGATGTTGGCGTTGTAGCCCATCAGGCCGAAGCGCCAGATCGCGGGAGCACCGGGCAGCCCGCCGCCGATCTCGATTCCATGCTCGCGCAGCATCTGCCTCTGCACGACTGGGCCGTCGATTCCCTCGGGGACGAGCACTGCCGTTAGCTGCGGCAGCTGGTGGGCCGGGTCGGCAAGCAGTTCCATGCTGCGCTCAGCCATCGCTGCCTGCAGGTGTCCGCCGGCCTCGGCGTGCCGTGCCCAGCGAGCCTCAAGCCCCTCGTTGAGAACTTCGCGCAGCGCCTCGTGGAATCCAAAGACGAGCGGCGAGGGCAGCGTGTGATGGTAGGCCGCCGGGCGAGTTAGCCAGTAGGCCTCCAATAGTTGTGGGTCGAGGTAGAAGGTGCTTGGCTTTGGCTGGCTGCGCATAAAGTCAAGCGCACGCTGCGAGATTGAGATCGGCGACATGCCGGGGCTCATCGCCAGACATTTCTGTGAGCAGCTGTAGGCGTAGTCCACGCCCCAGTCGCTGAGCGCCACTTCGATCCCGCCCAGCGCGGTGACGCAGTCGGCCATCAGGAAGGTGTCATTGCCTTTCATCGCTTCTCCGAGCTCGGCGAAGTCGTGGCGAACGCCAGAAGATGTTTCAGCGTGGACGACCGCCATTAGGCGCGCGTCGGGGTTCGCTGCCAAAGCATCAAGCAGGGCTTCATTCGCTACCGCCTGGCCCCAGTCGGCTTCGACCGCGACGACGTTAGCGTGGTAGCGGCTAGCAATTTCAACAAGGCGGCGGCCAAAGTAACCGTTGACGCCGATGATCACAGTTGAGCCGGGCTCTACCAGAGCGGCAATACCGGCTTCCATGCCCGATGTCCCTGTAGCGCTGATCGGCAAAGTCATGCCGTCACCCTCGTCGCGCTGGTAGACCCTTGCCGTCATCGCAGCGAGCTCAGTCAGGATCTCGAACATGTCCGGGTCGAGGTGACCGAGCAGCGGCTTGCGCAGCGCGCTCAAGACCCCGGGACTAATATTTGCCGGCCCGGGGCCACAGAGCAGTCGCGGTTCGACGTTGATTGCTTCGATTTGAGAATTTGTCATTCGCGTAGCCTGCCCGTTCGAACAAATAGGATCAATAGCTGAAACTATAAAATTTTCGCCCAACTCATTGAGTTGACGCTAAAAGTGCCGTAATCACTGGATTGTCGATCAGGCCGCAGAGCGGCGGTCTTTTGACAGTCGCCGTGGTGGTGTGGTTCACTGCGCCGCTCGCACTGCAAAGGAGAAGACCGCCATGACAATGCCCCACCACCTGCACCGTTCTGAGCTAGCCGTCCCCGGCAGTAATGAGCGCATGCTCGAGCGCGCCCCTGACGCGGGAGCCGACGTCGTCTTTCTCGACCTTGAGGACGCAGTCGCCCCCGACGACAAAGTTCAGGCGAGGCTCAACGTGATCGCCGCCCTTGGCGACCTCGACTGGTCGGCCTGCTCAGTCTCGGTCCGCATCAACGGCCTCGACACCTACTGGTGCTACCGCGACATCGTTGACGTCGTCGAGCAGGCCGGCAAGAACCTTGACGCGATTCTGATCCCGAAGGTCAGCAGCGCTGCCGACGTGCACCTAGTCGCAACGATGCTGGAGCAGATCGAAGCAGCGATGGGGATTAAGGATCCAATTGCGCTTTACGTGCTGATCGAAACCGCAGCCGGGATGGCCAACGTTGAAACGATCGCGCAGTCGCACCCCGAGCGGCTCGAAGCTCTGGTCTTCGGCGTTGCTGACTATGCCGCCTCAATGCAGTCCTCGACGACCAACATTGGTGGCGTCAGCGCCGACTACTCGGTCCTGACCGACCCAGCCGAAGAGGGCGGCGAGCGAGAGGCATTCTGGGGTGACCCTTGGCACTACGCGATCGCCCGCATGGCAGTTGCCGCGCGGGCAAACGGTCTACGCCCAATCGACGGGCCGTTCGGTGATTTCTCCGACCCTGAGGGCTACATTTCGGCCGCCCGCCGCGCTGCGATGCTCGGCTGCGAAGGCAAGTGGGCAATCCACCCCTCCCAAGTCGATCTCGCAAACGAGGTCTTCACGCCAGCCGAGCACGTGGTTAGCCGCACGCGGCGCATCCTCGAAGAGATGGAGATCGCCGCCTCCGAAGGCCGCGGCGCGGTCTCTCTCGACGGCCGTCTGATTGACGCCGCCTCGATCCGCATGGCCGAGAACCTGCTCGCCAAGGTCGAGCAGATCGGCGAGCGCGACGCGATGCTGGCCCAGAGCCGCTCCGAGCGCGAAGCTGCATCCAAGTAGCTGAGCGTTCAGCTACGCCAGATCCCGCGTGATAAAGCGCGCCGCGCCGGCGCCAATCACTAAGGCCAGCCAAGCGGCGACCGCCACCAGCGCAACCCCCAGCGCCAGCGTGGCGATGTCGCCGGCAATCGCGTCACCGATCGAGCTTATCGCCGAACCAAGGCTGTACTTGCCAACCGTCGGGATCTCCTGAAGGCCCGCGTCCACGCCGAGCGCGAGTACCAGTGCCGCAACAATCCCCGCCGTATCACTGCGAAATAACAGGGCGAGCCCGAAGGCGAAGAGACCCCAGATGATCGCTTCGACGCCGCCGCTTAGCATCGACTCAAGCTGCGCTGAGAACGGCAGATTAACGCCCCCAACAGATGCCATGACGGCTTCGATCGCGAGCGTGATCGCCAGCGACAGGATTACGTAGACGCTAAGCAAAGCGAGCGCGCTGAAGACCTTCACAAGCACCAATCGAGCGCGCGACGGCTGGTTAGTGGCGGCGAGCCGCAGCGTTTTGCTCGCGAATTCGAGCCCGAAGGTCCAAGCGCCCAGCACGATTGCGCCGACCGTGACAACTATCGACGCGATCGCTGCCGGGACCTCGTAATAAGCGCTTGAAGTCCCCTGTGCTGGACCGACGATTACGACCACGACGGCGCCGATCACGACCAGACCGACAGTAATCAAAAGCGCAATCCTCGGCGCTGGCAGGCTGCGGACTTTCAGTAGCTCTGAGGCGAACATCAGGCGCCGCTCGGATCGTCGGCATTTAGACCAAGGAAGACGGACTCAAGGTCTGCGCTCTGCGGGCGTAGCTCATCCGGATAAATCTCGGCGCCAGCCAGTAGCTCTGCGATCGCTGACCCGGGCCGGGCTCCCGTCTCTACCGCTATCGCGCCGCTCTCCAGATGCTCGGCCTCCAGGCCAGCTGCGGCCAACGCCGCCAAAGCTGCCGCCTCGCGGCCAGCTGGGACGCGCAGGATCATTCCACTGCCCGTAACAATCGAATCGATCGAACCTTCGGTTATCAGTTTCCCGTCACGGATGATCACTAGAGAGTCAACAGTCCGCTCGATCTCGTCGAGGACATGCGAGGAGAGAAGAACCGTCATCCCACGAGCCGGTAGCGAGCGAATCATCTCTCGCATCCCAACAACTCCTTCGGGGTCGAGGCCGTTGATGGGCTCGTCTAACACGACCAGCTCGGGTTCGTGAACTAGCGCTAGCGCCAAGCTCATCCGCTGGCGCATCCCAAGCGAGAAGCTTTTGACTTTGTCGTCAGAGCGCGACGAAAGCCCAACCATCTCCAATGCTGCCTCGATCTTCGGGTCGCGGCGCCCGATTCCAAATGCCGAAGCCTGAATCTGAACATTTTGGCGCGCCGTGGAGCGCTCGTAAAGCGCCGGCAGCTCGATGTGAGAACCGGTGCGGCGCACGGCACCTGCGAACGCAGCAGTGCCCTGCCTTGCCCCGAACAGCTCGATCTGGCCAGCATTAGGCGCTGCGAGCCCGAGCAGCAGCTTCATCGCAGTCGACTTTCCAGCTCCGTTTGCCCCAAGTAGCCCGGTTACGGAGCGCTCAGCCACCTCAAAACAGAGCCCATCGACGGCCTTGCGCGAGCCGTAACTTTTAGTTACCGCGTCAAAGCTGAGGATGTTCGCCGTCACTGGAGGCAGATTATCGATTGCGCCTGCCATCCGCGGCTATAGCGAGCACCGCAAGCAAACAAGTGAATCAAGATTTGAGCGGGGAACCGAGGAATCGAACCTCGAGCAAGGGTTTTGGAGACCCCTATGTTGCCATTACACCAGTCCCCCAGGTGCGCCGCTGACAATAGCCAGCCGCGAGCGCGACTGGAGGGCGGCTGCCTTCAGCGCGGCGGCAGCGCAGGCGGCGGCTTGCTGATCCCATCGTTGCCCCAGATCAGCCAGCTCGCCGCCAACGCGAGAAGGATTCCTAGCGCAGTGTTGAGCACGCGGTAGCCGGCCAGCGCCAAACCGCTGTAAAAGACACTGCTGATCATCAGCAGCGCAGTTGGCGTGAGCAGCATCACCAGCCAGTGATAGCTGCGCTCGCGCATTGCGAAAAGCGCGAATGCCGCCAGCGATGCCGCGGTGGCCAGAACCCACGGGTCGCCTGTCAGAAAAACGAATGCCGCGGCGATCGTAATTCCAATCAGCGAACCTGTTGAGCGCTGAATACTCCGGACTCGGCTTGCGTGAGGGTCAGGCTGAAGGATCGCGAGGATTGTCAGCGTCACCCAGTAGCCGTAGGAGAGGTCGATCAGGCGGTAGGCGAGAACCGAAGCGGCTGTAGCGATGCCGATTCGAAGCGCGTGATGGCGCAGCACCGGCCCAGTGCAAAGCGCCGACCAGGCTGCGCCGAGCGTTGCGCGGATCCCCGGCCAGGTTGCCGCTCCCCCTTTCGGCGCCGGGCCGCCACCAGCGATCAGCATCAACACCAGCGCTGCTGCGCCGCCGACGGCAACCGCCGCGATCGCTGGGCCAAGCGGCTGGGCTGGTAGGCCATTGGTGATGATGAAAACAGCGCCGAGCGCAAACCCAGTTAGCGCGCCGTGCTTTCCTGCCACGCGCAACGTCGACCAAGCGCCAGTCCAGAAGAAGGTTGCGACGACGCAGGCCGCAATGCTCGGCTGCGTAACGTCGGCCAGGGCGACCGCGGCAACTGAGCCAACGAGGCAAAGCAGCCCCCACGCCCAGCGGTCGCTCACGTCGCGGCCAGGAACGGCGAGCGCCACATTGAGGCCACCTAGCGCGGCGAGCAATCCGAGCGTTGGCTCACCAGTCGCGAGCCCAATCAGCAGCGCAGGGGCCACCGCGAGCATCCCAGCTAGTGCGATCCCAAAGTCAATTTCGCGTTCGTCAACGCGGAAGACCTCGCCGGCAAGCTGCTCCAGCTGCTCTTCCTCAGCGCGCGCGGTCACCTCGATAAGTTACACTGCTTGCAGCTCAAAGCAGAACCCAAGCCCGAGCAAGCGCGCCGTCCTAATCGGTCTCTGAAGTGGCTGAGCTACGAGCGAGGAAATCCAGAACCGCGTCAGTGACGAGTCGGTAACTTGGTTCTTAGTTGAAAGCGTGAGCTACATCGAACTCAAGAAGCTCAGCGCCGAGATCGTCAGCAAGGGGCCGCAGGACGCGCGTTGGCGTAAAGCGATCTTGGCTCCCAGCGACGACGAGCGTCGGAACGCTTGCGGGACCGACTGCATCGCGCGAGCCCAGCATCGCTGCGGCGAGCACCGCCCAGCACTCATCTGAGCGGAAACCAGCGCCGCGCTCAAGAGCCTCAGTTGTCACGCTACTCGAATACAAACCATCCGGGGGACCGAAACCTAGGCGCGTGGCAAGGGTGACGCTGAAGGCCGCGCCGAGCATCCGGATCGAGTGCCGCGGGTCGCGGACAGCGTCGCCGAGCACCACCGGCAAAGCCCTGTCGGCGGGGCGGGCATTAAAAGAACCAACGCCTGAACCTTCCGTCGGCGGCTCGCGCGCAGCGCCATCAGTCCGCCGAGAGAATGGCCGACGAGGGTTGGGGGCTCAGCACAAAGATCGATCTGCTCGTCAAGCGCCGCGTCGATCGCCCCTAGGCCCCTTCGATCGAGCTGGGCAATTCTGCTGCTGCGAACCGGAAGCTCAAGAATTTCGCTCGTGTAACCCCCTTCCTCGAGGGCGGCTGACACGTCTTCAAAGGCCGCCGCTTTGGTCCACGCTCCGGGAACAACGATCGCGTGCTTCTGACCGGGGGCTGGGCTCATATGCCGGACAGTACCGCGCATCGGTGGGCTGATCACGATGACGACGAACTACTTTTCAATCTAGCCGCCATTGCTGTCGCCTTTGCTGATGCGGGCGAAGGGACTCGAACCCCCACAGCCTTTCGGCCACCGGGTCCTAAACCCGGCGCGTCTACCAATTCCGCCACGCCCGCGCGGCACAAATCGTAGCGCCGCTGGCATGTAGCCATAGCTCGCGGTATCGTCGCAAGCAATGAAGCGCGTTTTTCTGGAAGGCGAAGTAATTATTGAGCACCCCAACCGCGAAACGGGTGCCAGCTTGGCAATGCGGGCAGCAGTTGTTGTGGTGCTGATCCTCTCTTCGCTGCTGATTGGGGTCATCACATTTGGCGGCTGGAGTGCTCTGGCAGGAATGAAGCCGGTCTGCGTCGTCTGGATTTTCCTTGATCTTCTGTTCGCTTTCTACGTTTGGAAGTGGTCGCGGGGCCTGCTGCCGGTGGTCGCGACGCTGGCGATGATGATGGCCGTCTTTGGCATGATCGCGATTCCAAGTTGGGTTGATCGCGAAGCGGCCGGATATGCGCAGCCAGCGCTCAGCTCGGGCACGCTTGGAAGCCTTACAGCGATCCTTGTAGCGCTACAAGTGCTGGTGATCTTTGCCTCGATGTACGCGTTCAGCCAGAAATGGAACGTCGAAGTGGAGCATTTGATCGGCGAAGAGGGCGTAGTTTTGCCTGCTGGCGCCTGACCGACCATTTGGGCGCCTACGATGTGATTGCCTTGCCCGGGTGGCGGAATGGTAGACGCGGGGGCCTCAAAAGCCCTTGTCCGAAAGGATGTGCGGGTTCGACTCCCGCCCCGGGTACTTCAGTTTCGTTTAACGGCGGTAGCGAATCAGTTGCTGCGAGGCGCCTTCGCTGAGCGTGTAGTAGCCGCGGCACTTCGGGTCAGCGGCGACCGCTTCGCCCTGAGGCTCGGCCTCCAAGAGCCGCGGAGAAGGCGAGCCCGCCAGCGCGTCAGCTACCGACGAGCCGATGTAAGCGTCTAGCGCGAAATAACGCTTAACCAGCACCGTGCGCCCGTCTGGGCAGGAGTCAGCGCCGACGACGTCGCCGTAGCTGAGTTCGCGAACGAAGCTGAGCGTTGCGCTCTCGCCAGCGAAGCTCGGCGCTCTCGCTCGGTAGACCCGCGAGCGCGCTTCGCGCTTCGTGATCAGGTAAAGGTCGTTGCTGCTCGGATCGACAATCAGCGCTTCGGCGTCGCGAGCGCCGTCAGCGTAGACCAGCTCGACCGAGCTCGTTGGCGAGGGCGCAAGCTGCGCCCCGTCGGAGAAGCCCGAGAGGTTTGGTTCGGCCGTGCGGTAGACGCGAACCGAGCTGCGGACGGCGTCGTTGTCACCAATGTCGGCGGCGTAAAGCCAGTCGGCCGCGCCGGTTGGCCCCGGCCCGCGCGCAATGTCCTCCCAATCGATGTTGCTTGCTCCTGCGAGAGGCAGAGCCGCCCTCAGCTGGACTCGCCTGCCGAGCGCGTAGAGACTTGCGGCGCCGCCGCTGTCGTTGTGGGTCCAGACAACGCCAGGGTTGTCGCTACTGGCCGCCAAGCCGGATGCCTCAGCGATCGGAGGCGGCGCAGCACCAAGCGCGATGCTGCGCGTAGCGTTCGCGGTTCGGCTGGCGCGGTTCGCACTCTCGCTCTTGGAAGGCTCTGAGCCAACGGAAATGCTCAGCGACGAGCGGTCGAACTGAATCTTCCCGCTGACGACCAGCACGGCGAAGATCGCGGCGACGAGGACTGCAGCTGCAAAGAGGCGCCTAAGCACGACTAGATGCTCAGCGCGGCAGGTTCATGCCAATTAGCTTCGGCAGCTTCGTGATCGCTGCCGTCACGGGGCCGGGTTTCTCGCCCCGCCGATCGGCGTCGTCGCTGCGAATCAGCGCGCCACAGATTAGATTGCCACCGATCGAACGAGCCGGCTCGGGCGGGAAATATTTGACCTTCGGCTCAACCAGCGGGCAGCTTGTAGTTTCGTCGTCGGCGCCGAGCGCACGGCCACTGAGAATCCTGCCGCCAAGGTTGGAAGGACCAACGCCGTGACCGGTGAAGCCCCAGCCGGCGTGAACGGCGCCGCTCGTGCGGTAGATCGGAAGCGACTTGGGGGCCACGTCGATCGGGCCGCCCCAAGCGTGGGTGATTGCGCGCCCTTCGAGCTGCGGGAAGAAGCGGCGCAGCGTTGCCGCCGTCTGCTCGACCATCTCCGGGTCAAGATCGAGCCTGGGATCGTGTTTGGCGCCGTTGGCGACCCTTCCCCCACCCCAGCCAAAGGCGATTCGGCCGTCGTTTGTGGTGCGAAAGTAATGCAGCATCCGACGGCAATCACTTAGCGCTTCGCCGCCAACCCAGCCGATCTCCTCCAAGACGTCTGGCACTGGCTCGGTTAGCACCATGTGGCTAGAGGCAACGCTCAGCTCGCGCGCGAAGGTTGGCCAACGCAGCGTGCGCCAGTTGACCGCGAGCACAGCCGAATCAGCGTGCACGCGGCCACGCTCCGTGCGGACGGTGACGCGGGGGCCGTGCTGCTCAATCTCAGTTACCGCGCTCTGTTCGAACAGCTTCACGCCGCGCGCAAGCAGCGCAGCGCGCAGCCCGAATGCCAGCCGCGCCGGCTGACCTGTCGCGCCAAAAGGCTTGAAAGCGGCGCCACGGAACTCGGCGGAATAGCAGATTTGAGCCATCTGATCGGGCGTTAGTTCGACGATCTCGTCGTCAATCCCAAGCCGACTTAACCCCCACATCGCCTCGCGCCAGGCGCCGTCCTGGTTTGGCGAAGTCGCGATCTCAAGGTGCGCTACCGCTTTATACCAAGCGTCAACCTTCTCGCTTTTGCAGAAATCACCAACGGCGACGATTGATTGATCGGCCAGCTCAGCCAGACGGATAGAGCGCTCGGGCCCAAACTTCTCTGCCAGCGACGGCACGTGGTCCCAGTAGCCGTTGACGAAGCCACCGTTGCGGCCGCTTGGGCCGTGGCCAGCCAGCCCGGACTCGAGGATCACGATTCGCAGGTCGTTGTCACGGGCGAGCAGGTGCCACGCCGTCCACATTCCTAGGTAGCCCGCGCCGACGATCACTACGTCGGCGTCGGTCGAACCGCCCAGAGGCGGGCAGGGCGCTGGAGCGCCCGCTTCTTCTATCCACCAACCTTCGGCGCTGTGCTTCATGACGTTTAGCCTAGACGGCTAAGCCGCTGCGACGATCGCGAATAGCTCGTCGATGATCGCTGGCGGCGCAACGAGCACACCCGGGCCCTGCGCGCCGCTGGCATCGAGGGTCCGCAGCTGCAACCCCGCGCCTTCGCAGATCAGCAGGCCTGCGGCGGTGTCCCAGGCCTGCACCCCGCGCTCAAAGTAGGCATCGTAGCGCCCGGCGGCGAGCCAAGCGAGGTCCAGCGCGGCGCTGCCGCCGCGGCGAATGTCGCGCACATTGGGCAAGAGCTTCGCGACGATTGCCCCTTGCCCGAGCCGCACGGCCGGGTCGTAGCCAAAGCCGGTCGCGACCAGCGCCCGTTCCAGTTGATCACACTGCGACGCTGCGATTGGTTCTCCGTTCAGTAGCGGCCGATCACCCGCAACGACGCTGAAGAGGTCGCCACTCAGCGGGTCAAAGATCACCCCGACCTGCTGCTCGCAGGCCACCGAAACGCACCACTGCGGGATGCCATAGAGGTAGTTGACGGTTCCATCGAGCGGGTCCACAACCCAGCGCAGACCGCTCGTACCCAGCTTGTCATCGCCCTCTTCGCCAAGGATCGCGTCGTCCGGGCGGCGCGCCGCCAGTACAGCACGGATCGCCGCTTCAGCAGCAAGGTCGGCGGCGCTTACAGGGTCGGTCGGGGTGCTCTTCGATTCAACGCTGCTGTGGGCGCCGGATTGGTGAGCCAGAAGCTCGGCCGCGGCGGCGCGCGCCGCCTCTTCGGCGACCGCCAGCAGCTCAGCGCCGCTCACTTCGAGGCGCCGCCGAGCGGCGGCCGCGCCTGCGCCCACGGCCTCACCAGCTCAAGCTGGGCGGCGAGCCGCAGCAGCGTTAGCTCGTCGCCCGGCGCGGCGCCAAACTGGACTGAAAGCGGCAACCCGTTCGAATCAAAACCAGCCGGTACCGATGAGGCCGCCTGGCCTATCGCGTTCCAAACGCCGTACCACGGCACGCGTGAGGCGGCGGCGTTGAGCGTCCAGAGCGCGCCGCGGCCGTGAAGCTGACCGATCTTGAACGGCGCCCCTGCGGTGCCGGGCATCAGCACGGCGTCAGCTTTTTCGAAGATCGCGTTGATCTGCGTGGCAATCCTTGGCTCAGCGGCGCGAGCCTGCGCGAGCCTGCGGTCAGAGATCAAGCCACCTAGCTTGGCCATGTTCTTAGTGCGTCGCTCAAGCCGTTCAGGGTGCGGCAGCGCCCCGGCGTCGTCGGTCACCGAGCGCAGGTAGCGGGCAACTGTGCTCACGAAAGCAGCCAGCGGATAGTCGATCTCCTGCTCGAAGACGTCGTGGCCGAGCTCACGCAGCGCCGCGGCGGTGTCGTCGATCGCGGCTCGCTGCTCGGCGCCGAGTTTTGTCAGCGAACCCGGCGGCGGTTTCAGCGCGATCGCTATCCGCATAGGCTGAACAGGAGCGCTGAGCGCCGCGAGGTAGCCGCCCTCCGGAGCGCCGTCGGCGGTGGCGTCAAGGAAGAGAGCGGCGTCAGCGACGGTGCGCGAGAGCGGCCCATAAACGGTCATGCCGTTCCAACCGTCGAAATTATTTGGCCCAAGGGAAAAGCGCTCGCGCTGGGTCTTGAGGCCGAAGAGCCCGTTGAAGGCGGCTGGGATTCGGACCGATCCGGCCCCGTCGGAACCATGCGCCACGCCGCAAAGCCCCGCCGCCGCCGCGGAGCCAGAGCCGCCGCTTGAGCCGCCAGCGGCGTAGTCGATGTTCCACGGGTTGCGCGTAGCGCCAAAGGCCAGCGTCTCCGTGAAAGGCCAGACCGTCAGCTCCGGCACGTTCGTCTTTCCAATGATGATCGCGCCCGCCTCGCGCAGCCGCGCGACTACGTCGGCGTCCTGGCCAACTGGGTTTGGGTCGGTAGCGAGGCTCCCCAAGCGGTGCGCTCGCCGAGCACGTCGGTGTCGTCCTTGATCGCCACTGGCACGCCGCGCATTGGCTGCGAGCTGTCGGCGCCAGCGGCGTCGATCGTGTCGGCCTCTGCCAGCGCGGCGTCGGCAAAGACAACGCGGTAGGCGTTGATCAGCGGGTTGACATGTTCAATTCGCGCCAGCGTTGCTTCAACGAGTTGACGAGCGGTGATTGCGCCGCTTTGAATCATCTGGGATTGGACGGCTGCGCCTGAGAAGGTGAGGTCATTTTGATCCATAGTGCGCTGAACACTAGTCTCCCCGTCGTATGAGTTCCACGCTGCTAGCCGATGAACCGCGGCCCGCCTGCAGCGAAGCCGAACGGCTGGCAGCCGAAGCGCTCTGCGAGCAGCTTGCGCTGATTGGGCGCCGCGCGACCGTTCAGCCACTCTGGACTTACCCGCGCTGGTGGCTGGCACAAGCGATCTGCTCGGCGCTAGGCGTAGCCGCCAGCGTGATCTGCATCGGCGCTCCGCTAACTGGGCTAATCGTTGCTGTAGTCGCGCTCGTGCTCAGCCTGACTGACGGAACAAGGTTCGCCCCGCTTCGCCGCCTGACCGGCGCGCGCTCCAGCCAGAACGTGATCTCGCCGCCCATGTCGAAGGATGCAAACCGAGCGGTGACAGTTATCTTGACCGCCTCCGTCGATGACCGCCCAACCGCTCAAAACCGCTTTCTGCCGGCATCACTAATTGCAACCAACGCGGCCTGCATCGCGCTCATCGCGGCCTGTGCCTCGCTGCGCCTAGCCGAGATCAACGGCCTCCCGATATCGATCGCGCAAATGGTCCCCACGATCCTGCTGCTAGCGGCAATCCTCGTCTTCCAGGGGCGCGGCACGAGCGCGGTGGTGCGCGATCCAACTGCCGTCGAAGCAACATTTGAAATCGCCGCCCGCTTAGCGGCCGACCCGCCCGAAAACATCGCCGTCTCGATCGTATTCAGCGGCGCCGGCTCAGCGCAGGCTGCCGGACTGCGCTACTGGCTACGCAGCCGCCGCAAACGCTCGATGAAGCCGGCCGATATTGCGATCGTTCAGATTGAACCCTGCTCAGCGGGAGCGCCGAGCTGGTGGCGCCGAGACGGAATCGTGATCGCGACCGGGCTCCACCCTCAGCTGCGGCGCGCGGCGAGAGCAGCCGCCGCACAGGTCGACAGCTCGATCGAGCCGCGTGGCGGCGCAGACGCAACCGGCGCCGGAGTCGCGCGCGGCGACGGGTGGCCCGCGATCGCGATCGGCTCGCGTGAGCTAGAGAAGGGCGAAAAAAGCGCCACTGAGGACGTTGCTTCTGTCGTAGCCGAACTTGGTGAGGAGCTGATTCGCCAGCTGGACAACGAACTGAGCCCCAGCGTTGGCTCGGGCAGCCAGCTTTCGCAGCGCGCAGCTCGGCCTGCGTTAGAGCAGTCAGGGGGGCTGCGGTGAGCGCGGGCGTTGTGATCGCTGGCGGTGGCCTCTCAGCGCAGCGCTGCGCGGAAACGCTGCGTCAAGGTGGCTTTGCTGGCCCAATCACGATTGTCAGCAGCGAAGCGCACGCCCCTTACGACCGGCCGCCGCTCTCCAAGGCGCTACTTGCGGGGACAAAGAATGCGGGCGACGTCGCGCTGCGCCCCGCCGACTGGCACGCCGATCAGGAGATTGAGCTGCTGCTTGGCGACGCTGCCGGCGGGCTCGACGTCGAACGCCGCAAGCTGATCCTCGAATCCGGCGCCGAGATTGGCTACGAGCATCTAGTGATCGCAACCGGCAGCCGCGCGCGTGAGCTCCCGGGCGGCTCACGCTACGAAAATGTTCACACGCTGTGAACGCTCGACGACGCCCTGCGCCTGCGCGATGTTCTTGAGCCAGGCAAGCGGCTCGTGGTGCTCGGCGCCGGATTGATCGGCCAAGAGGTGGCGGCGACGGCGAAAGGCCGTGGCGCCGACGTGACCCTGATTGAGGCCGAAGCCTTGCCGCTGGCGCGCGCGCTCCACCCAGAGCTAGCTCAGTGGCTAGTAGACCTCCAGCGTGAAGAGGGCGTCGAGGTGAAGCTCGGCGTCCGCGTCGCTGAGCTGATCGGTGAGGGCGACCGGCTTCAGGCGTTGATACTTGACGACGGCTCACGCGTTGAGCTCGACGAGATGCTCGTCGCGATCGGCGTGACCGCGAACAGTGAATGGCTGCCGCAGCCGATTGAGGTGCTGACGGAGCGACCCGAAATCTACTCAGCGGGCGACGTTGCGGGCGGCGACCACTGGGAGCTGGCGGCCCACCAGGGCAAGGCAGCGGCACACGAAATCCTCGGCCAGGAACCGGCTCCTGTGCCCTTCACCGGCTGGTGGAGCGACGTTCATGGCGTTCGCATGCAAGGACTCGGGCAGCCAGCCGCGGGCGATCAGATTGTGTTCGAAGGCAGCCGCGACGAACGTGATTTTCATGCTCTTGTGAGCCGTGATGGGGTTCCCGTCGCCGCGCTCGCTGTAGGCCAGCCGCGCGAAATTCCTCGCTTGAGGAAACTGATCGCTGAGCACTCTTCAACCGAGCAAACCAAGGAGGCAGAATGACCCTAGTTCCGACGATTGACGAAGTTGCCTGTGCAGCGCACGGCGACTGCGTCGAAGTAGCGCCACAAGTGTTTCTTCTTAGCGGCCAAGTGGCCGAGGTCATCGGC
>Ga0105050_10004794_pt1 | contig 17756 bp, 15 predicted proteins | sample FRY01_FD_78088 | JGI IMG/M metagenome (GOLD analysis project Ga0105050, IMG submission 78088) | Freshwater microbial communities from Lake Fryxell liftoff mats and glacier meltwater in Antarctica - FRY-01 | ecosystem: Environmental > Aquatic > Freshwater > Ice > Glacier meltwater ... | reverse complement strand
TCGAGCGTTTTGACACATGCGAGCACCGCCCAGGGCGCAAAACGCTTGATCAGCAGGCGAAATCAGGCGACCCTGACGTCAAACGGCATGCCACTTGGGGAATGTCGGATAACAGCCTTCAGGTGAAGCCGAAAAACCCGTCCCAGAGCATTTTGAGCCCGACGAGAAAGGTCATCGTATAGATGACCGGATAGAAGGTTTCCGCGCTCATCCGGCGGATGATGGCGGCGCCGACGAGGGTGAAGATCAGGGCGATGGGGGTGAGCAGGGCGGCGGTGGTCAGGTTTTCGGTATCAAACTGGCCCAGCGCGAAATAGGGGATCAGTTTCAACACGTTGACGATGGCAAAGAACAGCACACCGGTGCCAGTGACGATGCGCGGCGCCATGTTGAGCGGCATGGTATAAACTTGGTAGGGCGGGCCGCCAGAGTGAGAGACGAAACTGGTGTAGCCAGAGATCGTGGCCCAGAAACTCGCGGCAGGAAGGCTGTGCGGTCGGGGGGTTGACCGCTTGATTTTGTTGGAGAAAAACCACCGCAACACGAAGGCGATCGCGATGACGCCGACGATCAGGCGCACTACTGAATCCGAGACGAATGCGGCGGTGGCCCAGCCGATCATGACGCCGAGCAAGGCGCCGGGGAGCATGAGCAGGAGGGTGCGGCGGTCCCATGACCCCCACCATGTATAAAGGCTCATCCCGTCGCTGATCAGCAGGATCGGCAGCAGGATACCGGCGGCCTGAACCGGGGAAATCACCAATGAAAGTATGGGAACGGCCATGATCCCCATGCCGGAAAGTCCGCCTTTGGACAGACCGATGACGGCCATGGCGGCAAAGCCTGCGGCAAGGGCGTAGGGGTCTGAAAAGATGAAACTATCCACAGTTGACCCCTCGGCTGGTCCGGTTCGCGGCCCGATATCGGCCGATTGAGCAGCAGGTGCAAGTCAGAACCGTTGGCGGAAACGCCTGTCTGGCGAGAGGTGGGTCGGGCGCGAAATGGTGTCCGTATGCAGCCGGATGGCCGGAACACCCGAATCAGGGTTAATTCCCTTGAAAACAAGGAAAATGGTGCTGCGGTATTACGTCGGTTTCCGAACGGTATTCCAACGGTGCGAAATTGGGGTTTGTTCACGTGAAGACGGCGCGCGATGCGTTGGGGAATCCTAAACCGGCTATTGGGCCGGGAGCACGTGTGACCCAACCTGTGCCAGTGTCCCGGTGAGGGTCAGATCGGCGGAGAATGTCAGGATATCCGAGGCTGGCCCGCCCGCGAAGATGCCGGACAGGTCATGCCCGATGACCCGAGCCGGGGTGCTGATCGCCATGCGCAGCGCGGTTTGCAGGTCGATCCCCAGCACGTTGACCAGCCGCTGCACGGACTCGGCCATTGTCACATGCGCGCCGGCCAGTGAACCTTCTTCGTTCACAAGCTGCCCGTTGCGCAGCCGGATCGTCTGACCGTAGAGCGTGAAACTGTCCGAGCCGCCGACAGTGGGCATGGCATCGGAGACGAGGAACATATGGTCTGGCACGGGCCGCGCCCGGATCGCAAGAGCGACCATTTCGTCGGCAACGTGGATGCCGTCACAGATGATGCCGCTGAAGGCGGTCGAATTGATCGCGGCGCCGGTGGTGCCTGCGGCGCGGTTCAGCATCGGCGACATAGCGTTGTAGAGATGGGTAAAGCAATTTGCCCCCTCGCCCAGCGCGCGCCGGATGGTTGCCGCGTCGCTGTCGGTGTGGCCGAGCGAGACGACAGCGCCCAGACTGACCAGCTCCGCGATCTGGCCGGGTTGGACCGCCTCGGGTGCCAGCGTGATCATGACGGGCAGGCCGCTGCTGCGCAGGTGCCGCACGATGGCGATGGTACGCGCGTCGAGCGGCCGGATGAAATGGCTCGCATGTGTGCCGCGCCGACTGAGCGAGATATGCGGTCCTTCGATATGCAGCCCGATGATGCCGTGCTGATGCCGCGCGGCGAGGGCGGCTTCTGCGGCGCGGTCAAGCACATCGGGCGCATCGGTGATGAGGGTGGGCAGGATCGCGACGGTGCCAAAGCGCCGGTGCGCGGCGGCGATGGTGGCGATGCCCGCGGCGGTGGGTGTCTGGTTGAGCAACACGTCGCCGCCGCCGTTGACCTGCAGGTCGATGAAACCGGGGGTGATTAGTGCGCCGGTGGTCTGAACGTCAGTGCCTGCGGGCAGGTCTGTGAGGGCGGCGATATCGGTGATCCGGTCGTTCTGCCGCCGGAGTGCCAATCCCTGACGCAGCGATTGGCCATCGAAGATGTGCGGCGCGGTGAACCATTCGATGCTCATCTGACCGGCTCCGCCTTGGCGGGGTCGAAGAAATAGGGGTCGAGGGCCAGTTGTATCTGCGCTGTGATCAGGGATTGAACCTGCGGTCCCCCGAGATTTACGGCGCGGTCGAGGGTGGCGGGGCTGAACACTTGCAGGAGCAGCGGGTCGGGGAGTGTTTGCTGGCCGATGTCGTTGAGCAGGGCGGTGACCGCCTGTTGTGCCTTTGGCAGGGGCCAGTAATAGCGGATGCGGTCGGCGAGGGCGAAGTGCCGTTGCAAGTGCAGGCTGTTTTCGTTGCCGTGGTAGTGCCCCTGCCAGTAGCCGGGGCTGTCGCGCATGATCTGTTCCATTGCGGATTGCAGGCTGGCCTGCCCGCCGGTGAGGTGCCGGAGCAGGTCGAGGCTGTAGAGTGCCTGACGGTAGGCGAAGGTGAGGGCGGGGCCGACCTTTTGAAAGGCGAAACCAAGCTCGGCGAGACGCACGAAGGCCTGCGGATGCTGGTAGTCGGTGGAATGTGCTTCGAGGCAGACGCCGGGGTGATGGCTGATCGCGGCGCGCAGGCCGGGGTCACGGGTGAGTGGCAGGTGATGCACGGTCATGGGCGTGAATTCGACACCGGGTTGCACCACGAGGCCGCCGATTTCGCCGATGTCGGCGAAGGCCGCCATATGTGCGTCGAGCGTGGCGCGGGCGGCATCTGGCGAGGTCGCGGGGATATCCACGTGGTCGTCGTGGCGCGCGCCGCCGGGTGGGGGGACTTCGGTGCCGACGACATAGAGCAGGTCGGTACTGCTGGCGTCCCGGCAGATGCGCCCGAGGTCGGCGGCGCGGGGGACGGTGATGCTGTCGTCAAGCTGCGCGGATTCTCCGGCGCAGCCTTCGGAGCAGTCGAGGTGGATTTTGGTGAAACCCGCCTGCACGTAGTCGCGTACGAGGGTCCGCGCCTTGGCCATCGCCTGATCGGCGGGGAGGTTGCGCCATGCCTGTGGTCCGAGGTGATCGCCGCCAAAGATGATGCGGGCGCGGTCGGTTTGGGTTTCGCCCGCAAGCCGGTGGACAAAGCTGATGAAATCGGCGGGCGTCATGCCGGTATAGCCGCCGTCCTGATTGACCTGATTTGAGGTTGCCTCGATCACGATGGCGCGGTCGAGCGTCTGCGCACGTCGCAGCGAGGCGCGCACCACGTCGGGATGGGCGGAGCAGACGGAAGGGACGGCGATAGCCTCGCCGTTGCGGTTGCGCCGGATGATGTCGCGCAGGAGGTCAGACATGGCCGGTTGCCTGCAGCGCGGCATAGGCGGCCCCACGCGCGCCGCTGCTGTCGCCGCCTTGGGCGATCAGGATTTGCGGGATGCCGAAACCGGGAAGCTGGGCGCGGCGTAGCGCGGTGGTGAGGTCATCGGCGAGGCCGGGGATTTTGGACAGGCCACCGCCAAGTACCACGGCCTGCGGGTCGATGGTGAAGGTGAGGGTCATCAGGAGTTCGGCCACCAGATCGCACCAGACTTGCCAGACTTGCGCGGTGTCGGTGGTTCGGGTTGCGGCGATGTCGGGGGGCGACATGGCCCGCCCGGTCAGGTGCAGTGCGATGCGGGTCAGCCCCGGCCCGGCGATGAGCGTTTCGGTGCAGCCCATGCGGCCGCAGCCGCAGCGGATGATCGGAAGGTCATGCTGTGCGACCAGATGCGCGGGGGCGGCGGTGTGCCCGAATTCACCGCCCACAGCCGAGGGGCCGGGGATGAGCCGACCGTCAACGGCGACGCCACCGCCGATGCCAGTGCCGAGGATGAGGCCGATCACCGGGGTCATGCCTTGGGCCGCGCCGAAGATTGCTTCGGACAGGGTGAGTGCGCGGCAGTCGTTGACATAGGTGACGGGTTGACCGGCGCGGGTGGCGATGTCGGCGGGGAATGGGCGGCCGGTGGCAGGCAGGTTGGCGGTAAAGGCAAGGTTTGTCAGAGGGTTGACCAGACCGGCGGCGGCGATGCCGGTGGGCAGCGGTTCGCCCGCGATGCTGTTGGCCCATGCGATCTGATCGGCCATCGCCTGCACCAGTGCATCGTAATCCTGCGGTGTGTCGATGCGCCGCCGGTGGGCAACGGTCCAGTCGGGCGCGAAAACCTGCGCTTCGATCTTGGTGCCGCCGAGGTCAATGCCGGTCGCGATCATGGGCTCACCGGGTAGAGTTTGACGCCGGAGACGACGCGGGAGAGCGTGCCTTGGCCGCTGAACGGGTCATCAACGTTGAGGCCGAGCCGGTCTGACCAGACCACGGCGAGGATTTGCGCCAGCGCGATGGCGAGGGGTGCGCCCCATGCAGCACCGTAGGGCATGGCGATGTCCAGATCGCCACCGGGGCCGATGGCGGTGACGCGGCTGGCGGGGAACTGGCTGCGCAACTCGGTGACAAGATCGGCGTCGTAGAGAGCGGCGTGGCGGTCAGGTGAGGTGAGCACGATGATATCGGTGGCGTCGCGCACGAAGGATTTTGGCCCGTGCCGGAAGCCGAGGCAGGAATCCCAGAGCGCGGGGACGATGCCAGCGGTAAGTTCCATCACCTTGAGCGCGGATTCGCGGGCGGCAAAGGCGAGCGGGCCGGAGCCGACAAAGACGATGCGTTCGGGCATGGCGGCGGTGTCGGCGATGCTGGCGAGGCGCGGCAAAAGCGCGGTGAGTTGATCCGCCAGCGCGGTGAAACGGGCGGGCACGTCGCAGGGCGCGTCGAAGAGGGCGAGGGCGGTGAGGAGCATGGTCGAAAGGCTCGACGTCATGGCAAAGCCGGCGTCATGGGTGGCTTCGGGCAGGATGATGGCGCGGTCAGTGGCGCGCAGGCGGGTGGCGAGGGTGCCTTTGGCGTTGCAGGTGATGTTGAGCCGGGGCGCGTCTGGCGCGAGGGCGTCGAGGGCGTCGAGTGTGCCGATGCTTTCGGTCGAATTGCCGGAGCGGCCAAAGCTGACCACGAGCGGATTGCGCCCGGCGAGGTAGGCGTGGGGCCGCGCGACCAGATCGGTGGAGGCGATGGCGCGCAGGCGGGGGCCGGGGTGCCCTTCGAGCCCGGCGACGATCATTTCGCCGATATAGGCGGAGGAACCAGCGCCGCAGAACCAGATTTCATCAGCGTTTTGGGCGGCGATCCAAGCGCGCAGATCGGCCACGGGCAGGGCCGCGCCCCAGCTGGTCCAGATGGCGGGCTGGGCGTGAATCTCGCGCCATGTATGCCAATGGGACAGGGTGGGGCTCATGTGGTTTGCGTCACTTTCGAGAGGGTAGCGGGCTGATCAGGGTCATGGCCCAGCGCGACGGCGGTGGCAAGGATCACCGGGTAGAGCAGATAGAGCAGGACCGCGGCGGCGGCGGCGGGTGTGAGGTTGGAAGCGCCAACATCGCCGGGCCGAATGCGGAAAACCGTGGCCCCGGCGGTGCGAAAGCGCGCCTCTGCGGTGTCCATGCTATCGGCGGTGCCGGGTGCGCCGGTGTCGAGCATAAGGATGAGCAGCGGGTTGGTGACGAGTTGCAGCGGGCCGTGGAGGACTTCGGACGACGAGTAGGCCTCGGCATGCAGGGCGCAGCATTCCTTGATCTTGAGGGCGACCTCGTGTGCTGCGCCAAAACCGGTGTCGCGGCCGATGACATAGACATGATCGGCGCGCAGAAGAGCGGAGGTGAGGGCGGCGGATTGGGGGTGGTCGCGCGACAGGCTCGCGAAACTCGCGGCGGAGGCCTGCGCGGCGTAGCCGGGTTTGATTGCTGCGAGCAGGGCCATGCCGGTGCCGATGGCGCCGATCACGGATTTGGTGGCGGGGACGGCAAGCTCTGGTCCGGCGTTGATTGGCAGGGTGATGTGGGCTGCGCCTTCGACGGGTGAGCCTGCGACATTGGTGATGGCGATGACGGTGCCGCCGCGCGCGGTGATGCCGCGGGCGGAGCGCACGAGATCATCGCTTGCGCCTGATTGGCTGATGACGATCGTGGCGCTGTGCGTCATGTCGACCCCCTGACCGATCGAAAAGATCGAGGGCGGGAGCGAGGTGACGGGCAGGCCGAGTTCGCGCATGTATTCGTAGGAGAGGATATTGGCGGCAGCATCAGAGGAGCCGCGCGCGATGGTGTAGAGCGCGCGGATATTGCTGAGGTCGGGCGCGGCGTGCTGCGCGGTGGCGGCGCTGGCAAAGACCTGTGGCGATTGCGCGATTTCGGCGGCCATAAGTGCGCCGGGCTGTTTGGTGGCCATGGTCATCCTCGCAATCGGTAGCTGTCGAATTGCGCCCAAGTGGCTGTGAGATCGACCATTTGACCAGAGATGCGCGCCTGATCCAGCGCCAAGGCGGCGATGCCCGCCTCCATCGCGTCGACGATACCGACGGGGAGGGAGTCGGTTTCGCCGCGCAGGAAGGCCACGATATCGCGAACCATCAGGTTGTCGGCGCCGTAATGGTTCCCGTTGGCCGGGTGATCGCCCTTGGTATAGTCATACTCAGCCACGCGGGTGCCGTCGCGCGCGGTCACGTTGAGATAGCCGCGCACGAAGTCACCCTCGGCCATGCCATGCGTGCCCATGATGCAGAAGCGCCGGTGTTCGTCCGGCACGTTGAGATTGGTGTGAAAAGCGAGGCTGGCGCCGGTTTCGTAATGCAGGATTGAAGTCTGATAATCGATGATGTCGCCGTCGGAATGGAAGGCGTCCTCGACCCCTTCCCACACCGTTGGCTTCACATGCATGATCTCGTTTTCGGCGTTCGAGGTGGGGGCATTTTCGGGGATGTAGGATTTGCGTCCGCCAAAGCTCGCCACACGGTCTGGCCGGGAACCGGTGACCATGTTGTAGAGGTCGATGTCGTGGCAGCATTTCTCGAGCATGAAGCCGCCGGACCATTTGACCATGCGCCGCCAGTCACGCATGAAAAACGCGCCGTGATAGGGGGCGATGTGTTCGTTCGCCTCAAGGCTGGTGATCTTGCCCAGTTCACCGGCGGCCATGGCGGCGCGCAGGTCGACCATGTGCCGGGAGTAGCGCAGCACGAGGCCGACCATGACCCGGTCGGTGCCGTGTTTGGCCAAAAGTGCGGCCAGTTGCATGGTTTCCTCGACCGTGACCACGACGGGCTTTTCAGTGAAGATCCGCACCCCGGCTTCGAGCCCTTCGCGGATCTGGTCGAGGTGAAAGACGTTGGGGGAGCCTACGAAAAAGAGATCGGGTTTCGTCTCGGCCAGCATGGCGGCGACGGATGTAAAACGTGGGATGTTGCTGCCCAACTGGTCGATGAAGGTGGGATAGGGGTCGAACCAGCCGACCATCTCCATCTCGGGCATTTCCTGTTGCATGATCGAGAGCACATGCATGGGGCGCAGGCCGGTGCCTGCAACGACGACTCGCATATTGGTTTCCTTTTTCACGAGGCATGCCTTGTGATCGGCGGGGGCGGTGGGTTGAAACCCACCTTACGGGACGGGCGTAAGGTGGGTTTCAACCCACCCTCCCCTGATCAGGCGACAAGCGCGGGCGCGTCACGCCGCCGCAGGACATTGCCTTTGACATCAAAGACATGACAGTCGCGTGGGTGGACATGCAGCCCGATCCGCGTGCCTTCACGCACCGGGGCGTCGCCGGGGAGCGAGGCGCAGAAGCGGGTGTTCTGGCCGATGGTGCCATAGGTGATCGACACCCCGCCCAGCCGTTCGAGCACGTTGACCGCGACGTCGAGCCCGCTGCTGCCGAGGGTGCCAAGTTCGACGTTTTCGGGACGGATCCCCACTTCGACCTTGTGGCCGGTCTGCACGGTATTGCCATCGACGGGCAGGGTCATCACGTGACCGCCCTCCATCTCGACCGTGACCGCATCGGCGCGGGCCTCGCGCACGGTCGCAGGGATCAGGTTCATGTTGGGCTGGCCGATGAAACCCGCGACAAACTTGGTCGCTGGATGGTGGTAAAGCTCCATCGGGGTGCCGAATTGTTCGACCCGGCCCGCGTTCAGCACGACGATCCGGTCGGCCATGGTCATCGCTTCGACCTGATCATGGGTGACGTAGATCATCGTTGCATCAAGGCTGCGATGCAGTTGGGAAAGTTCGACCCGCATGTCGCCGCGCAGGGCGGCGTCGAGATTGGAGAGCGGTTCGTCGAAGAGGAACACCTTGGGATTGCGCACGATGCTGCGCCCGATGGCGACGCGCTGTCGCTGCCCGCCTGAGAGCTGACCGGGTTTCAGACCGAGTTTGTCGGTCAGTTGCAGGATTTCGGCAGCGCGTCCGACGCGGGTTTTCAGTTCGGGTTCCGGCGTTTTCTGCACCCTAAGCGGGAAGGCGATATTCTCGAACACCGAGAGATGCGGGTAAAGTGCGTAGGACTGGAACACCATAGCGATGCCCCGCTCTACCGGATGCTCCTGGCTGACGTCACGACCGTCGATGATGATCTGACCGCCTGATGCGGCCTCGAGACCGGCGACGATGCGCAGCAGTGTGGATTTGCCACAGCCGGAGGGGCCGACAAAAACCACGAATTCCTTGTCCTGAATCGCAAGGTCGATGTCATGCAGCACCTGCGCGGTGCCGAAGGATTTGCTGATGTGGCGCAGATCGAGCGTGGCCATGGCGGAGACTCCGGCAGCGGGGGCAGGTTGGGGATGGTCGGGCGACAGATGCGCCGCCCGACCGGGAGGGATTTATTCGACTTCGGCCAGTTCTTCGCCGGCGATCGTCACCAGCTCGTCAACCGAACCTTCGGCCAGCATGATGCCCTGCACCATGTTGGTGAACACGGCCTGCAGCGATTTGAAATCTTCGACCAGCGGCTCGGGTCCGCCGGTGGAGATCCCTGCTGTGAACACCTGCCAGAACGGATCGTTCAGGTAGTAGGGTTCTGCAATTCCCACATTTTCGTATTGCAGGATCGGGGTCAGGCCCCAGCTTTGGTCGAGGTCATATTGCGCCTCACCGGAGGTGAGTGCCTTGGCCAGTTCGATGGCCAGTTCTTCGTGGCCCGACCCTTTGAACACGGCGATGGAATCGGTGATCAGGATCGTGCCGCTGTCGCCCGAGGGACCATGCGGGATCGAAGCGACGATCTGATTGGTTTCCTCGTTATGCTGGCCACGGCCCCAGGGTCCGCTGACATACATGGCGATCTGGTTGTCGTTAAAGAGGTCGCGCAGCTGGTCACGCTCCCATTCGACTGCACCGGACTGCATGTAGGGCAGAAGGTCTGCGTAAAGCTGCAGGGTTTCGCGGGTGTTCTGGCTGTCGAGCGCCGGTTCCCCGGTTGCCGGATCAAAGACGAGACCATCGTTGGAATAGAGGAAATCGAGGAACATGTGCATGGTGTTGTCGAAGTCTTTGCCAGCCATGCCGATGCCGGCGGCGTCAGAGCCGTCCGTCACCGCAGCGGCGAGCGCCACCAGTTCGGTCCAGTCGGTCGGAGCGACGCATTCCGCACCCGCAGCCTCGACCACGGTGCAGTTGATATAGAGCGCCTTGGTCGAGAAGGCATGCGGGATGCCCCAATACTGGCCGCCGACCGAGACAGTGGACAGAACGCCGGGCTGGAAGGCCGCCTCTTCTTCGGGTGTAAATGTGACCGGGATGATCAGGTCGTTATTGGCAAGCTGGCGCAGTACCCGGCTGCCCATATAGGCGATGGAAGGCGGGTCGCCAGCGGCGGCAAGCTGCATCGACTTGTCCTGACAGGTGCCCCATTCGACCGCTTCCATGTTGACGGTGACGCCAGCATTATCAGCGATGAACTGGTCGATCACGACCTGATCCGCAGCGCGGACTTCACCGCCACACATGATGAAGTGCAGCTCGGTCGCGTGGCTTTCTGCCATCGCGCCCATTGCGGACCCGCACAGCAGCGCGGCCCCCAGCGACAGTGTCTTGATATTCTTCATTGGTTAGACTCCCTCTTGGTTGAACTTGGTTTGGTGGTCTTGCCCCGGTTGCGGGTTATTCCTTGATGGCCCCGGCCGTCAGGCCCGCAACGAGGTATTTCTGCAGGAACAGGAAGAAGAGCATGACCGGCAGCACGCCGGTGAGTGCGGCGGCCATCATCTCGTTCCAGGTGACATCCTGATAGCCGATGAACTCGTAAAGACCGGCAGGCAGCGGTTGCAGTTCTGTCCGGTTGTTGAAGGCGATGGCGAAGAGGAACTGCTGCGCATAGGCCCCGATGAACACCGCCGTAGCCACAACGATCAGCCCCGGCACGGCAAGCGGCAGCACGACCCGCCGCAAGGTGTAGAGCCGGGATGCTCCATCGACAAAGGCGGCCTCTTCAAGCTCTTTGGGGATCTTTTCCAGATAGGAGCGGAGCAGCCAGATCCCGGTGGGAATCAGGAAAGCGACCCCCGGAATGATCATCGCCCAATAGGTATTGAGCAGCCCCATCGAGCGCAGCACCCGGTAGAGCGGGATCAGCAGAACAGCGCCGGTGAACATGTTGACCGCCAGAAAAGCGCCGAGCGACATGGATTTGAACGGAAACTCGAGCCGCGCATAGGCATAGGCCGCTGGCACCACGCAGATCATGGTCATCGTCGTCACGGTCGTGGCGATGAAGATGGAGTTGAGGATATAGCGCCCCAGCATTGGCACCGTCACCCACATATCGCGGTAGGCCTGAAAGCTGAAATCATCGGACCACCAGGTGAAATCGGCGGTCATCAGGTGATCGAGTGGCCGTAGTGACACCCGGAACATCTCGATAAAGGGTAACAGCACGAAGAGCAGAAAGACGAAGAGCGCGGCGTAGATGCCGATCTTCTGCAGGATGCTCAGACGGTCCATCAGCATGTCATTTCACCCCGTAGTGCCGGTTTACCCGGTTGAGGAAGAAGAGATAGGCGAGCGAGAAGATTGCCAGCAGCGCCACGATCACCACGGCCCGCGCCGCACCTTCGCCGAAGCGTTGGCTCGATATTGCGACCTTGTAGGTGTCGATGATGAGCGTCGTTGTTGCGCCGCGCGGACCGCCTTCGGTGAGGATCCAGATGATCTCGAACGAATTGAAGGTCCAGATCGCGGAAAGCAGCGCCATGGAGACGATGACCGGCATGATCTGTGGGATGGTGATGCGCCGGAACCGATACCAGCGCCCTGCTCCGTCGACCCATGCCGCCTCGTAGAGATCGCGGCTGACCCCCTGCATGGCGGCGAGAAAGAATAGCGTGACCATGGGCGTGCCGACCCAGACATCGGTGACGACGGCGGAATAGAAGGCGGAAGTTTTGGTGGCGAGCAGCGCGATCCGGTCCTGCACCAGACCGAACTCTTGCAAGAGCCCCGAGATCAGGCCGAAATAGCCGTTATAGAGCCATTTCCAGCCGATCACGCCGATGGCGATCGGGATGACCCAGGGCGGCATGACGAGGATGCGGAACAGCGCCTTGCCCGGAACCGCCGCGTTGAGCAGCGTGGCGCCGATCAGGCCCATGATGAGTTTCAGGCTGACCGAGAGGAACATCCAGTAGAAGGTCCGACCGACCGTGTCGTAGAACTTCGGGTCCGAGAACAGCTTGGCATAGTTGGCGGTGCCAATGTAGTTTTCGCCGCCAAGCCGCGCATCGGTAAAGGAAAGCCGGATGGTTTCGGCCAGCGGCCATGCGACGATGAATCCGATGAAGATAAGCGCCGGTGCGATCAGCATCCATGCAAACAGTCCCTCGGACCGGACCATTGTGCGGCGTGGCGCGGCGAGCGCAGGTGTGGCAGCGAAATCTGTCATCCGTCCCCCGGTGGCTGTGCATGTCATCGTCCGCTTGCTGATCATCGGCAGGTGATCGCGAATCTCTTGACTGAGGAGAAGATACCAAAAGAAATTGGTTTTGCTACCAATATAATACCAAAACAGGAAACATTCTGCTAACTATATTGATATTGCTATATTTTATCGTAGACTATCTTTAGGCTAGGTTGTTTGGTCTGGTTTAGGTATTGTTTTACTGATACCACGAATCACAGGCGGCACAGCGGGTGTGCCAGCGGGGCGCGGATTATGGATGGTTCCGAGGCGGACGGATTCTATGGGACGGCGCGCTGGTATCGCGACGGGCTGGGTCCGCGCTATGTGCAACTCTATCGCCATATCAGCACGGCGATTGCCGATGGTCGGCTGGAGGCAGATAGCCAGTTGCCGCCGGAGCGTGATTTGGCGGAATTGGCGGATGTGAGCCGGGTCACGGTGCGCAAGGCGGTAGCGCGACTGGTCACTGATGGGCTGGTCGAGCAGCGGCGCGGCGCGGGGTCGTTCGTGCGCGCGCTGGGGCCAAAGCTGGAACAGTCGCTGTCTACACTGACCTCTTTCACCGAATATATGCTGGCGCGGGGCAAATCCTCGTCCAGTCAGGTGCTGCAGCGCGGGCTGTTTGCGCCGACGCCGGACGAATCTATTGCGCTGGGCATATCATCATCCGAGCGGGTGGCCCGGATCGAGCGGCTGCGTCATGCGGACGGTGTGCCGATGGTGGTCGAGCGGTCGTCGCTGCCCGAGGATATCCTGCCGCATCCTGAGCGGGTGGAAACCTCGCTTTATACGGTGTTGCGGGAAAACGGCGGCGCGCCGACCCGTGCGATCCAGCGGATTACCGCGATCAATCTTGCGGCACATGAGGCGCGGTTGCTGAACCTTGCCGAAGGGGCGGCGGCGCTGCGGATCGACCGGACTGGGTATTTGCCGAGCGGGCGCCCGATTGAATTTACCCGCGGGCTTTACCGGTCGGATATATATGACTTTGTCGCCGAACTTCGGCTGGATGGACCATCATGAACCTGACATTTGACGCGCGGCTGAACGATGCGGTGATCGATTGCACGATTACCAGTGATGTGGCGCTGGTGGCGCCGGTGTTGTGTTTCTCGCTCATGGCGCCGCCGCGTGTGGTGGCGGGGGGCGAGATGATCCGCAGTGAAGCGGGCTATGCCGAGGTGCGGTTGCCCGATCTGGTGGCTGGCGTGCCGCATGCTGTGACTTTGGGTCATGCCAATCCGACGTTCAAGCCGGGAAACCGGGCCTGGCTGCCGCTGGGTGCTTATCTGCGGATGGCGGATGGCACGACGGTGCCGCTGCCTGCCGGACCGGCTGGTGTGCTGGATACGGAACCGAAGATGGCGCCAAGGTTTGACGGTTTGCGTCTGATCCCGCAGCCGCGCCTGTGGACCCCTGCCCCCGGCACACTGAAGGCCCGGACCTTTGCCGGGCGGGGTGAGCCGTTGGAGGCTGTGGCCGCATTGGCGCAGCGCAACGGGATTGGTCCGTTTCTGGCGGCGGATGGCGTGGTGTTGGATATTCATCATGATCCGTCGATGGCGGAGGAAGCCTATGAGATCGTCCTTGCCGCTGACGGTGTGACCTTGAAGGCGGCGGGCCGGTCAGGACTGTTTTACGGCGCGATCACGCTGCTGCAACTGAGCCTGACTTATGATGGCGCCCTGCCCTGTGGGCAAATTGTTGATGCGCCGCGTTTTGGCTGGCGTGGCCAGCATCTGGATTGTGCCCGGCATTTCTATGCGCCCGCGACCCTTCACCGCCTGACCGACATGATGGCGCTGTTCAAACTGAACCGGTTTCACTGGCATTTCGCTGATGATGAGGCGTTCCGGCTGCAGGTGGATTGCGCGCCGGATCTGTGGCGGCAGACCGAATATCGCGGCGAGGGGCTGCCGGTGCCGGGGGTGTTTGGCGGTGGCATCCGCTCGGGCGGCAGCTATTCCAAAGACGATGTGCGCGCGCTGATTGCCCATGCAGCGGCGTTGAACATTGCGGTGCTGCCCGAAATCGAGGTGCCGGGCCATGCCTTTGCGATGAACCGGGTCTTGCCCGGATTGCGTGATCCGGAAGATACGGGGACCGAGCGCAGTGTGCAGGGATATGCGCGCAATGCCGTCAATCCGGCGATGCAGGCAACGTGGGATCTGCTGGAGCCGCTGGCAGCCGAGGTCGCGGCGCTGTTTCCGATCGGGATAGTGCATCTGGGCTGTGACGAACTGGCCCCCGGCACATGGGATGGCTCGCCTGCCGTCGATGCGCTGAAGGCGCGCGAGGGTTTGGCGAACCGTGATGATGTGCAGGGTTGGATGATGGCCAAGCTGGCCGCCGGTCTGGTGGCGCAAGGTGTGCGCCCTGCAGCATGGGAAGAGGCGGCAAAGGGTGCGCAGGGCGGAATTGGTCATGGCGCGCTGATGTTTTCCTGGACGGGGCAAGGGCCGGGGATCGAGGCGGCGCGGATGGGGCATGATGTGGTGATGTGTCCGGCACAGCATGTCTACTTTGACTTGGCGCATAGCGCCGATGCGGGAGATTGGGGCGCCACATGGGCGGCAATTGTCGGACTTGAGGATGTGGTGAACTGGCGTCCGGTGCCCGAGGGAGCCGAGGATATTGCGGCGCGAGTCGTGGGCGTGCAGGGCACGTTCTGGTCCGAGTTTACCACGGCAGATGCGCAAATCGAGCCGATGTTGGCCCCGCGCATTCTGGGCATGGCGAACAAGGCGTGGGATGTGGCCGATAGCCTTGACGGGCCTGCGCTGCGAGGTTTGGCGGCGCATGTGGTGCTGGTGTTTGACCGGATCGGGTGGCAATGTCACAAAGGTGCATGAGCCAATCGTTACCGGGCGTCACATTCGCGTCACTGCTTAAGCGCGCAGGACTGTGCTGTGGTAGAGCATGGTGACAGTTGGTTATTTGACGGAAGCTTAAGATGCTGGATGCCGCTGCCCGCCGGTTGATCGATCCACCACTGAACCACCTCGGCCGGGTTCTGGCCGGGCATGGGATTGCCGCGAATACCGTCACGATGGTCGGGCTGGGCTTGGGTATGATTGCGGCAGGTCTGATCGGGTTTGGCTATACGACACTGGCGTTGATTGCGCTGCTGGTGTCGCGCCTCGCCGATGGGCTTGATGGTGCGGTGGCCCGCGCGTCGCAGCGGACGGATTTTGGCGGCTATCTGGATATCGCGGCGGATTTCCTGTTTTACGGGCTGATCCCGATGGCCTTTGTCATGCTTGACCCGGCACAGAATGGTGTGGCGGGGGCGGTTCTGCTCACGAGTTTCTATTTCAACGGTGCGAGCTTTCTGGGTTATGCCATCCTCGCCGAAAAGCACGGGATGCAGACGCGGGCGCAGGGACTCAAGTCGCTGTATTTCAGCAACGGGTTGCTGGAAGGCACGGAAACGATCCTTTTTTTCGTGGCGCTGTGCCTGTTCCCGGGATGGTTTGCGCCGCTGGCATGGGGTTTTGGTCTGCTGTGTTTTGCCACAGGCGCGATGCGGGTCTATGCGGCGTCGAAGGTGTTTCGCGACTGAATGGGGTTGCGCTGTGCTGCCTGCCGGGGGACACCTTGGCAGCACAGAGATGGAGGCCGCCATGTTTCGCGCAATGTTGATTGAGAAGGACGCGGAGGGTGCGATCAGCGCTGCCGTGCAGGACGTGGATGACGCACGGTTGCCTGCAGGCAATGTGACGGTCGCGGTCGAATATTCGACGTTGAATTACAAGGATGGCCTGTGCCTTGGCCCCGGTGGCGGGCTGGTGCGGACCTATCCGCATGTGCCGGGGATCGATTTTGCCGGTCGTGTCGAGGTGTCGGACGATCCCCGGTTTGCGCCGGGTGATCCGGTGGTGCTGACCGGCTGGCGTGTAGGTGAGGTGCGCTGGGGCGGTTATGCGACGCGCGCCCGCGTGGATGCCGATATGCTGGTGCCATTGCCGGAGGGATTGACGACGCGGCAGGCGATGGCGGTGGGCACGGCGGGCCTGACCGCGATGCTGGCGGTGCTGGCGCTGGAGGATCACGGGATGCGCCCGGATCAGGGCGAAGTGCTGGTGACCGGCGCTGCGGGCGGTGTCGGGTCGGTGGCGACGGCGATACTGGCGCGGCTGGGGTATCAGGTTGCCGCTGTCACCGGGCGGCCGGAGACGGAAGCCTATCTGCGTGAACTGGGGGCGAACCGGATCGTGCCGCGGGCGGAATTGGCGGAGACGGTGAAGCGGCCGCTGGAGGCGGAGACCTGGGCCGGGTGTGTTGACGCCGTCGGTGGGCCGATGTTGGCGCGGGTGTTGGGGCAGATGAAATATGGTGCTTCGGTTGCCGCTGTCGGCCTTGCTGGCGGGGCGGGTCTGCCTGCCACGGTGATTCCGTTTCTGCTGCGCGGGGTCAATCTGCTGGGGATTGATTCGGTGATGCGGCCGATGCCGGACCGGCTGCGCGCATGGGACCGGATTGCGCGCGATCTGCCGCTGGGCAAGCTGGAGGCGATGATCCGGCCTGCCGTGCTGACGGACCTACCGGCGCTGGGGGCGGCGATCCTGCAGGGGCAGGTGCAGGGCCGCGTTGTGGTGGATGTGAACGGCTGAGCGCCTGCGATGAAACACTTGATTGCGAATGCGCCCAATCTGCCGGTGGAGTTGGTCGCTGACCTTGCGGCGGAGCATTTCGGGCTGCGCGGAGAGATTGTGCCGCTTTATAGCGAGCGGGATCAGAATCTGCGGCTGCGGTCGGGGGACGGCACAGAATGGACGCTGAAGCTCGCCAATGCCGCTGAAGATGCGGCGGTGGTGGATTGCCAGATTGCGGCGCTGCTGCATCTGGAGGCGGTGGCGCCTGACCTGCCGGTGCCGCGCGTGCGGCTGACCCTTGGCGGCGAGCGGGTAGCGCGGATCATCGCACCGGATGGTGCTGTGCATCTGTTTTATGTGTTTTCGTTCATTGCGGGCGAGATTGCCGCCAAGACCCCGCTGACCACGGCGCGTCTGCATGCAAGTGGTGCGATAGTGGCGCGGTTGGGTCATGCGCTGCGCGGGTTCTTTCACGGCGCGGCGGGGGATCGAGGGCTACTTTGGGATCTGCGGATGGCACCGCAGATGGTGCCTCTGCTGGCAGACTTGCCGGAGCGGGAGGTATTGGCACCTCTGCTTGAGGGGTTCATTGCCGATGTATTGCCGCGTCTGCCGGGGCTGCGGGCGCAGATCATTCACGGCGATGTGCATGAGCATAACCTGATCCTGTCGCCTGAAGGCGCGATCGCGGGGATCATCGACTTTGGCGATATGATCCATGCGCCGCTGGTGTTCGATGTCACCGGTGCCGCGAGCGACATGCTGATTGATGCGGGCAGAATCGACACTGTTCTGGCGGATTTCGTGTCTGGTTTTCACGGTGTCACCCCGCTGGAGGAGGCCGAAGCCGATCTGATCTATGATCTGGTGCTGATGCGGCTGGTTTTTTCGCGCATCATTACCGGATGGCGCGCGGCGCAGACGCCGGAGGCCGCGGATTACATGGCCGGGGCCGGGTTCGGGTCTATGGCGGTGATCGAGGCATTGATCGCCAAGGGTCGCGCGGCGGTGACGCGGCAGGTGCGGGCGGTTTGCGGGATGCCGGTGCAGGCGGTGCCGGATATTGCCGAACTGGTGGCGCGGCGGCGGGCGCTGATGGGGTCACATCTTTATGTGT